>Ga0206130_10004206_pt1 | contig 17952 bp, 10 predicted proteins | sample Helgoland_Spring_9_FD_148637 | JGI IMG/M metagenome (GOLD analysis project Ga0206130, IMG submission 148637) | Pelagic subsurface seawater microbial communities from Kabeltonne, Helgoland, North Sea - Helgoland_Spring_Bloom_20160512_1 | ecosystem: Environmental > Aquatic > Marine > Epipelagic ... | reverse complement strand
TGGCGAATATTGCAATCATCTCTTTGGCTTGTCGTTTAGGCGGTCGCTTAAGGGGTCAGACCCCTTTTAGCCATCAGTCTGCGAGAATTCTAAGCCTCTCTGTGCAAGGCCTACAAGGTCTACGTTAGCCTCGTTTGCTTCGTTATAGGCCGCTAAACGAATGAGCTCGGCGGGTGTTGTGCCGCCGTCTAGCAACGCGATCACTGACGCTTTGTCACTGTCGCTCGGTGCGGCGCCAACAATATTTGTCCATAGCGTAGTAACTAGTGCATCATTCGATTGCAGAGAGAGCGCTTCAATCGCGGCGACTGCGAGTTCATCGAACGACATGCCGTCGTCTAAAAACCCAATTACTAACCCCACAAAAGCAGGATCTTTGATCGAGTCTGGCCCGACTAGCGCACCTAGAGCCAGCACAGCTTGACCACCTATCTGCTCTTTGTCGACGTCGAGCGCAATAGACTTGTCTTCGAATACAAGTCTTTCTACATCGACCAACGTGTCGGTCCCTGCGTCTGTAGAAACGACCCAATTTTTTGTTTCTACATCTCGAGTAATGGTCGAGCTTGAAGCAGTTTTTGTAATAATAACTGAGTCTTTACCGGCGCCGCCCTCTAGAATATCTTCGCCGCCGCTACTTATAAGCACGTCGTTACCGAGGCCTCCTACCAGTTTCTCACTGCCTTTGCTGCCCACAAGAGCAACAGCTTCGGTCGCTGAGATATCGGTCTCTTGCACCGACGCTGCATTTTTGACTTTTACTTTGGTAACTACTTTATCAAGACCTGTGCGTATCAGCGCCTGCTCGGCCTCGGTAACCGACTCTACATATTCTTCGTAATCGAAGTCTGTTAGGTCTGTTCTTCCGGTGGCTTCCAAAACCTTGTTGTACTGCTCAGTGCCTGATTCTGGTGCGACAGGCGTAGTTTGCTCTGATAGAAACGCTTGGAACGCCGGATCATCTGCAAACTTCTCTGTTAGCTCAAGAATCTTTTCTGCTGACGCCGTAGCAAAGAGCGCACCTAGATCTGTTGCTTTTAACTTTTCAACCGCTTCGCTGCCTGACGCGGCGGCCAAGAAAATATCCAACGCTGAATCGTTCGTGGCTTCTTTAACCGCGAGATGAGCGGCGTAGTTAAAGCCAATTAAGTCTTTTCTGCCCGTCTCAAGCAGTAGCGCTTTATAAGCCGCTGAACCTATCTCCGGGATACGGACAGAATTGCTCGTTCCGCCGGGCGCGACTATTTCTGGAACCGGATCAACAATTCCAACGGGGTTAGGCGAAGGTGCAAGATTGCCATCGGAGTCGTAAACCATAAACTCGCCGTTACGGTTCACTATGGTGCCGTCGGCGTTTAACGTCAGCTCGCCTTGCCCATTGGCCTCTGCAAAACTGATTGCTTCTTCGACACTGGCAAAGCGGCTTTCATACACTTCGTTGTCGATGGGATCAGGGTCTAGCGTTAGGCTCGGATCTAGCGTTCCCTCGTATATCGCCGAACCTGGCGCTAAATTTCCGTCCGAGTCATACACCATTATCTGCCCTGACTGGTTCGTGATGCTGCCATCAGTCTGAACAGAGAGAGTCCCTTGGCCATTCGCTATTGCGTAGGCAATCGCCTCTGCTACAGAACTAAACCGGCCAAACTCTCCTGCCGCAGACTCAATACGTGCGCCAGGTGCAAGATTGCCATCTGAGTCATATACCATGACTCGGCCATCGCTATTTACTATGGTTCCGTCGGCGTTTAACGTCAGCTCACCTTGCCCATTAGCCTCGGCAAAGACTATTGCCTCTTCAACCGATGCAAATCGACTTTCGTAAACCTCGTTGCCAGTCACTGCGTCGCCAGGTGGCGCTGGATTAACCGGATCTACAGGATTAGGTGATGGCGCTAGATTGCCCGATGAATCATAGACCATAGTCTCGCCAAACCGATTGACGATGCTCCCGTCTGCGTTGACTGTCAGCGAACCTTGCCCGTTCGCCTCCGCATAGATGATCGCTTCTTCGACTGATGAGAACCGCCCAAATTCACCGATCACAATAGGTGTGGGTTCTGGATTTGGATCCGGCGTCAGAGAGGGATCGAGAACCCCGTCATAACGTTCGGCGCTCGGAGCCAAGTTACCATCCGAATCGTAGACCATAATTTGACCTGACTGATTCGTGATACTTCCATCGATTTGTACGGACAGCGTTCCTTGTCCGTTAGCTGTCGCATAAGCTATCGCTTCGCTAACCGAGTTAAACCGGCCGAACTCACCGGTTGCGGGGTCAGGTTCATCAGGGGATCGGTATCGTCCGCCAGGCGCCAAGTTGCCATCGGAGTCATAAACCATGAACTCGCCGCGCTGGTTTGTTAGCGTTCCATCGGGCTGTATCGTGATAGGACCTTGTATCGTTGCCTCTGCATAGGCGATCGCCTCGGCTTGGGAACCAAATCGACCGAACTCGCCGAGTGCAGGTTCGGGCGTGGGTTCAGGAATTGGCTCAGGAACAGGTTCAGGCGTAGGCTCGGGCACAGGCTCTGGAATGGGTTCGGGTACTGGCTCTGGCGTAGGCTCAGGAGCGGGTTCTTCAACCGGCTCATCGGGCGAGTTATACAGCCCACCTGGCGCGAGGTTACCGTCAGAATCGTAAACCATGAACTGTCCGTTCTGGTTCGTAATGGTTCCGTCGGCCTGAATGGTCATAGGACCTTGAATTGTCGCCTCGGCATACGCAATTGCCTCGGCCTGAGAGGCGAATCTACCAAATTCACCAAGCACTGGCTCGGGAATGGGTTCGGGGACCGGTTCTGGCGCAGGCTCAGGAATGGGCTCAGGGGCCGGCTCTGGCGTAGGCTCAGGAGCAGGAGGTTCTGGCGCTGGCTCTGGATCTGGCGTTGGCTCTGGCGCAGGTTCAGGCACTGGTTCAGCAACAGGCCCTTCATAAGGTCCACCACCTGGTGCTAGATTACCGTCGGAGTCATAAACCATGACCTCACCGTTTTGGTTGGTAATAAACCCGTCCGGCTGAACAGTTAAGGTGCCTTGACCATTGGCTTCGGCATAAGCGATGGCTTCGGCGACGGAGGAAAATCTACTAGGGTAAGCTGACATGAATTAGCACCTTTTTTTGCTAGCCGAGATCGGTTTATTTGTCTCGTTTTTTTATTTCTACTGTCTTTACGATTGTTCAATAGTAAAAGTTTGCATTATTCTGCAATTTTTTCAACTAATAAGAGCCGATTAGTAGCCGAAGAGTATGCAAGCGCTCCGCCAATCCCAAACTAGACCACCATATTTATTGACTATTTTTAAAAAAAAATTGGACCATAACCCTATGAGCTAATTTCCAGTTAATACCTCTAGGCTAGGTAAATTTAATACGAAAATAATAAATTGCTCCGCCATCATAAAAGAGGTTTTAACCGCTTACTATTTGTATCAATTTAGGTTCGATCTGAATGCTATGGGCTAAGCTGCTAACCAGACTCAGTCAAACCGTCAACGAGGAGCTCCTTACACAAAACGAGCTACTCAAAGCGCAGGTGCTTGAGCTTCAACAGCATCAGCAGGGGCGAATTCGGTACACGGAGTTCTTCAAGCGCCATATGGCGCGCCTTGCCAAGGGGCTTTCGAACGCAGCGCTAGAGGCCGCTTGTTTGGTAGTGAGGCCTAGCACTGTATTAAGATGGCATCGCGAACTAATTGCTAAAAAATTCGACGGCTCAAAGAACCGAAGCTACCCTGGGCGTCCGCGAATAGGCTCGGCCATGGAGAGCCTTATTATCGAGATGGCCGAAGACAATCGCTGGGGCGCGCTACGGATTCAGGGCGCACTCAAACACATTGGTCATACCGTGTCCCACCAGACCGTGCTTAATGTTCTTAAGCGGCACGGGCTCCATCCTTCTCCTTACAGAATTGCTGATGATTCTTGGGCGAAATTTCTCAAAGTTCATTTAGCGGTTACTGTTGCGACTGACTTCCTCACGCAAGAAGTAATTACTGCCAAAGGCTACGTTACTTATTACATACTATTCTTCATAAGGCTCGATACACGACGCGTTCACGTTGCCGGTATTACGCAATACCCAAATCAAAATTGGATGCTGCAGGTTGCGCGGAATCTAACCGGAGTTGATGAGGCGTTCTTAGACGAAAGCCGCTATTTGATTTGCGACCGTGACACAAAATACACAAGGCAGTTTAGACGGCTTTTCAGAGAACACGGTATTAAGACGATCCGACTACCGCCTTATAGCCCTAACTTAAACGCCTATGCCGAGCGATGGGTTCGCTCAATAAAGGAAGATTGCCTTAATCATTTAGTTCTTCTGGGAGAAGGCTCTTTGAGGCATGCCGTTTCCGAATATGTCGAGTTCTATAACCATGAGCGTTCGCATCAGGGGCAGGAGAACGAATTAGTTGTGTCTCAGTTGAGTGAGACTGCAACTAAAGGCCCTGTGAAGGTTAAATCTCGGCCTGGCGGGCTGCTGAATTTTTACCATCGATGAATTGGATTGAGTTTTTAGATATTACGGGCTGGAGAACGAATTAGTTGTGTCTCAATCGACAAATATTTCAGCTGAAGACGGTGTGAAGGTTAGATCTCGGCTTGGTGGGCTGCTGAAATTTCTCTATCGATAAGTTGGATTTAGTTTTTTGATATTGCTGTTACGAAAATCAATAACTGAAACTCTCATAGTCGCACTTATAAATTTTTTCTAATTTCTCTAGTGAACTATTACTTAGGCTTAAAATCGAAAGAGAATGCGAACTTGTGTTCAATTTTGGCAGAGAGACAAAATTATTATCAAGATCAAAATTAAAATCTATGAAATTCTTAACGTTATCTAATCCGTCCTCTAAACGAAATAACCTATATTCCAAATCGACCAGAAAGAAATTCTTCTGGGGAAGAAAATGGTTATCGAGCAAGCCGACGGTTTTGCTTATAGTATCAAGCTCAAACTGAACAAATTCATTAATATCAATGGCGTTTGAAAAAGTGCCAGATTTCTTATATTGCTTGAAAGCACTTAAAAATCTATCGACGGGATTTCTTATCACAGCAAATCCTGAATCTATGAAGGAAACGGGAACGATACGGCTAAGCGACTCGCTATCAATATGCTGTGGACTTGAAATATTCCACTTCACTTCGGCTGGCTTCTTAAAATAGTGGGGATCATAAAAAGCTGTCTTCACGCCTGATCTCAATAGGTATAATTCTATTGCTGTTCCCCCGCATTTAGGTATGTGTGCAAAATGCAATAATCTCTTATCACTTCGAAATAACGGCATAAATAAGGTTCTTTATAAAAGTTTGTAGAGCGGCGAAAAACTGAAAAGTTGCAAAAATCAAGCACAGATACTTTGAATTTTAGACATAAAATCAGATGTAAATTTACCCGGATTAAACAAAACGCATTCGCGAAGCCTTGCCCTCATCTCGGATCTAAGTACGGCCAGCTTATTTTCGTCAAGCGCAAATCTAATCGCTTTCTCGATGTACTCCTCCTCAGTTAAGGCTACCCACTCCTTCAGTCCGCTATTATTCATGATAGATTCACCAATGCTCGAAAGAAAATATTCGCCTGATTTTACTATTGCTGGCACGCCCATCCACAAACCTTCGCAAACTGTTGTTCCGCCTCCGTAAGGAAAAGGGGAAAGGACTATGTCAACCTTGTTATAACTTTCTAGATAGTCTTGGCGAGGGGAATACCCTTCAAAAATTAACCTTTCTCTTCCTACGCCATACGATTTAAATAATTGAATAACCCTCTCACGCTCATGTTTAAAATTTAACTGCCTACATTTTAGAAAAAGCATAGAATCTGGTAGTTGATTGAGAATTTTTGCACGTACTTCAATTACATTTTTGTTCATCCTTGTTAGATTATTAAAACAACCAAAAGTTATGAACCTGTTTTTTAGAACCGGTAAATTTTCTATTTCAGGTGGATCTTTTGGCTCCGAGAAACAAATATAACTCTCTTCTAGTTGTATAATTTGCTCACTGTAATAACCAGTATCTCTATTTGGAGTTACAAACTTATCGCCCAATATGTAATCAATTTGTGCTATGCCGGTCGAAGCGAAATAGCCAAGCCATGAAAGCTGAATTCGGGCAGGTTTGTAAGCAAAAACAGCAAGTCTGTTTTTGGCAGTGTGACCAGACAGATCAAAAAGTACATCAATCTTATCCGAATGTATCAGTTCCGCCGACTCGAGATCGCTTAGATTCGATATGGAAGCAAACTTATAGAACAATTTTGAGATTCGCGACCCTATCTCTGTATTATTGGGATGAGTAGAATACCCATAGAGCAACACGTCATAAGACCTTAGCTCATAGAGAAAATCCTCAAGAAAATAACCTACTGGATGAGAAGTGAGATCGCCCGACACAAAGCCTAATCTGATTGTTTTAAGGTCTTTATTAGCCTCATGTCTAAATTCAAATTGTGTTTTTAATTGAACTATGTCGTTGAATTGACTCTTATATTTACTATATTTATTATGGTCATGCGCAAATGACGCCGTTAGCATTAATCTATTACTGTGCGCCTCATAGAAATCCGGTTTGAGTTCAATAGCTCGTGAATAGCAAAGTTCTGCTTCGCTGAATGAGCCAAGCGCTTTGTTAGTATTGCCAAGATTATTAAAAGCTGTAGCGTACCTCGGGTTAATTCTGAGTGCAGCCTTAAAGCATTCTTTGGCCTCATTCATCAGGGAGAGTGACTTAAGTGCAATCCCAAGATTATTATGTGCCGCAGCATCTTGGGGGCTTAAATTAATTGCTTGTCTTAGTGGGGCTAACGCCCTTGAAACTTGTCCTTGAGCACTAAGACTAGCGCCAAGGATTTTCCACCCCTGCGGCTCCATAGGATATAACCGCGTGAGTTCCCGGGCTTTGCTCTCTACTTTGATATAACTCTTATTCTTAAAAAGTTCTGTTAAATGTTCGATGACGTCGTCTAACTCTGAATGCATTTCCATAGTGATCTTGTGTATTCCAATTTTTGAGACACCATATTCGATCTTCAAAAGATATTGTCATATCCTTCGGATCTATATATCTCATGAATCTTAAAAAAGAATTCTTAAGCTTTTTTACATAAATTCAGTCGTTAATAGTTTCTAAAAAGCTGTGGATTTTAACTCGTCATAGTTAAGTGCCTTTTCTTATATGATCAAGTAGATTTAAAAGCCACATCGAAGAAAAATAAATCCCATCTACCTTTATACTTTAAGAAAACTTGGCAAGTAATTCGCTTGTACTTGTAAGCTTGAGCATGAACATTGAAAACGCCCCTTATAAGTGGCTAGCGTGGAAGAACGTCGAATGCCAGTACAATCCTTCGCTCGTTAGAATTAAATGGAATGGTATTGTGTTGAAGCGAGGCTGGGAATAATAAAAAATCTCCTGTTCTAGGTTTTATTACTCTCATCGATTCTTCGCAATCTTCTTTCTCATCAGTCATTGAAACAACAATCGATCCCTCATCACCATTTATTTTTTCTGGAATATTTAGATATAAAGTACCTGTTAGCCAACTTGTTTCGTGCATATGCCGATTAAGACTTCCACCCTTCTCCATACTTATAATCCAGCCCTGTATAACGTAGTTGCCGGGCCAGTTTTTCAGAAAAGGCTCACTGCTACTTGAATGCAACTCCCGATATTCCTGAACATTGCTCCTTATTATTTCGCTTATTCTGACTATTTCTTGCCGCGTAGACGTAAATATATTTCCTGCCGTCTGAAGTCCGTTCGTCAACCGTCCCTGTTGCTTAGCCTCGCCATATTTTTTTTTATCTAATGATCGTATGCATGTATTTATAATGTGATATGTATCGCTTCTGTCTATAAGATTTTTACGGTATATGAGATCGAGAGGCGCCGAGCAATAAGGGTTAATTGTCTCTATCTTCCACTTATATTTAGCTCGACTACAAAGCGAGCCGATCTGTGCGTTACAAGCGTCTTTCTCTTGCAGCCTACTTTTTAATAAGTGTTTGAATTTTTCAAGATCATTATTTTTAAAATATGCCTCTAAAAGGAATTTATCCGCGTGTATATAGCTAGACTTTGATAAGTATTTAATTGCGTCAGGATAGTTATGTTCAGTAAAATATTGAACGCCAAGGTTATAATTTAGAAACTTATCATTTGGAATTTCTTTCAGCGTTTCTAACAGCAGCGTTTTTGCTTCGCTGTAGAGCCCTGCCGTTATTAAGACATTCGCTAAATTTGCTTTAGCTTGCACACCTACAAGCTCACAAGATAAAGCTTTTTTGTAGCATTCAATACTTTTTTTGTTCTCTCCTCGCGAGGCGTAAATTTTTCCAAGTCCGACCCAAGCTTCATCCTGCCACGGTTCTTTTTCTACTACTTCTAAGAAACACTTGAATGCTTCTTCATATTTTTCTTCATAGAAGTGTATCTCACCGCTAACTATTTGAGCCTTTGTATTAGCAGGAGAAATTTTCAATGATTTGTCAATAGCGAATCTCGCATTATCAGTTTCCGAGATTGCCATATATGTCATCGAAAGATAGGTATATCCTGTTGCGTAATTTGGATGCGATATAAGACACTCTTTTAGAACTGAAATTGATGTTTTATAGTCTCCTATGAGCCTGTAACAATTCCCAAGGTTTGCTTTTGCGACATGATAATTACTGTTTATTTCTAGCGCAGATCTATATTGTGTTATTGCTTCTTTATATTGATGGTCAAGAACTTGAACGTTCCCTAAGTTGGTATAACCTAGTGGCGAGTTAGGATTCAGTGCTATAGCTTCTCTAAAATTTTTCTTTGCTTCTGCGATTTCTCCTTTCATTTTGTTAACTAAACCAAGGTTGTTATATGCATCTGCATACTTAGGAAACGCTTGTATTAGTTCTGTAAATATTTCCTTTGCAGCTGAAAACTTACCGTTAGCGTATTTACTCATCCCAGCTATAAGTTGTATCTGCGGTTCTTTAGTGTAGCTATCTGCAGCTTGTGCTATCAGTTCCTCTATTTGGCGGTGATCGTTATTCCGGAATGAGTCTATCAACTGTTTAATCAATATTCCGTTGTTTGTCATTTTATATTCCTACAGTCATATCGTAAAAATTTTTAAGAAAAAAAAACCAGCCCGAAGGCTGGTTTTTTACTTCTACTTAGCTTTTACGACCAAGATCCCAACGTTAGAACACCGCTAGATTCAGTCACCGCAAGAACCGTTCCAGTGCTTGTAACTCCGCCAACCAGAACAATAGCTGAATAATCAGCGGTACCAGAAACATCGTTGTCGTAGATTAACAACAAGTCTGTAGCATTCGCTGTTGCTTCAGATGTGAATAAACCAGTAGCGGAGTCGTAAGTTCCCGTAAACAAATCAACATCATCGGCATTACCGATCGTTGCTGCTGTAGTCACCTGTGTAGTGGTAGCAGTGTTTACGGCAGTAAAGTCACCGGCTGATCCGGCCAGACCTATCTTATCTGCAGTATAACCCGTAAGAATAACTGCTCCAGAGACGTCGACTGTTGAACCTGCTGCCGTGTCAGTCCATGCTGCAGCTATATCAGCAGCATCAGCATTCATAATGATTGTGTCTGCATCGCCGTCGTTACCACCAGTGTTAATGGTATCAGCACCGCCGCCGAAAACATAAACGTCTGCACCATCGCCAAGACTTATGGCGTCATCTCCGGAGCTGTTAGTCCCAGCAGCTGATACTGCATCAGCGACACCGCCAGTAAGTAATATTCCAGCGTCTGTAAATGTAGATGAACCAGCAACCCCTTCCCATGACTGATAAGTTACAGTGACTACGCCTAACGCGGAAGTTGCGGTAGCGTGGCTTGTAGCCGTCGTATCGTTAACCGCAGATGCTACCGCCGCCGCAGCTGTCGCGACGTCCGTTGCGAAAGTTACTTGGGCTGTGTCTACACCGTTTAGTGTAAGCTTAGCTTTGTCGCCAGCGTCGTACGTAATGGTGTAGGTCTCAACTCGACCGTTCAAGCCGATTTTATCTACTCCCGCTCCGGCAGTGACGGTATTTTCACCTGAACCAATCGAAATAGTGTCGGCTCCCGCTCCTCCGGTCACGGTGTTGTCACCATTACCACTCAGCAATACGTTTGCGGTGCTGTTTCCGGTTATGGTCTTGGCACCGTCTGAGTTTCCATCTACAAGAATCGACGCTGAACTGCTGCTTGTGAATCCAGAGAAGTTTAATGTCGCCGTCCCCAAGAGATCCATTGTGCCCTGCAGAGTTCCTCTACCTGTAACAGTGGTGCTAGACACTTTCGCTGCCACACCAATGTCCCCAATGTCTAACGTGCCGCCGGTAGTTATCGCGATACTTGTTGAACCAGCGTAAAGCAAACTTAACGCAGAGGTAGCCGCAGCGCCAACTGTTACAGTCGCAGCAGTAATTGAGTCCGCTGTTATGGGGAGCACAGTAGTTGAGCCAGTACCCTCATCAATTCTAGCGCCGATACCAGCAGTCACTGTCAATGAACTCAAGTCTGAACCGGAAGCGTCGATGCTCGTAATGTCAAGAATAGCGTCGTCTGACGCAGTTAACGTAATTGTGTCGACTGCATTACTAGTTGATGTAATCGCACCTGTAACGAGCTCGCCGTTGCTTCCAGCAGTGAAAGTCAAGTTCTGAGCTCCATCAGCACTGATCGCGCCAGTAGTAAAGACTACTGAGCCAAGCGTTGCTGACTGACCATCGTTCTTAACAGTCACTGCATCAGCATCGTCTGCTGTAATCGCACCAAGTACTGTGTTTGTAACTTCTGAAGTCGTACCTGAGACAGTTACTGTCTCGTAAGTATCAACTGTCAGCGAGTCAACCTGAGTTACTACGATATCTGTACCAGCACTTGCGTTAAAGTCGTAAGTCTTGAGAGTCAGCGAAGCTTGACCAGTACCATCTATATTCATGACATCTGGAGATTCGCCTGAAGTCTGCGAGAGATGTATAGCTGAGCCACCAAAGTTAGTGATGTCGTAGACCGAGTCGTCATTCGTATCTGCATCGACGATGTCCAGATACAAAGCTCCGAGGCCTGTGGAGGCGGTCAGATCGATAGTTTCCTTTGTTGCAGCGCTATCGTTCGCAGTTGCAGTTGTATGCTGCAGGTAAAGCGCATCAACATTAGACAGCTGTGGTGTAACGTCACCAGAGATATCAACGAAGTCAGCAGCAGCAGCGTACGCGCCAGTAGTTGGCAAAGCGTCAGCTAACAATACGTTAGTACCAGTACCGAGGTCGATAACATCGTCATCGTCATAATCGCTCATGACTACCACGTCGTCACCTGAACTAGCAGTAACAGTATCGTCACCTGCGCCCAAAGTAATTGTGTTATCACCCGTACCAGTAGTTAGCGTGTCGTCACCGCTACCGAGAGTAATAGTATTATCTCCGTTACCGACAACAACTGTGTCGTTACCAATACCCGCGTCGATCGTTACATCGCCGTCACCAGCAGTGATTGTGTCAGCGCCTCGGCCTGAAGTGATGTTGTCTGCGCCGTCACCTGAAGTGATCGTATCGTCGCCGTCATTAGTAGTAATAACGTCTTTGTACGCTCCGCCAGTAACAGTGTCATCACCTGAACCAGTTGTAATTGTGTTTGCTGTGCCAGTCAGAGCAACCGTTGGGCGATTAGCCGAAGCAGTTACAGTCATGTCAGCAGTTGAAGCGCTTGCTGTTAGCGAGAAAGCACTGCCAACACCAGTTATAGCTGCGGCGTTGACCGTCGCAAGACTAGTACCAGATATAGACAGAGTAAGACCTTGTGTACCAGCAGCCGTGATTGAAGTCAGGTCAGCAGATTGCGCTGCAGACATAGTCACGGTGTTTGCAGCAAGACCAGCCGAGGCTACTGTTAGCGTCTCAACGTTCGCGGCAGAGAGGGTTGAAGATACGCCGGCACCAACTAAGTTCAGCGTAAGAGCATCAGCCGCACCGTCTGTAGCAACGGTAGTGGTAAAAGTTCCAGTGCTTAACTGAGTGATTGAAGCGAGAGCAGTAGACTTAGTGTATGAACCACCAGCAGCTGAGATTACTGTGGTGACACCAGCATTATTAGTAAGCGCTCTCTCATCCACACCGTTACCATTTGCGAGGTAAAGAACTTCGAAGTTGGATACTCCTGCACCAGCTTGGGCAAGTCCCGCAGTAGCGGCAGCTGTGCTGTAAGCGAGAGTCGCATCAAGCTCTAGCGTGTCGGCTCCGTCGCCGCCATCAAGAGTGATTGTATTAGCTAGAGCACCATTGAAATCAAGGTGATCCGCTTGCTTAGACATCGTTACGGTCGCAGTGGCGCTGTCACCTTTAGTGATGTGTGCAGTGATTGCACCACCAGCTGCGCTCGCATCAAACTCTGAAGTTTGAGTTTCGAGGTCAGCACCGGTTAGGTCGACAGTTAAGTTTGCAGCCGCATCACCTGTAACAACAACCTTCTCAAGTTGATTGCTAGCGAGAGTTAATGTTCTATCTGTTACGCCTAAGGTGTATGCACCCGTCGTACCAGCTGCATTGAAGTTAATAACCTCCAAACCATTATATGTAGCCGTAACGTTAGCCGATGAAGCAGAACCGTTGGACAGGATGATAGCTGCGTCTGCAAGGCCCGCCACTGCAGCGGTAGTTGTTGAAAGCTCGGCATCGACATTAGTTGAAATAAGATGCAGGTTCGCCAGTGAGTCAACGTCATCTACTGTGGTCTTAAACGTACCACCACTGACGTAGACGTCGCTAAGACCGGTCATGAGCGCTGCGTCGACTTCATAAACAGCTGTAGAGTTGTTGTAAACCTTGACTGCTTCTATGCCAGAAGTCACAACACCAGAGGTGATTCCGCCAGCTGGAGTTCCTGAGACTGCAATAGAAAGTGTATCCGTGCCAGCACCGCCAACAAGATTGTCACCAGTTGTCAGAGTGTCTGTAGTCGCTGTGCTAGTTTCTTGAGCTGAGAAGGTGTCGTCGTTATCACCACCAGTGAAGCTGACGCCAGTGTCCAAACCTGTAGTGAGCGAACTAGTTTTATTGCTCTATAACCCGCTGTATTTACATGATAAAAAGATAAAAAATTGGGGAGCGAAATAATTTTTTGCACACATGTTGCACGATTATTTCTGTCTTCTCTGAGAAATAAGCCTATAAATCAACGGGTTATGTTGGGGGATTTTGCCCAGTCTTCGCCATCCGAAAAGATTAAAATTAGACAAGCAAATTCACGGCTGGAGTTTCTGCCTAATTCAGTAAGTGATTTTATTGGTATATTTTACGCTACCTACAGTATACCTACATTAGCTAATAGGATACTGGGTAGGATTTGGGAGGAAATTTGACGTTAAGCTAGTGTTATCAATGACTTACGTATTTTGTGCAACCTACACACCGCCTACTTCGCATTTAGCTGCTCTTGAAGCGTTAACAATGCGGCCCTGCTGTACTTAACTGACACTTCTTCATTGCCAATTGTCACCTCGACGCCCTGCCCTTTAAACACCTGCATGAGTGTATTGAGCGTGTCCGCTCGTGGAGAGATTCCACTCATTTCTATTCGGGCAATGGTTGGCTTTGAGATGGAAGCTTTTAATGCGAGTTCTTGTTGTGACCAGCCAAGCGCCGTTCTGGCGGCACGGATAGCCAAGGCAACTTGGGTGCGGTAGGAGATTTCTTGACCTTCAGTGCTCATATAGTATACTATTGGTATCGTTTATAGTTATATTGGTATCTTAAATGGCTACTCTGGTATTGACTCAAAAGCTAGTTAACTCACTCTCCTGCGATGACGGCGTTAAAAAATTCACCGCGTTCGACAAAGGGTGCAAGAACCTTGTTCTAGAGGTCAACAACACAGGCCGAAAGACCTATTACTTCCGCTATCAGGACACTCGAGGCAAGACACGGCAGCCCAAACTGTCTGATGCCAATAGTATCACATTAAAACAAGCCAGAACCCTCTGTGACCGCTTTAGAAGCAAACTCGCTATGGGTGAAGACCCGTGGGAGACGAAGGCAGAACTAAAGCGTGTGCCTAAGCTAGAGACGTTTATATGGGAGAGTTTTCTTCCCTTCATCAAGACCTACAAGCGTTCGTGGGACACCGACCAGTCATTGCTTAAGAACCACATAGTTCCGACCTTTGGCCATCTGTACATGGACCAGTTAAACAAGAAACACGTCATCGACTTCATTGGTAAGCACTTAGAGACTCATGCACCCGGTAGCGTCAATCGAGTCACTATCCTGCTGCGGTACATCTACAACTGCGCCATTCGTTGGGAGACTACTGGTATCACGAAGAACCCAACTAACAACATTCCGCTGCTTGAGGAAAACAATAAGAAAGAACGATTCCTCTCAAAAGAAGAAGCAGAGACACTACTTGGTGCAATCCAGAAGTCGCCTAACAAAATGCTGCAGTACATCGTGCCTATGTTGATCCTAACTGGTGCGAGAAAGAACGAAGTTCTCAAGGCCAAGTGGGAAGATTTTAACTTTGAACAGAAGGTCTGGCGCATACCAATGAGTAAGTCTGGTAAGGCGCGTTATGTGCCCCTCTCAGACGGCGTAGAACAGCTTCTAAGCAACGTTCCTGTATTCGATGACTGTGTGTATGTCTTTCCTAATCCGAAGACCCTGAAGCCTTATATAAGCTTCTTCCACGCGTGGAATACTGCGCGTAAATCAGTGGGTTTGGGTGACGTTCGAGTGCATGATTTAAGGCACAGCTTTGCATCGTTTTTAGTTAACGCAGGTCGTAGTCTTTACGAGGTGCAAAAGATTCTTGGTCATACTCAAATCAAAACCACGCAGCGCTATGCCCATCTGTCTCAAGAGTCTTTGTTGTCTGCGGCGAATGCTGTGTCTAATGCTGTGCCTATCGCGCATTGTTTGCCTAACAAAACTCACGAAGTTCAATTGGTGCAGATAGCGAGTCAGTAGGGGGGCTTAATTAAGGAGGCGGGGGTATGTTTCTTGTCTCTACTAATTGTTAGTTGCCTGCCAGACTTGCTTGAGGCTTTTTTGAAACCTCCTCTGGTCTGACTATCTCGATTGTCCACGCAGTGTTCTGAGGTGTAGAAAGCTCTATAGAGTTCTTCTCTGACCAACCTGCCTGAGTTTTTAAATAGAACTGTATCGCGCGTATATCGCCGTCTAGTGCCTTCTGATAAAGCGCAGAACCCACTTCAGCTATCGCCCTCGCTTTACCCCTCCTGTAAGCGGTAAAAACCTCTGGCTGTCTTTGCTCGATTGCGCGGAAGGTCTTCTCTGTCATGCCGAAGTAATCCGCAATCTGACCCTTAGTACACATCGCCGCCAGTGCTTCGATTTGGATGACATCGTTCTGTGACAGATGTTTTACGGGTCTGCCGCCTTTGTGTGTTGGGTGCATTAGGAGTGCCTCTCGCCAAGCGCATTTAAATTGCAATTAATCATCGGCATGACCCCAGAGCCTGCATAGGTTGTGGAGAATTTTCTGCTGATGAAATTCAATTAATTCGCAATAATTAATGCCTCTATTTTACCACACGAGAAGCACCCTAATACCTCTTCACTCATTGCTGCACAGATGCACAGATTACCCCCTGATTTAAAAACATTCCTATAGAGCTTCTATAGAAGAGTTTTTGAAATAGGGGTCAAAGTGTGCAAGTGTGCAAACTCTTCAACCTCAGCCCCTGAATAGTCCTCCGGTCAGACAGGGTAGTAAGCCCACGGTCCGTCAGCTTCCTCGACCACCGCTGCTGAGAGAGGGGGTGAAGACCACAGTCCAACGCCCAGTTTTTGTAGTTGTCGTAAAGCGGCTGCTTTCGCAAGGTGGAGTGAGGACATAACTCCGTATTACTTTCGAGCCACTCACCTATCACGTCCTGTTCGCGCTGATACTCTCGCGTTGCGTTAGTCATAGAGGCAGGAAGGTTTAACCCATCGTCTCGCCACTGTCTCAAGCCTGTTAACAGCAAGTTCAAGATGCCAGACGACTCGCGTTTTAGTTTAGCAAGCAACTGTGGGTCTTTTGACTGTTCAGAAAACCGCTGGCTAAAATTAATCAAAACAACCCGACGCCAGAATCCCTGCCCGTCATCAGTGACTATTGGCGCGTAGTTTCCAGCCATCACCAGCTTGTGCGTGGGATAGAACGTCACAGCTTCTGATGCGTAGGGAACTCGGCCAGTGATGGTGTCTCCGCCAGTCAAGTCTTTTACACGCGCGTCATCAAGCCTTTGTCCTTCCGTGGTTTCATTGCAGTAGATGAGTCTTCTACCCTGCAAACTCACCAGATCAGGTGACGCACCTTGGCTGTTACGTTTGTGCTGCATCAACATCTCGGTTTGTATCTTCGAAGAGTAGTCGCCCATTAGGTAAGCCATAAGCTCGATAAGAACGCTCTTGCCATTGCTGCCCGTCCCTTTGAAGAAGAACCAAAGTTGCTCATCCACTGAGCCGGTGAGGATGTAGCCCAGAACACGAACCATAGCCTCCCGTTCAGATTGATCAGGGAAGACCTCCACGAGGAATTGCTTAAATCGTGGACAATCCGCATCCACATTAAACTCGACATTAGCTCGTTTGGTGACAAGTGACTCGGTAGTGACGGGTAATAAATTGCCAGTGTCTAGATCTACGACGCCGTTCTGAACTCCCAGTAGGAAGTTGTCTGCATCAAGTTTGGCGTAATCAACGCTCATCCCCTCTTCACTCAGCGAGAGTTGAATCATTGCTTCGAGATTCGGTTTCTTCGATGCCCGCTTTACTTCGTTGAGCATGTCTTTGTTGATGCGAGAGTCTGGATTATCAAGCAGATTTCGAGTCGCCTCATTAGCCATATCCTCAACAACAGTTTTAGCCAGTCCAACGGCCGCCAGATGATCAGCCTGCACCCATCCCTTTGACGGATCGAAATACAGCCACTTGTTAGTGTGTTTAACTCCAAGGAGCTTGCCACGAAACTTCTCAGCAAACCGTTTGCTATTGGCCATATCCGACAAATACACAGCGTTAGATGGATCATATTGCAGCCGATCAGCTAGCTTATAAACAGAACCCAATCCAACAGGTGTGGAGTGAAAAGGATCGTACTCCTTCCAAGCAGACTCGAACCCGTCCTCTGTGTATCTAGCACTGCGCTGAGACCACTCCTTGGTCAATGTTTTAACTTCATCAGAGCCAGTTGAGGCGCATGCCCAAATAACCCCAAGCCAGTAATCAGTTGGAATAATCTGTGTAAGATTAACCGAACCCAGTCCTCGCCCTGTGCCGGGCGAGATTCGATCCAGAGCAGTCTTTAGTTTGGGGAATTGCGATTCATCGTAATGACTCGTCACCGTAGCGTCATTCGCGGCAACTAAACCCGCTGGTATTTGAACGGGCGTGAGTTCTGCAATGGTCGCTCTTAGTAAACTTAGGGTGTTGTTTTTTGTTCCTTCTTTCAGCATGATGTGAGCCTCGCTATTCGGTAGGGGCGATCTTTGGTGCTTTGACCTTTATAGGCCCTAGTTCCAACGACCTTAGTGATTCGGCTGGCGTTGAAGACAGAGCGATCTATCTTCACCACGTTATTGTCGAACTTGTCGCCCAAGCCATTTATTAGCGAGCGAAGTAAGTCTTTCGATTGATCATCGTTTCGCAGCGCGTCCAATCGAAAGTAGAGATGGCAACCATTGCCTGACATGATGCGAAGGGGTGTATTCCACCCTTTCAGCGTCATGAACTCTACGACTTGGTCTGCTAGATCCTCAGCAGCTCTTATCTCCTCATCTGTTGCCGGACACTTAGCAGACTCGGCACGATCAATATCGATCAGAAGCCAATCCCTGTGTTCAATATCCGTGTCTTTCGCACTGCCAGAGCATAAGTCCTCTCTAATGGTGTTCATCACAACATAAATGTTCATCCCTCCCTCATTGAGCCTTTGTGCGACCCG
>Ga0206130_10004205_pt1 | contig 17953 bp, 16 predicted proteins | sample Helgoland_Spring_9_FD_148637 | JGI IMG/M metagenome (GOLD analysis project Ga0206130, IMG submission 148637) | Pelagic subsurface seawater microbial communities from Kabeltonne, Helgoland, North Sea - Helgoland_Spring_Bloom_20160512_1 | ecosystem: Environmental > Aquatic > Marine > Epipelagic ... | reverse complement strand
AAATCACTTCTATCCTTGCCAATGTAAACGATATTACGGACACAATCAAGGAAATGGAATTAACGGGTGTGGTAAATGATGCCAGAACTGCTTTACTTGGTGTAAACATACTTTTAGATGAAATTCAGAATGGAGATGGAACTTTAACCAAGTTGATGCAGGATTCTGTATTATATGAGAATATGAACATTATGGTTGAGGAAGCCGGAAGATTAGTAGAAAATATTCAAGAACATCCAAATAGATACCTTCAGTTTGCTATATTTGGAGGTAAAGATAAAGGGTTCTTGAGTTCAAAGGATGAAAAAATAGTGAAGAAGTGGGTTAAAGACACTCTTCGAGATAGAATGGATTAATAAATCAGCATGGTATCAAATATTGTTTTTATTGTATTAATTGTTGTTGGAACTGCATTTTTTGGAATGAATGTAATGCGCATTCGAAAGAATATATTATTAGGAAAAGATCTTAATCGTACAGATAAAAAAGGAGAGCGGTGGAAAACAATGATATTGGTTGCTTTGGGACAAAAAAAGATGTTTCAAAGACCAATTCCAGCATTATTACACTTTTGTATTTATGCTGCGTTTGTTATCACGCAAATAGAATTATTAGAAATTTTTGTTGATGGAGTTTCTGGGTCTCATAGAGTTTTCGCGAGTTCATTAGGAGGGTTTTATACTTTTCTAATTAGTTTTATTGAGGTACTTTCAGTCTTGGCTTTAATTGCAACATTTGCCTTTTTAGCCAGAAGAAATTTATTGAAAATTCCTCGTTTTCACATGAGTGAAATGACAGGTTGGCCAAAGTTAGATGGTAATATCATTCTTTATATGGAGATTGTGTTAGTGCTCTTTATTCTCACTATGAATGGTGCCGATGAAGCACTAATGAATGTTGGTCATTCACATGCAGTTGGGCTATCAGGAGATACTTATGGTTTTGCTGTTTCTAGCATTATTGGTCCTAGTGTTTTTGGAGGAATGGATATAGGAAGCTTGGAGCTATTAGAACGAATAGGTTGGTGGGGTCACATCATAATGGTATTTACTTTTTTGAATTATTTGCCAATTTCAAAGCATTTCCACGTATTACTGGCGTTTCCAAATGTTTATTATTCAAATTTGAAAAAGAAGGGGCAGTTTACAAATATGGACTCCGTTAAGAAAGAGGTTGAAATGATGTTTGATCCCAATGCAGATCCGTATGCAGCTCCTCCGGAACCCACAGGCGAGCCTGAAAGGTTTGGTGCAAAGGATGTAACTGACCTAACATGGAAAAGCTTGATGGATGCATATACTTGCACGGAATGTGGAAGATGTTCTTCCATGTGTCCTGCAAGCCAAACGGGGAAAAAACTTTCTCCTCGAAAAATAATAATGGATACGCGAGATCGATTAGAAGAGGTTGGAAAGAATATCCGTAAACACGGTAAAGATCACGATGATGGTAAATCATTATTAGGTGATTATATAACGGAAGAAGAATTGTGGGCATGTACTTCGTGTAACGCTTGTGTTCAAGCTTGTCCAGTTAATATAGATCCGTTAACGATTATTATTGATTTAAGAAGATATTTGGTTATGGAAGAATCAAAAGTTCCTTCAGAATTGGCAACTATGCTTACAAATATTGAGAATAATGGAGCTCCATGGCAATTCTCTCCTATGGATAGGTTGAAGTGGGCTGATGAAGATTAACGTATTAAGAAATTGTATAAAGTAGTATGTGAATTTTCAACACGCCTAATACTTTATACTTCATACAATAGTAGATATGAGTGAAAAAATTAAAGTACCTACAGTAGCGCAAATGATAGCAGCCGGAGATGTTCCTGATATTTTATTTTGGGTTGGATGCGCAGGTAGTTTTGACGATAGAGCAAAAAAAATCACCAAAGCTGTTATAAAGATATTACACGGCTGTCAAATAAAATTTGCCGTTTTAGGAACTGAAGAATCTTGTACTGGAGATCCAGCCAAAAGGGCCGGGAATGAGTTTGCTTTTATGATGTCTGCCATGCAAAATATTCAAGTATTAAATGGTTATGATATTAAAAAAATTGTCACTGCTTGCCCGCACTGTTTTAATACAATTAAGAACGAGTATCCAGAGTTGGGAGGTAAGTATGAAGTAATTCATCACACACAGCTGATAAATGGGTTAATTAAGGAGGGGAAACTTTCTGTTTCAGGTGGCGATTTTAAAGGAAAGAAAATTACTTTCCATGACCCTTGTTATTTAGGAAGAGCCAATGATGTTTATGAAGCGCCAAGAGAAGTGTTGCAAAAGCTAGATGCGGAATTGGTTGAAATGAAAAACTGCAAAGCAAAAGGCTTGTGTTGCGGAGCGGGAGGTGCTCAGATGTTTAAGGAGGCAGAGAAAGGAGATAAAGAAGTTAACGTTAAGCGTACAGAAGATGTGTTGGAAACAAAGTCGAATATTGTAGCAACTGGTTGTCCGTTTTGCAATACAATGATGACAGATGGAATTAAGCACTTCAATAAGGAAGAGGATGTTGAAGTACTCGATGTTGCTGAAATGATTGCTAACGCTATGGACTTATAACATGAAAGTAGAATTAAAATCTCAACCAGATAATGCCAAAGTATGGGTGTATCAATCAAGTCTAGAATTGACTGATAGTGATTTAGCACAAATAAAAGAGGTTGGAGATTTTTTTCTTGGACAATGGGAAAGCCATAAATTGCCTGTTAATGGTTCTATAGATGTTTACGACAATCGGTTTATTGTTATTTCAGCATTTAGTAATGAAGACGCTATGTGTGGCAGAGCACAGGATTCTCAAATGCGATTGATTAAAGAGTTAGAGGAGGTAGTTGAAGGTAAGCTAACAGATAGAATGTTAGTCTTTTACCAAGAAGACAATGAATTAAAGTCATTTCATTTTTCTGAATTAGAACAATTATTGTCAGATAATAAAATAACAAGCGAAACTGTTGTGTTTAATAGTTTGGTAGCAACTAAACAGGAATTTACAAATTCCTGGAAAGTGTCTATAAAAGACACTTGGTTAAATCAGTTTTTGTAAAGAATTAGAATCTAGCTATGTATTTAGATAAAAGCCGCTAAACTTATAGTGGTTTAGTATCTTACTTCAATAAATCTTCTCTAGATTTAGGTCGGTCGCTTATTTTCCAAATAAAGCCCTCTAGTTTTTTATCTTCGTTTGATAAGCTTGAAATAGGTGACATATTAGACGATGGATTAGTTATAAAGTTAATCGTTTGAATTTGGCTACTGTCTAATTTTATTTTAATGTTGGTACAAATCGACCTGTTCATATCTGTTACAGGTTCCCCTTCATTTCCTAGGAAGTAAATCGTCTCTCCATTCCCTTTTACAAAAATTTGATTCAGTTGATTTTCTTTAAAATAACCTGTTATGGTTTTACCTTTTATTTGATTGTAGTTGCTTGTGTCTATTTCGGATACTATTAGCGCGTCGTAATTAATAAATAGATTACTAATGTTTCCTCCGCTAGTTTGAAGCGTTATTATTTCACCTGTAAGCTGATTTTCATCCGACCAGATAATTGGATCAACAAATAAATGCATTAAGGAATCTTGTTCATTGTATGTAATTGAATCACATCTAGCCTGAAGATCTTTTTTGAATAATACAACGTTATGAAAGCCTGTAAAAGATTGCCTTTTAGTTGCCGAGTCAATTTTAAATGTCAATGTATCTGCATGCAAGTATAAGGTGTCTATGTTTTCTATTTGCGTAAAAATTGCATTGCCTGTGACTAATGAAGAATCATTTTTTTCATCATGTATGGCTATATCCCCATTTATAATTAAGTTATTCGTTGTATCTGTAATTTGCACATTTCCATAAGCTTCTCCAATTCCAATATTTCGATCGTAATAAATACTATCTCCTTCTAGTTTTTGTTCTTTAGAAATAATATATGTATTGCTCCAAAATGAAGAAATTTCATTTTGTGTGTCATACCATCCATGCTCACAATAAATAAGATTCTCATCAGAACGAATGAATGTAGGTCCATTAAAGTAGGATATTTCTGACAGAGTGTTATAGGTGAGTGTATCAGATTCTATTGTGTATTCAGGATTAATTAAACGGACACTATCCTTAAAAAAAAGTGTTTCTGTGTTACTGTTGTATGTTCCGGTCTCGCTAGAAAGTTTGTTATTATTCTCAGTACTTACTATTGTTCCTCCGGAATGATAGGTAGCAACTCCAGAATTCAAATCGTAATTCAATATGTTTGTCGTTAATTTTAAATCTTTCTCTTTGAAAAAGATATTACCCCTTAGCTTAGCGAGTTTTTCATCACCTAAATAGAATAGTGAATCACCTGTTATTGAGACAGTATCTCCTTGATTAACTTTAATGTTTCCATAAGCCTCTAACGAATTATCCTGCTGAAAAATAAGTGCGCTATCGCAATACATTAAAGCTCCATCGTGTTCGAAAATTACATTTCCCTGCAGTACTTGAGCATCAGATACTCTATCATCTCTGTATAGTCTATCTGCTTGTTTGATGATTACCTGTGTTTTGCTGCTTTCATTTTGAGCGGCAAGATTACCAATGGTAAACAGAATTAATGCTATGTGAAGAGTATATTTCAATGTTATTTAAAGTCGAAAAACGTTGAATCCTTTTCTTTAGTGTACAAAGTTACAATTTTTGGTGTATTCGATAAGAGCTGTAAAGGGCAATAAAAAAGGCTCTGAAGTTTTTCAGAGCCTTTTTTTATGAAATTTGTGTATGACTTTAAGCCATTACTTTGTTTCTTTGAATTGTTTGACTTCTATCAGGTCCTACAGATACAATAGAGATTGGCGTTTCTAATTCTGCTTCTAAATAAGCAATGTAATCCACTAATTCTTTAGGGAATTCAGATTCACTTGTGATTTTGGTAGTGTCAACGTTCCACCCTTTTTTCTCAATATAAACAGGTTCAACGCTATCATCAATATTGTATGGGAAATAATCTATTTTCTCGCCGTTATGGATATAATGCGTACAAACTTTAATAGATTCAAAAGAATCTAATACGTCTCCTTTCATCATTGATAATTCGGTAACTCCGTTGATCATGATCGCGTATTTTAATGCAGGAAGGTCAATCCATCCACATCTTCTTTCTCTACCTGTTGTAGCGCCAAATTCAAAACCAAGTGTTCTAATTCTTTCTCCAGTTTCATTGTCTTCTTCACTTGGAAATGGTCCACTTCCAACTCGCGTGCAGTATGCTTTAAAAATACCTACAATACGGTCAATTTTATTTGGAGCAATACCTAAACCAGTGCATGTTCCAGCAGTTATTGTATTGGAAGACGTAACAAAAGGGTAGGTTCCAAAATCAACATCAAGCATCGTTCCTTGTGCACCTTCCGCCAAAATATTTTTTCCAGCTTTGATAGCGTTATTTAAGTAATGCTCGCTATCAATAGCGGTTAATCCTTTTATCGTTTCTATTCCTTGGTGAAATTCAATTTCCATTTCATCTAAACTGTAGTCCATGTCATAAAAATTAAGCAGGTTTTTGTGCTTATTGACAAGGTTTACATATTTTTCTTGAAAATCTGCTTCAAATATATCTCCAATTCTTAAGCCGTTACGACCTGTTTTGTCCATGTAAGTTGGTCCAATTCCTTTCAAAGTCGATCCGATTTTAGCCTTTCCTTTGGCCATTTCAGATGCTTTGTCAAGTAATTTATGTGATGGAAGAATCAAGTGTGCTTTTTTAGAAATAAGCATTTGTTCTTTAACATCAACACCCATTTTTAAAAGCTTGTCGATCTCTACTTTTAAAATAACTGGATCAATAACAACACCGTTCCCAACAACGTTTTTTACTCCTTTATGAAATATTCCAGATGGAATGGTATGCAATACGTGCTTAATCCCTTCAAATTCAAGTGTGTGTCCAGCATTTGGGCCACCTTGAAAGCGCGCAATTATATCGTATTTTGGAGTAAGGACATCAACTATTTTTCCTTTTCCTTCGTCTCCCCATTGAAGACCTAAAAGTACATCTACCGCCATTTAAATTTTATTATAATGAGTTAGTTAAAATTTCATTTGCTTTATCAACACTGTCTTTAATAGTAAACACAGTATTGAGTTTAGAAATAAGTAATAAGTTTTGTATTTTTTCAGGAACATTTACAATCACAGCATCTCCTCCCATATTCCTTGCTTTTGTAAGCAGTTGAATGAAGCAATTCAAGCCATTACTATTAATGTACTCTATGTTTTCTATGTCTAAAACAATCTTATTAATTTTATCCGAAAGAATGCTGTTTACTTCCGATAATAGTCTGCTCGTCTGCTCATTGTCAAGAATTCTCCCACTTAATTTCAAAAGTATAATTGAGTTTTTCTCTGCTATTGTATATGAGAACTTATCCATTTCAATTTGATTATTTACGCTTGCCATAAAAATAAAGAGAGTGGTTTTCAATTTTAATATCGAAAACATCTTCTAATGTTTGTTTAATTTGTTGAATCCTTGGGTCGCAAAACTCTATTACTTCCCCATCTTCTAGAATTATGTGGTCATGTTGTTTAAACTCATAAGATTTTTCAAAGACAGAAATGTTTTTTCCAAATTGATGTTTTCTCACTAAATCACAATTTAAAAGAAGCTCCATTGTGTTATAAAGTGTAGCTCGGCTGACTCTATAATTTTTATTTTTCATATTGACATATAGAGCTTCTATATCAAAATGACCAGAAAAATCATAAATTTCAGTTAGTATCGCAAATCGTTCAGGAGTTTTTCTGTGGCCTTTTCCTTCCAAGTACTCGCAAAAAATTGCTTCTACTTTTTCTTGAACAGTTAACGTTACTTCTACTTCTGTCATTTACGAAAATGATTGATTTATCAATCAGCATGTAAAGATAGAATATCGTTGGAGATGTAACGTGTTTTTTATTTTAAAAGATATTAAGAAAATAAAGGGTTTTACACATTTTTCTTCCCTTTATCATCATTATGAACTTTGCTTTTTAGAAAAGTTAGTTGATTTCATAGTTTTACCGAGGCATTGCTTTATGTTTTGCTTTCGAAATCAACATATGTTATAAACAGGAGATTATTCTTCGCTTGTATCAATTCTTTCGATGGTGTTAACTCCTTCGATATTTTTTAGGATTTTTATTAATTCTGTTAAGTGATTGATGTCACTAATATAGAGCATTACTTTTCCCTCGAAGATACCGTCGTTTGAATCAAAACTAACAGCTTTCATGTTTACTCCTTTTTCACTAGAGATAATGGATGTAACTTGATTAACAAGACCAATGTCGTCTATGCCAGTAAACCTTATTCCAGTTAAAAAATCTGTTAATTCTTTACTTTTCCATCTAGCGTTAATTACACGATAAGCATAATTTGCTCGCATCTGCTTGGCATTTGGGCAGTTATTACGATGTATTTTGATTCCATCACTTATTGTTACGAAACCAAAGACATTGTCGCCAGGAATTGGATTACAACAAGGGGAAAGTGTATAGTCCATTTGTCCAATGTTCTCTCCAATTATTAATTCCTCTTTCTTTCCAGCTACCTTTTTATACAAAGCTTCGAATGACTCCTTAATTGTTTTGGTGATCGAACCATGTTTAAGATTCCCTCCTTTAATTATCAGTGGTTTAATCTTTTTTAGGTCTAGTTTACCCAATGCAATTTGAACGTACATTTCTGTATGTTCTACTAACTCATAAAGTTTTAATAGTTCTTTAATGTTAGGTTCTGTAAAATGTACTTTTAAACTGTTCAGTTTTCGCGTTAAAATTTCCTTACCATCATTGGCAATTTTTTTCTTTTCATCTTTTAAAGAAGATTTAATTTTTGCTTTCGCCTTAGATGTAACTACATAGTTTAACCAATCCTCCTTAGGTGTTTGGTTTTTAGATGTAATTATTTCAATTTGATCTCCACTTTTAAGTTTGTGACTAAGCGGGACTAACTTATGATTGACTTTAGCACCAATACATTTAGAGCCTACTTCCGTATGTATTTCAAAAGCAAAATCAAGCGCCGTTGCATGCAGAGGAAGTGTTTTTAAATCTCCGTTAGGCGTAAAAAGGAATATCTCTTTCGTATATAAATTTAGTTTAAAATCATCCACAAAATCTAAAGCATCACCATCTTTATTTTCGATAAGATCTCGAACTTGGCTTACCCATTTATCAAACCCGCTTGTTTTGTCATTCGCTTCTTTGTACTTCCAATGTGCTGCAAAACCTTTTTCAGCAATTTCGTCCATTCGCTTCGTCCGAATTTGAACTTCTACCCATTTTCCAGTTGGACTCATTACTGTGGTGTGCAAGGATTCGTAGCCATTCTGTTTGGGATGCGATATCCAATCTCTTAGTCTCTCAGGATTTGGTTTGTAATTATCTGTTACTATCGAGTATGCTTTCCAACATTCAGATTTTTCACTTTCGCCTTCTGCATCAATGATTATTCTGACAGCAAAAACGTCAAATATTTCCTCAAATTGGACTTCTTTTTTATGAATTTTATTCCAAATAGAATGAATAGATTTTGGACGACCCTTAATTGTATAGTTAACGCCTTGTGCGTTCAATTCTTTTTTTATGGGTCCACAAAATTTTTGAATAAACCGTTCACGTATTTCCTTTGTTTTTTCTAGTTTCGTTTCAATCTCTAAGTACTCTTCTGGATAAGTATGTTTCAATGCAAGATCATCCAAACCAGATTTAATACCATTTAACCCCAGCCTGTGCGCTAGTGGAGCATAAATAAAAGAAGTCTCAGAGGCAATTTTCAACCTTTTATCTTCACGCATCGAACCAAGAGTCTGCATATTGTGCAGCCGATCTGCTAGTTTTATTAAAATAACTCTTAAATCTTCAGGAATAGTAAGCAGCATCTTTCTAAAGTTTTCTGCCTGAGCGGATTTACTCAAATCAAATGCTTCAGAAAGTTTTGTTAAACCGTCAATAATTTTCCGACACTTTATGCCAAACATCGATTCAATGTCGTCTAAGGTGATATCCGTATCTTCAACCGTATCGTGCATAAAGCACATGCAATAGAAGTTGCACCTAAGCCTAATTCTTCTGCACAAATTCTTGCTACAGCTATCGGATGAAAGATGTAAGGTTCACCTGATTTTCGTCGCATTTCCTTGTGCGCTTCAACGGCAACGTTGAATGCTTTCCGAATAAATTTTGTATCTTCTTTGGTGCGTTCAACTTTCATTGAACGCAATAAACCTCTATATGCGTTTAGAATCTCTTTCTTCTCTTTCTCTTCATCAATTCGCATAATATTTTGGGTTTTAGGATTATTTTGCCGGTAATACTTTAGTTGACACTTCTCCAAATCCAACACGAATACCCTCTTTTTCAGAGTAACCTCTCATAATTACAGTATCGTTGTCGTTGATAAATTTTCTTTCAGAGCCATCGGGCATTGGGAATGGTTTTGTTCCTTTCCATGATGTTTCTAGCATAGAGCCATACATTCCTTCCTCAGGGCCACTAATGGTTCCAGAGCCATAACAATCTCCATTGTTAATGTCACAACCATTAACTGTATGATGCGCCAATTGTTGGTTCATGTTCCAGTACATGTATTTGTAATTAGATTTTCCAACAGAAACTTCTTCGCCACCTTCCGGCTGAATTAAAACTTCTAGGTTTATATCAATGTGTTTGTCACCCTCATATTCTAAGTAGGGCAAAACTTTAGGGTCTTGAACTGGGCCAGCAGTTCTGAATGGTTCTAGAGCATCTAAGGTCACAATCCATGGTGATAATGACGAGGCAAAGTTCTTGCCTAAAAAAGGTCCTAAGGGCACATATTCCCATCCTTGAATATCTCTTGCGCTCCAATCGTTAAACAATGCCATCCCGAAAATATAATCATCTGCTTCTTCTGTAGATATTGAATCACCAAGAGGTTTTGCATCAAAAGTGATAAATGCAGTTTCTAGTTCGAAATCTAGTAAATTGCTATTGCCGAATACAGGAACTTCTGCTGTAGGCGGTTTCTTTTGTCCTTTTGGTCTATGTATAGGAGTTTCTGAAACAATAATAGAGCTTGATCTACCGTGATATCCAACTGGAATGTGTTTCCAGTTAGGCAGCAATGCATTGTTCGGATCTCTAAAAAGACAACCAACGTTATAAGCATGTTGTTCTGAAGAGTAAAAATCGGTGTAATCACCTATTTTTACAGGAAGATACATCTTAGCATCTGATTGGTTGAATAAGATTTGGTTCAACTCTTCCGCATTCTGCTGTAAATCTTGATTCGTCTCATCCAGTAAGTCAGAAATTCTATTTCTCAATTGACGAACAGCCATTTTTCCATGCTGCATCATTTTATTTAGAAAATTATAATCAAAGTCTTCTAATTTAAAAGGGGTATCATTTAAGTATCCTAATTCAAAAAGGTTTTTTAAATCAAGAATTTGTTCTCCAATAGCAACACCAACTCTTGGTGAATCTGTTAAAACAGAAAAAACTCCAAAAGGAAGGTTTTGAATTGTGAAGTCACTCTTTACAGGTACACTTACCCATGACTTCAAATTTGGATTATTGGCTTTTATCATTTGTTATTAGTATTAAAATTTAAATATTGGAAGAGGACTCATTAATGCATTTACTTCTTTTTTAACTTCCTCAATTATAGCATCGTTTTCGTAGTTTTCAATTACTCTATCAACTAATTCAACAATTATTTCTATTTCTTTTGTGTTTACACCTCTTGTAGTAATAGCAGGAGTTCCTACTCTAATACCGCTTGTTACAAATGGAGATTCGGTATCAAATGGAACCATATTTTTATTAACCGTAATATCTGCCTTCACTAAAGCATTTTCGGCGTCTTTCCCTGTAATGTTTTTTGATCTTAAATCAATTAACATCGAATGGTTAACTGTTCCTCCAGATATAACTTTATAGCCTTTTTTCACAAAGGCATCAGCCATAGTTTGTGCATTTAAAATGACTTGCTTCCCGTAAGCTTTGAAATTATCCGAAAGCGCTTCTCCAAATGCAATTGCTTTAGCCGCGATAACATGCTCCAGTGGTCCACCTTGTGAACCTGGGAAAACAGCAGAGTCCAACAATCCAGACATCTTCCTTAGATTTCCATTTTTCCATTTTATACCAAACGGGTTTTCGAAATCTTTTCCCATCATAATAACTCCACCTCTGGGACCTCTCAACGTTTTGTGAGTGGTGGTGGTTACGATATGGCAATGCGGCATGGGGTCGTTTAATATTTTGGCAGCAATTAATCCAGCAGGATGTGAAATATCTGCCAATAATAGAGCACCGACTTTATCTGCTATTTCTCTAAAACGTTTGTAGTCCCAATCTCTAGAATATGCAGATGCACCACATATAATTAATTTGGGTTGCTCTTCAATAGCTTTCGCTTCTACTTTGTCATAATCAATAACACCTGTTTCTTTTTCTACACCGTAAAATGATGGAACGTATAACTTTCCAGAAAAGTTAACAGAAGATCCATGTGTTAAATGTCCTCCATGCGATAAATCGAAACCTAAGATTTTGTCACCAGGGTTTAAACAAGCTAGCATAACAGCAGCATTTGCTTGCGATCCTGAATGCGGTTGGACATTTGCCCATGCTGCTCCAAACAATTCTTTTAATCTGTCTATTGCTAGTTGCTCAACTTTATCTACAACTTCACAACCTCCGTAATATCGTTTGTTCGGAAGTCCTTCTGCGTATTTATTTGTAAGAATAGAACCTTGCGCTTCTGTCACGCTTTCGCTTACAAAATTTTCGGAAGCAATCAGTTCAATTCCGTTGATTTGTCTTTTTTTTTCTTCTTCAATTAAATCGAAGATTTGTATGTCTCTTTGCATTGAAAATAAATTTGAATACAAATTTAATTATTTGCTTTGAGAAATGACCATTTGGTTTAATTAAAAAGCTTCAAATATTAACAACTCACGAATGTGTCAAAAATCGTTAATTAATTTTCTTGCCCAACCTTGAAACTAATATGAAGTTTAAAGGCTAATACAAGAATTAATGTTGGCAATGATGATTGTAAAAAGTGCATTAAGCCAAGAGAAATTAGATAGGTGTTTTCCTGCCAGTTGTAATCTGAATATAGGAACCTTAATCCATAAATCAGTAATGCTGAAGCGAAGATGATTCCGTAAAATATAGCGGCATATTTCATCATTACCTTTTTCTTATAAATAATGTAAGAAATCACAATACTGAAGATTAAAAAGTAGAAACTAAATAGAATAGTGAATAACCATTTCAAGTTGCGTAAAGTTTTTATCGATTTCCCTTCTAATAGTTTCTCTATTAATGAGTCAGTGTAATTATTAACCATTGGAAATCCATCTGCACCATAGTGACTTAGGTAATGGATTTGGTAATCCAAGTTTTTGAATACATAGTCTCTTATAAAATCAGAATAAAACAATGTAAAACCCAAAATAAATAAGAGCGATATTTTAAGTGATTTACTCACTTGATTTCGGTTTGCGTAATTCCCGATAATTTCTGAACCCACCAATACCAAAGAAGGAAAATTAATCCATATACAATAACTTGAAAAGTTATGCTGTGGTTAAAGTCTAACGCTTTTGGGTTTTCAGCAGAAATAATAGTAAGTGCTGCTATTCGAATAGCATTTGCCGTATGAACGATAAATATTCCTAACGGAATAAACCACAGTTTATTTTTCCATGAACCTGGAAATGCAAGTATGAATAATGTAAACAGTCCAAATACCTTAACCCCATTGCAAGGTTCTCCAATCCAAACACCATGATTAAAAAAAGTGCCTTTTACAGCTGTTATTACTAAGCCAGAAGAGTCATCTAAGGTTGGTTCATAACCAAATAGACTTACAAACAAATTTGCATATTTAGCCAAACCAACCGAAATGTTCTTTTGAATATCAACTTGATTAGCATCTGAAGAGAATAGATTATTTAGATTGTAGATGTTGTGATAAAGGCTAAACCATAGTATAGCAAGCCCCGAAAAAATAAAAATAAACTTAATAAATGGATTTTCGAAATATTTTTTCACTTCAAAATTATTTTGAGTGAGAGTTTATTGCTTCTTTAGACTATCGTATGCTTTTTTCCCACCGAAAGCAGCGCCTATTGCAATTAAAAAACTAATCCCACCATCAATAGGCACGCATGGAGGCGGCCAACAAGGAGGTGCTCCGCCAGCAGGTCCGCCAGGAGGTGCTCCACCAGCAGGTTGTCCGAGGGCAACGAAAACGACCATGATAAGCGATAGTGTTAAGAGTATTTTTATGTAATTCCGTATCATTAGAGTACAAATATAATTATTGATAGCAAAGAAACTCATTTTTTTTATGTTTTGAAAGAGATTTAATCTGTCAATATAGGGTACTCATTAATCATTCGAAAAAAGCTGGACCCACACTCTTTTTTTAATATTGTGGAGATAAAAAACAATACTTTCATTAGCATAAATGACGAATTATATAGTTTTACCTCGAAAAGCAATGTTATATTTGTAGTTGAATTAGAATTTAATAGAGATAATTGAGTGACTCGTTACAAAATATAAAGGAAGAGAAACTGGTAAGTTTAGACGACTTAAAGTGGATTGGTAGTGCAATTGCAAAAGGTTGGTACTTGTTTATTTTAATGCCTATTATTGTTGGTGCTATTGGATTTTTCTATTCGTATCGGATTACACCAGAATATTCTGCTAAGATTCAAATCCTGCTTAAATCGAATGACGTTTATGACTACCAATCTTCTATACAGAAAAGTGTAGGGTATGCTCAATCGTATACAGATATTAGAACACAGCAACGAATTTTAAGCTCCTATGATTTAATTGAAAGAACACTTGCTAAGTTGGATTTCGATGTTTCGTATTATATCGTAGGTCGCGTTAATACAAAAGAGTTTTTTGAGAATATGCCTTTCCTTGTGGATATTGAGGTAATCAACAATGAGATTTATGAAATTCCAATTGAAATTAAAATAATTGATGAAGAAACTTTTGCATTGGAGTTTATGTTGAAAAAATCGAAGGTTATTCGACAGCACAAATTTAATGAAACTGCAATCACAAATGAGTACATTATTAAGGTAGAAAGCAGTGATCAGATAAATAAAGCTTCAATAGTTAATCTTGCTCATATTAATTATCGAATTAAAGCACATGCTAAAAGTTATTGGGTAAGTAGAATTATGTCAGGAATGACAATAAATAATTTAGAATATACAAGTATTTTGGACATTGTGTTAACAGATGAATTACCACAGCGAGCAAAAATGTTCTTGGATACATTAGCTATGGAGTATATTGATTATACATTGACAAGTGAGTTTACAGTGAACCAAAACACCTTAGAATATATTAACAAACAACTGAATGAGGTTGTTGATGTATTAGATTCTATCGAATTGGAAGTGGATAGTGTTCGAGAGGATAAGGGGATTTTAGATTTGACGAAAGAATCTTCAGCGTATTTTTCTGAAATGGTAGCTGCTGAATCTACTCTTAAGGGGTTGCAACTTGACGTACAATCGATGGATAATTTAAAGAATTATATTATTAACACTAAGGAAGATAATCTTTTACCTCCTTCCTTTTATGTGCTAAAAAACGACGTTTATTTAGCTAAAGCGTTGAGTGAATTTTATGAAGGACAGTTGACAAAAATTAATTTGAAATACGATGTGACAGAAGGACATATGGGGTTGGCTAAATTGAATGAAAAAATGAACCTCCAAAGAAAAGATATTTTAATATATATTGAAAATACGAGGATAGCCATACAAGAAAAGATTACCGAAGTAAAAATTCAATTGGATTATTATGAAGGTTTGGTGAAGAAAATTCCGAAATCTCAAAGCGATATGTTATCCATTACGCGAAGAATGCAAGTAAACGAGAAACTGTATATGTATTTATTGGAGAAAAGAGCGAATACATATATTGCAAAATCGGGTATCGTACCGCAAACAAAGGTGATTGAAAAGGCGCGTGTTGGTGGTTTAGTCAGTAAAAATAAAGATTCTGTTTTAATGATGTTTGTGATCATTGGATTTGTGCTTGCAGGCGGTGTTGCCTTATTGAAATACCTATTGTATCACACTTTCGAAAACTCAAAAGAATTGGCTGAGAATACAAGGATTCCTTTGTTGGGAAGCCTTCCTTTTGTGGGAGAAGAAGAATTGAAGTCGGGTGTGCTCCAATCGTCTAAGTCTAATGTTATTGAGGCTTTAAGAGGTGTGCGAACCTCATTAAGCTATATGAATTTAGAAAGAGAATCAAAAGTATTTCTTATTACATCTATTCATCCAGGAGAAGGGAAAACATTTACTTCTAAGAACTTGGCTTCTATTTATGCACGATCGGGAAAGAAAGTTGTTTTAATTGACTTTGATTTGCATAAACCGAAAGTGCATAAGGTATTAAACTTGGATAACTTTAATGGGAGTTCTGTTTACTTATCGGGTAACACAGAAATAGAAAATATTATTCAAAAAGGTATCGAAGAAAATTTAGATGTAATCTCAAGTGGCCCAGTTCCACCTAACGCTTCCGAATTAATGCTGTCAAACCGTGTTGAAGAAATGTTTATTTATTTGAAGAAGCATTATGATTATATATTTATCGATACTCCACCGGTTGGTTATATTAGCGACGGTATTGTTTTATTGAAACATGTAGATGCTTCTGTATTTGTAATGAATACAAAAATGGCCAATCGAAAAGGGTTAAAGTACTTGGAAGAGATTGTCGAAAAAAGTCAATTAACCAATAAAGGTATTATATTGAACGGTGTGCGTTTGAAACGCTGGAAATACTATTATGGTAAGTATGGATATGGATATGGATATGGATATGGATATGGATATGGATATGGATATGGTTACGGTGGAGATGGTTCTAAAGGGAAATAGTTCATGGAAAAGTGGGATAAGGAAATTACACCAAAGAAATCACTATTTGATTTAAATCTAAACCAAATATGGAAATTTAGAGATTTACTGTTTTTATTTGTTTGGAGAGATTTTGTTTCGGTTTACAAGCAAACTATCTTAGGCCCATTGTGGTTTTTTATACAACCTATCTTAACTTCAATCACTTTTACGATTATTTTTGGAAATTTTGCTCAAATTTCGACAGATGGGATGCCTAAAATAATATTCTACATGGCAGGCATTACTATGTGGAATTATTTTGCTGATTGCCTAAATAAAACCTCTAACACTTTTGTCGTAAACCAAGGATTGTTTGGTAAGGTTTATTTCCCAAGGTTAATTGTTCCGCTTTCTATTATTGTTACCAACCTTTTAAAGTTTGGAATCCAAATAATCCTTTTTATTGTGTTTTGGACTTATTTTTATGTAACGACTGATACAATGCAGCCTAACTGGTATATACTTATTTTTCCTCTGTTAATTATTATTATGGCAGCTTTAGGACTAGGGTTTGGTATGGTGATTTCTGCTTTAACTACCAAGTATCGAGATCTAACATTTTTAATCGGATTTGGTGTGCAGCTATTAATGTATGCTTCCCCTATAATCTATCCAATGTCTACGGTGCCCGAAAAGTATCAATGGCTTATCAAGCTAAATCCAATGACGAGCATAATAGATACATTTAAACATGCGCTTATGGGAACTGGTTCGTTTGATTTATATAACCTGCTTTATAGTTGTGCTTTTGCAGTTTGTATTTTATTTCTGGGATTAGTGGTTTTTAATAAGGTAGAGAAATCATTTATTGATACGGTTTAAAAATGAGCGAAGTAGTTTTAAAAATAGAAAATGTTTGCAAACAGTACCGATTAGGACTTGTTGGAACTGGCACCTTGAGTCATGATTTAAAACGTTGGTGGCATTTGGTGAGGGGAAAAGAAGATCCTTTTTTACAAGTTGGAGAAGTAAATGACAGAGAGGTAAAAGGAGGTGAATATATTAATGCCTTGTCCGACATTAATATTGAAATAAAAAAAGGAGAAGTTTTAGGGATTATTGGTAAAAATGGAGCGGGTAAATCCACGTTATTAAAATTATTGTCCGAAGTTACAACTCCCACAACTGGTTCAATAAAAGTTAAGGGGAAAATTTCTGCGTTATTGGAAGTCGGTACGGGCTTTCACCCAGAGCTTACAGGTAGAGAAAACATATTCTTAAATGGGGCTATTTTAGGAATGAATAAAAAGGAAATTGACTCAAGAATAGAAGAAATAATTGATTTTTCTGGAGTTTCGAAATATATTGATACGCCAGTAAAGCGATATTCAAGTGGTATGAAAGTCCGATTAGGATTTGCTGTTGCAGCTCATTTAGAACCAGATATTTTGATTGTGGATGAAGTATTAGCCGTTGGGGATGCCGAGTTTCAAAAGAAGTGCATTGGGAAAATGCAAGATGTAGCCGGAAAGGGGCGTACGGTATTGTTTGTTAGTCACAATATGAATTCTGTTGCAAGGCTATGTGCAAGAGGAGTAGTGTTGGACAAGGGACAAGTGGTTTTTGATGGTGCCATAGAGTCTGCAGTTGAAAAGTACCTAAATATAGGTGACTTGAAGTTAGCATCATTGTTTGTCCCAGAACCGCAATCAGGTGTTGAAATAGAACTCTTAGAAGCTAAGTTGAAGAATGAAGAAGGAGCGCTGTTAACAGAAGTAGCGAATGTTTTATCACATTTTGTGATTGAATACAAATTACGATTTAATGAATTGGTTCGATTGCCACATCTAACAATCACTATTCGAAACTCTAAAGAAGAGGTAGTTTTCTTTTCAGATCGCATGGATGATTTAAATTCTCCAGAAATGCAAACACCTGGAGAGTACTTGGTGAAAGTTAGTTTTCCACAACCTTTACTAAAACCTGGTAGGTATGATGTGTCTTTTGGGATAGTTAATAAAGATAACTCTAAAACAAATCACTTTAGA
>Ga0206130_10004198_pt1 | contig 17974 bp, 10 predicted proteins | sample Helgoland_Spring_9_FD_148637 | JGI IMG/M metagenome (GOLD analysis project Ga0206130, IMG submission 148637) | Pelagic subsurface seawater microbial communities from Kabeltonne, Helgoland, North Sea - Helgoland_Spring_Bloom_20160512_1 | ecosystem: Environmental > Aquatic > Marine > Epipelagic ... | reverse complement strand
GGGGGTATACTGGAAATGCATGGTAACAGTCCTGGTAGTAACAGCTTTGCCAATTGGGCGAAGATTACACCAAGACACAATGCCTTGATTCAGCATATTCTAAATGCTCCTGCACACATTATTGTTACCCTGCGTAGCAAGCAAGAGTATGCCTTGAAGAAAGATGATAGGGGACGCACCACACCGCAGAAATTAGGTATGAAGCCCATACAAAGGGACGGCATAGACTATGAGTTTACCACAGTACTCGCGGTAGATATGAATCATAAAGCAGTAGCGGTAAAAGACCGTACAGGTCTCTTCCCATTAGACACTCCGTTTACGATAACTGAAGAAGTAGGTAAACGTCTATTGCAATGGAGCACAGAAGATGTTGTAACAACTAATAAGGTCCAACAACCAGCCGCTCCAATATCTAACCACCATTTAAATGATTATCAGAACGCTTATGGAAAGTAAAAATCAGTTTATCGTAGCGAATACTACGAGCAGTAGTGTTGCTGAAATGAAGAAAGACCACATCATCCCAGTTTTTGCTAAAGACAATGAAGTGGCGATCGCGCATTATGAGTTTGTACAACAGACGCGTGACGCCGTCCAGATGTACTTTGACCAGTGTGTCGTTCCGGAGCCCTTAGTTAAGGTGAGTCATCCTATTCACGGTCGTATACCTGAGGCGATGTATAAACGCCCAAATGAACTGCTGGATCGTGAAAAGACGCTGTACTATGAAAGGATGATGTTTTTAATTCGTGTTCCCGCTGTAACCAAGGTTGTGGGAGGCCAAACATTGAGTCTGGTCGTTGCAGGAGTAAAGGCCTACAATTGGGATAGGTTGCAGGGTAAACACACACCTCAGAGGTTTAAACTTGCAATCGGCTTTCAAGTGCATGTGTGCAGTAACCTTTGCGTGTTTACCGATGGTGATTTGGTGGACTTCGAAACCAATACTACTGATGACATTTATCTCAAGGCATACAACATGTGTGCAAACTTCAATTTAGAGGATCAGGTAAGGAAACTTCAAGAATGGTCCCAGATTTCATTATCAGAAGAACAGTTCAAGTCATTTATTGGCAGAGTTCGTTGCGACTTCTTTGATTCAGAAAGGGACACCTCATATTGGTTAGGCGATCAGCAAATGGCAAAAGTGGTCAGAGGCTACTACACGGACGAACATTTTTCTCGTGGCAATGATGGAAGCATCACCCTTTGGAACCTCTACAACCTGCTTACAGAGGCCAATAAGAGTAGTTACGTTGATAGCTTTCTTGACCGATACCAGGGTATTGATAGAATCCTAAAGATGACGAGTTATGATTAATACGCTTTTTGGGCTGTTGCTATTCAATGGTGTGCTTGCGTATGCTTATGCACATATCCGAAGCACGTATTACGATCGGTTTCCATTCTTAGCCGCGTACATCATAACGGGAAAATACCTCCTGCTATACATGGCTTTATCATTGATTTTAGTCGGTTAAGTTTAAGGTCGTTCGTATTCGCGAGCGGCCTTTTTTTTTCTTACAAAATTTATTCTAAAGGTGATCGCGGATAAGCGCGAGCCAAATACCGAATACCATTTAATATTTGTTCCTGAATCATTTAAAAATTGAATTATGTTAATATTTTCAAGCCTATCTGTATGGGTGAAAGGTGAGGAACCGTGTTGCGGTATTCTACCTAAGGGATCAGTAAAAGAGTTTACTCAAGCTCTTAATAAGCGAGGGTTACAACTACACGGAAATTCAGTAATAGGATTTTCAGACAAAAATTTTAAAGAACAGATAGAGTACATTTTGGATTATCTAAAGATCCCGGATTATGTATACTCAAAATATGAGGGTTACAATGACCGTGTGTTATTCGAGTCGTTGGAGTTTTACGGTAATGAAATCATCGTATCTAATTTCATTGCGGGAATAGATATTCAGCCGGTTTGGGGCCTTGTTAAACGCGCCGGTGAAATCGTTAATTACGGTAACCAGATCTACGCGATTAAACTTCCTAGGATTAAAACCGATTTTTATTTTGTCTATCCAACTAATGTTGGTGAATATGAATATTTCAGTCGCGGTCGTTACGGTAATGTTAAATTCGATAATGGGCAGTTTCTATATTCAATTGAGTTTCCTCCGATCTTCATACTAAAAGGTTTAGAAAACGCTGTAGAATTCTTACTCATCTTTCTTGGAGCAAATCGCTTTGATTATGAAGAGGTTTCCTTGGATTGGTTTCCAAATGACTACGAGAAAAAGACCTTTTACATATGATTAGCTCAAAGTTAGAACGATTTGCAATGGAGCTTCGCGCTGAATCTGAACAAGAGATTCAAGCCGTAGTTAAAGGGGTTATAACAGCAGCATCATCCATTATTCCGAGTGTTCAGTTTAAAGACCGTGAGGGAAGATCAACAAGGGTTAACCTTTATTATGCTTTTATAGCCGCTGCGGGCAGTAATAAAAGTAGGGTAGGGCAACTAGATCGTCTCATCCAACCTGTTCACGAACATATTAAGAATGAACAAGACCTTCTGCGATCACAGCTTCCCCCAAAACAGCGTAAGCCGCCTCGTAAGAATGTATTGATTTCTGGTAATATATCACGTGCACGGGTGATCGAACATCTGTGCGCAAATGGTCAAACTCCATTGATTGTTGTTGATTCAGAGATGGACAGCATTACCACTTCCATGAAAGCAGATCATGGTGGATTTAGATCTGAATTGCGCAAGGCGTACCATGGGGAGTTCATTTCTAGTAGTAAAAAAACCGAAGATGAGATTTTAGAGGTATCCTCGCCCCATATGTCCATGATAATTACAGGCACAATGGATCAAGCGGTAAAGTACCTGCATCCTTTGGCAGATGGTTTTGCTTCAAGGCATTTGTATCATGTGGACCTCTCAAAAACCGAGTACAAGCCCTATTCCGTAGATGTCACGTCTACACCGAACTTATCCATGGAATTATGGGCAACTCGCTTCTATGAGCTTTGGAGATTTTTCAATGGAAAGGAGGTGCTAGTCAACTTCAAACAAGAGCAATATGATGTGCTCAATACCTTCGGCTCAACTGAGAATGAAAGCATCACGGTGGCGGCGGCGGAATCCAATACCAAAGATTTCTTATTCCGTCATTTATTGATGATTCTAAAGGTAGCTTCTGTTATGAGTGCACTAAGAGCATTCTTAGACGGAAATACGACTCCAGTATTGCAATGTCATGATGACGACTTTTCCTATGCATTTTCGCTAGTAACCAAGTCCTACGAGCAGTTTCAGGATTTATACCCTTTACTTCCATCTGAAAGATATGGTGCGATTCAGTTGAATGAAATTGAGAAGTCACTCCTAAAGGCGCTACCTGATTTGTTTTCAACAGAAGAAGCCTATAAGGAAGGATTAAGGTTGGGACGAGCAGAAAGATCAGTAAGAGATGTGCTTCGAAAGCTAAAACTGCTTGGAGTTATAGAACGTCAGAAAGTTGGGGAATACAAGAAAGTCGATTAATTCCCCTTTCCTTGTTTTCCTTGTTTTCCGTCAATACTTTGAAAAAATATTTCCAGGGCATCCTCTATTCGAGTAAAGGTTTTTCTTGTTATGTCCTCCTTACCCTCTCTTTCTTTTTTTAGGGGATGCCCTTTGTTCATACTATTTTCATGCAATTCTGAGATTTCAGGTAACTCATGTAGCTTTAGCTCGTCAAAATACCGTTGAATTTCTACTTCTCGGGGTGTATTTAGTTCATTCCATTTAACATCGTAAGGATCTCTTGGTATAATGTTGTTTTTTGGCATGGTAGCCACTCGGCTAACCATAAAGTTCTTGAAGACCTCTAAATCTATTTCACTGTTCTCGTTTCCTCTGATTCTCAGGAGTTGGGTTTTCATTAATCCGTAAAAAAGTATTATCGCTTGACGGTTATAGAGCCTGAAGTGAAAATCTAAGGCGGGGAGATGATCTTCATATTGCCAATTTGAAAGAAACTCTAACGCCTCCTGTCTATTTTGTATGAGATGTCGAACGTGCTTCTTCTCTTTCGCAGTTAGGTGTTTTTGAACACGATCAAAAGACTTGGCCCGAAATGAGCGTTCCTTTGAATCCCATAACTCAATGGTGATATTTGGATTGTCGTAAGCACTGGTTGCGGTCTCAATCCAATCATAAATTCCCTCTGGATTTTTATTTTCCCGAAAACGATCTCCGTATAGACTATGCATAATTTTTAAGGGGCCTTCAGTTCTCTTACGGAAGTAGTTGTAAACGGCCTCGTGCGTACGATTATCAGGAGTGGTAGAAATACTAATGAAATCACCTGGTAAGGATTCTTCGTCAGTATCCTTATACCTGCGAATAATTAGCTTGAACTTAGGTGTAAGCCATCTAGTTATATCCCCTAACATTTCCCGTTGCCCTGGTGTCGCTTCATTCCTCATTTCTTAATGCCGTATTAAGCCATAGAATAGCCACCTCTCCGTCCATTTTTACAATGTCACTAACAGCTCTAGAATGACGAATGGAGTTTCTCAAGTTTCCTAGGTGTCTCATCCTTGATTGAAGCTCTTCTTTGGAGTTAAAGCGGTGTTGGAATTTCTCCCAATTGTCCTTTGCAATTACTGTATCTACATACTCCGATAGATCAAAGAAAGTAATCCAAGTGGAAAAGGAATTGAAATCCTCTTCTTGTTTACCAGGATGCTTTTTCACCTCGGAAGCTACGCGTCTATTAACTTTGTCTGTAATGTGCGGAGGTATATGTACACTGTATTCTTCCTTACTTTCTCCAAATGAAGACACTAAAAGTTCTCTGAAAGCTATCTCTACCTTTTCAATTTTAGCATCAATCAGTTTGAGATGCTCTGGAAGCTCAATGTGATTTTCCAAAAGTTGGGTTTTGATGGCCTGTAGAATTGTTTTCTTTCGTTCCTCTATGAACTCGTTAAAGTCGGATGCTTCAAAAGGTTTGCGAAGTAAGATCGAAACTGCTTTTCTGCTGATCAGGTGCGATTCTAGTACACCATAGACCTTATCCTCGTTATTGTTTTGGAACATCTCAGCGATATAATCATTAGGCATCCTATTGCTGATGATGTGGCGGTTGGTGCTGTCTGACAGTGGCGTTCGGTTTAATATGCTATTGATGGACTTACCAGCCTTTTCTTTAAACACTGAAATAGGTACGATATGATGGTCGTCAAGTGCTGAGTATTCCGGGAGATCAAATGTGCTCCAATCCCTCGCTTCATTAATGACTAGAAGGTTGAATATCGCATTATAAATAGCTGATCCCTTAGGGTTACTACCAATTAAGTCTAAGGTGTCTATTGAACGTCTAAATTCATCGATAATATCCGGTTCAGCGTTATCGTCTTTGAACCATTTCTGTAAGCCTTGATAATCTTTAGCAGTTGAAGTTTCCACAGAGCTACTGTAACGATTGATGAAGATGGACGACCAATACCATTTTCGTATTTTCTCACTCACGTCGATCATATTAGATGGCTTCTCTATCCTGACATATTCTTTAATAGAAGCAAAAGCAGGAATAATAGAAGGGTAGGGCACGAAGGCAGCTTTTATAGCCCCATAATCTCTAGGATTTTGAAGGGTGCGTATCGCATTTTGCAAGGCGCTTACAGATTGTTCCCAGCGCTCCTTGAATTCTTCAGTATCCTCAATCAAGACGACTTTTTCTTGTGTTCCGTCTGGTTTACGAATAGTTTTTACACTTTCCGGAACCATGTAGTAGAGGTACTTCGGTGAACAGTAGATTTGTTCTAGCACGGACATTACCTGCAGGACATAGATCTTCATCTTCTTTTCGTCTGTAAAAGACAAGGTATCAGAAGCATCCTTCCACATTTGCTTTAAGTAAATGTCTTTGGGGCGCAGCATGGCGTTTAGAAGATCGAATATATCAAGGCGTACACCACGAGAATTAATCTGAGTAAAGATGTCACACACTTTAGCGATATCAATCTCATCATCCAACTCAATGTAGCTGATGTAGAAGTTATTGAGATGATCGTTGATTAAAACCCTGAATTGCTTTGCCCCTTGTGCATATGAGCTGTACTCAGTTTTAAGATTCTCATCAGCAGTTTGTTCTGCGAGATCGCTCCAGTAATTCCAATAGCTTTTGATCCACTCGTCACTATCCCACGAATCTTGTAATATTTCTAATGGAAAGGAGTGTGTTTTGTACTGTTCAACGGGATCCTTGAGACGCTTCTCTAGTTTCTTACTGGATACAAATTCGTAGTTAATGAAATTATCGTAGTCTTCTTCAAGGAGTAATCTAACATCAATTCTAAAGACCAAGTTGTTCTTACGAGAAGGGAAGTTCGCCGATGGGCCAAAGAAGGCATAATGCATCGCTGTTAAACGCTGCTGTCCATCTAAGACGATCATTCTAGGATCACCTTTTATGCCCTCGTAACCATAAATGGGCTGGCAACTGAGAGAATTATAGTTCTTCGTATTCCCTTTCCATAATAACAGCGTACCGATATAGTAGTCCATGAAAATGGAGCGAAGTAGTTCCTGAACATCCCAAGGCTTCCATTCAAAGTCTCTTTGAAAGTCTGGAATGACGTAATGCCCTTCTTTGAGGTTGTTGATTAACGATCCTAGATGAATTCTTCCAGCTTTCTCTACATTTTTCATTCTTCGAAGTTTAGCTTAGGTAGGTTATTGACGATATCAACGGTCTGCACACTAACATTAATGATACTCAGCAGAAGGTCAAGAATGTAACGAGGGTTGTTTACTTCGTCACACCAATCGTTTGGATCGTTGGTGATACCGCTCTTCTTGTCTGTTTTGATTTGGTAACGCTCCAAAATCCACTCAATGGCTGATTTTCCATTAACCACGTACTCGTAAGCTTTCTCTGGAATGTTGGAGATGGTGATTTGGCTGTTATAAATGATCGTGTCTTTAATACCTTTTTTAGGGAACTTCATCTTTGTCACATGATAGTTGCCGTTGTCGCCATTTACTGTAACTCCAGAATAAGGCGGTGCGTCTTCATAATCAACGTGAAGATCAGCAAGTTTTCTACCTGCTTTTGAGAATGCCCAAAAGTCTTTAACGGGATCTACTAGAGGAATGCGAGGCAGCATCTTCTTTAGATCATTTTCAAACGCTTTTCTATAATCTGTACTGTGAAGTATTCCATAAACGTAAAAGAAAATATCTTCTTTAGTTACCGTATCACCAAATTGCTTTTTGATACGTTCCCAGATAAAATCACTTACACCATCTCTACGGATGTATTCACTATCTCCTGCGGTATCAAATAAGCTCGGGCTATTCTTTTTCCTTTCTTCAAAGTAGTATAATGGAAGACATTGCTCATTTGATAGTGTTTGCATATCGACTATGCAATCAGACATTAAAACAGAGAATTCTTTTGAAGCTCCAATACCTGAAATATTTATGTTAAGGTTTTTGGAAGTTTTATCCGGGTACAACCTTGGTTGTTGATATCGGTATTCATTTAGATGTTTATCGAAATAGTTATTCTGTTTGGTAAATGGGCGATAGAGAATTGTACGTAAGAAATCTTTGGAGAATTCAATGCCTGATTTTCTTATTAATGAATTTCTCAATCCCCTTGACCAACTAATTTTTGTTGGGTCTAAGTCAATTTTAGAACTAACATTCTCCTTTGTGATTCCTGATAGGTCTAAATGATTTGCATAAGTATTGATAAAAGTCTGAATGTTTGAATTTAACTTTTCCTTTGAAAAATTATATACCCATATATCTCTGTTACTGCCGACTCCTAATGTGATTAAATTGAAAAACTTACTTTCTTCCTTGTCGAAAATTGGGATGTGCGTATTAAATACTTCATTTCGCTGATTTAACCAATCTCCCTCTTTATTTGGCTTAAGTATTTTCCATTTAAGAGGGCCTTGTATTGATTTAGAATCGGAGATAATTGTCAGTTTTTCCTCTCGTGTTAGATAATCGCCGATGTCATGGTAGTGAATTGTAGCCTTTTCGGTTTGAACTTCAGGATTCTTTACGAGTAAGGTGATGGAAATTGGAGTTCTGGAGCCTGACCCGAATATTTTCCCTCCTTCTTTTCTACTTAACTCTCCACTGGTTCTTTGATTCCCTCTCAGATTAAACACCCAAATTGAGCTGAATTCTTTCTCAATGGCTTTTCTAAAACCATCAGTGCTATTTCCGTCAAGCCAAGCCCCATTGCTTACGAACGCAATGACTCCACCTTGCTTTTCGTCCAAACGATCAGCACTCCACCTAAAGGCTTTTATATAGGCGTCGTATAGGGCTTTAGAGTTCTTTGAAGCAGATTGGCTTGAGTAAGAAGATAAAATTCGGCTGTCAAGCTTTGTATATTCTAAGTTCTGTGCGTTGTCATTAGCAGACTTTTGACCAATGGAGTAAGGCGGATTCCCAACTATAACCCTCATTGGAGCCTTGCGCTGTTCTTTGACTCTCTCTGAATTTTTAGGGAACATCTCTGAGAAGAGTTTGACGTCCCCATCACTTTCTCCTAACTGGAACGTATCGGTCAATACGATTCCGTCAAAACTTTCATAAGGATCTTCAGGGTTCTTCTGGTCGTGGTATGCATTTTCAATATTTACTGCCGCGATGTAGTATGCTAACAATACGAGCTCGTTCGCATGTAACTCATTTTTGAACTTACGGTCTAAGTCTTCTGGCTTAATTAATCCACTTTGTAGTAGCCTCGTTATAAATGTTCCTGTTCCGGTGAATGGATCTAGCACGTGAATATTTTCATCTGATATACTTCTACCGAATTCTTGTTGCAGTACATCTTCTACCGAATGTATGATAAAGTCCACTACCTCTACTGGAGTGTACACAATACCTAGCTGTTCCACCATCTTAGGAAATGCCGCCTTAAAGAAGGTGTCATACAATTCTATGATAATTCGCTGTTTTCCTTCAGCATTATCTATACCCTCTGCACGCTGGCGAACGCTTTTATAGAATTTCTGTAATGTTTCATCCTGCGCAGCCATATTGCTGCCTTCTTCCAATCTATCCAGCATTCCCTGCATGGCAATAGAAACTGCATTGTTGCTCTGGAAACTATAGCCTTCGAATAGAGCTTCAAAGACTGGTTGGGTGATGATGTGTTGCGCAAGCATTTCTACCGCTTGTCCTTGAGAAATACTTGGATTGATATTCTTTTGTAGACCTTGTAGGAATTTATTGAATGCCTCGCGCTGATTGGCTTTAGTATCAATGAGGTATTGGATCCGTTCAATTTGACGCTGTGCAATGGTAGCCACGTCTTTTGCCCATTGCTCCCAATACATTCGGTCACCTACTTTCTTTACAAGTCTCGCATACACCACAGACTGTAACTGCTCAAATTGAATGGCAAGCTGATTTTTAAGGCTCTCATTACCACTGGAAGACTCCCCAGAATCGTTAATGGTAATACTACCGTCCTCATTGTAAGAATACCCTGGTTTGGCAATAAGTATATTGTCTGGTTTCTTCTTGTTGAGATCAATTTTGTTGACCGTGGCATTGAAACGATCGTCATGGGCACGTAACGCATTGAGAACCGTCCAAACTACTTTGAAACGTTCGTTATCGTTTAGTGCAGCTTCAGGCTCTACATCTGAAGGTACTACTACAGGAATCACAATATACCCATACTTCTTTCCAGGAGAAAGTCGCATCACCCTTCCTACAGATTGTACTACATCTACTTGTGAATTTCGGGCCGATAAGAACAGCACAGAATCCAATGACGGAACATCTACACCCTCACTTAAAACACGGACGTTCGTAAGGATACGGCAGTCGTTTTCTTCTGTATCTTCTTTAAGCCAGGATAGCAGTTGATCTCTATATGGAGCAGACATACTACCGTCCATATGCTGCGATTCAACTACTACTGTCTTGTTCTTTATTTCTTCCGGCAATTCATCGCGATAGGCCTCAGAGGTAAGATTATAGGTCTCTGTAATTTTTTTAGAAGTTGCAATGTTTGAACAGAACGCTACACCTCTTTTCATTGGTCCTGGGTCGTTCTCTTTAGTGTTGCCAGAGTCACCTAAGAATTGTTTGGAAAGGGCATTAATGGTACCAACAATCTTTGTTAAGTCGTCTGTCTTAATCTCTTTTTCATCTCCTCCAATGATGTTTCGAAGCCCTGGAGGTACGTCCTGATCATTAAGAGTGAGAATCAAAACCTTGTAATCAGTTAACAATCCTTCTTCTACAGCTTTTCCAAATCCAATTCTATAGATTTCCTCTCCATACAATTCTAGATCGTCCATAGAACAAAGAGTGGCATCTTCTTGAGCTGCTGTACTCTTAGCTTCATCACTAAACAGACGAGGCGTTGCCGTCATGTAAAGACGCTTCTTCGCTTTAATGAAGTCGTTATCATGCACTTTAATGAAGGCAGATTCATCTTGTCCTGCCACAGAAACGCCCGTGGTGCGGTGCGCTTCATCGCAAACAATTAGGTCAAAAGCAGGATAGCCATTATCCATCAACGTTTTTTGTGCCTCAGCAATGACGTCAATGGATTGGTACGTACTAAAGACTACGGTCATGCCGCCGCCGCCGCGAGCCTTGAAGTTGTCAAACTGATTCAATATGCGTTGTGGATCAGTACTTGCTGGAAATGCGAGGTCAACAACGCTAAAAGAAGAAGTTCCGTCACCCTTACGCTGTTTAGTAATCTTTGGATCAGAGCAAATAGCTATAGGATTAATATCCGTTCTAGCATCTGCACTCCATTCTCTTAAGGTTTGTCCTAATAACGCTATAGAGGGCACTAAAAAAAGAACAAGCCCGTTATTGGTTGTTTCTTCCGCTATTTGAAGCGCAGTATATGTCTTTCCTGTGCCACAAGCCATGATAAGTTTTCCTCTGTCATGTTCAGTAAAATACTCTTTGGCAGACTCTATAGCTGTAACTTGATGGGGTCTTGGAGATTTCTTCTCCCTTCTAACTTCTTTACCAATGAGACCTTGGTTAATTTTCCCCCAATCAACAGGTGCGTCTAATAAATTTTGAAGGTTTAAACGAGCAACGGGTGGTTCCTGGTTCTTAATAACCTCCTCTGCATTGGAGCTCCAATTATTTGTAGTGGAAACCCACAAACGTTCATTAAAACGTTGGAGAATTCCTCTTTCGTCATCAAAAGTTCTACTTGAGGTAGATAAAAAGGAATCAACGTCGCCTTTAGAGATAGTAGAATTCTCATCAAAAAATTTACACTGAATGGCCCAATAATCGCCCTTATGTGTTTTTGCAACAAGATCAATTCCAGTATCATTACCCCCAAATTGGTCCCTAAATGGGAATTCCATCCAAAGCCAAACCTCTGATAATGAATTTGTATAGCGCGGATCTGAGAGTAGATAAGATTGAATAAGCACTTCAAAAAGATCGCCTTGATTGCGTAAGGAAGTGCTTTGGTCTCTGTATTGGTCTAGTATATCTCGTAGCATGAATGGCTATTATTCTTGGGAATGTCAATCTACGAAATCTTTGAATTCATTGAGATATGGAGAGGGGATAGTGGATTTGGCCCTATCATTTAGGCAATGACATTATAATGAAGGAATGAGTAAATATGAGAACTTCAGTCCAGAATGAAAGTGGCCATTATAGTTTTCGGTAGAGAAATTTTCAAGTTGATATACACTTTCAATATCTTTTATGGCCGATGAGACCTCGCGAACCATTTCTACTGCAAGTTTTTTTGGCATACGCCAATCTTCTTGACTACAAGAAATGTTGAAAGGAAGTTCGTTTTGATCATAAGAGTACTCTATTCCAAAACCGTGATGAATAAAAAGATCCGAAGGAGAATTAAACTCTTCCTCTTGCCAATCTTTAGTGGAATAACCAAGGAGTTTGATTACCCTTCTAAAAAGTCGTTGTCCACCGTCGCTGTTTTCAACGAATGCTTCAAAGCTTTTTGCCCCATGCAACGAATAAAGCCAATCAAGGTGAAATTCAGAGGTAAAGACGCTAATGTCAGCATTAAGTAAAAAGCCCGCTTCCCTAGGTTCTAAATGAATATTAAAATCGCCAATAGAGGGCTCAAATTCTAAATTAAATAGGTCACTAAACCATTCAAGAATCTTTTTTTGTACCGACTCTCTAGCATCTGAATAAACTCCACTATAAGGATTAAAAATGGCATTGCTTTGTGCATTGCTTACATATTTGAAGATCTCAATTATCTCTTTTGGTAAAAGTTTTTTATGCATAATAGCATTTGTTTTTCCAGCTCAATTAAGCGTATTTGATAACAGTCATTTCTAGCTCATGGAGGGCGTTTGTAATGTCTTCTATTCTGTATGCACCATTGTCTGTGTTATTTTTTATATCGGATAGTTCGTCCCACAGGTCTTTTAGATTATATCCTTCCGAAATATTCATTGAAGACAATGATGTGTTAACGACTTCAAGTTCAGTAGTTGCTAATTCAAGACGAGAATCAATCAATTCAAGACGAGCATTTATAGCCTCTTTAATTTCGTTCATAGTGTTCTCCAGAGCTAAAATTCTTAATTCAGTTTGAGCCGTATTGTGTGCTATTTGTTTTAGAAGCTCAATAACTTCTTGGTTGGTTTCCATATTATTCAATCGATTGTATTTCGTAACTGATCTTTTTAAAGCTAATTTTCTCACCCACCTTTTTACCTTTTAAAGCCTGTGGCAGCTCTGCATTGTAGGGTAGGTATTTAACTTCTTTTCTGTCTTGTTTTATGCGTCCTTGGTTAGGTACTATGCAAATAGTCACCTCAGGCATAGATTGAATTCCCGAAGATAGCTTCACAATGCAATCATTGGACACAACAGGCTCATTTGAGTACTCTACGTCATCTTCTATGATCATGAAAGTACCAGCTCCATCAACTACATCATATTCATCGTCATGGATAAGTTCATCTTCGAACGTTAGCCACGAAGCAGATTCAAAATCCAGTTTATTTGAGGCCTTGATGATATCGTTGATCTCTTTAAGAATAGCCATTTCACAAATCTCTTGGTCTCTCCACCAGTCGGTTGACCATATCCGTACAAAATCATAGCCGGCTGTAGTTAAAAGTCTTTGCCTATGGACATCTAAAGTTTGGTTATGCCAACCAGAATGGAAGGCTGCGCCGTCGCATTCAACAGCAATCCTTGGACCCTCTTTACCTCTGGGACGTAGAACCATGTCAATTCTAAATCCGGTGCTGTTGTGGGCTTCTTGAAGCACTATTTGCTCCTTTGGGAAATGCTTAATCAAGAAATTATAGACCTCTTCCTCAAAAGGAGATTCAAACACATCACCAGAAGAAGTTTGACCATGGTCGATAGTAGTGATCCCATGCTCACGTAGTAGATGCCTAATGTTCTTAAGTGCGTTGTTGTTTTTGGTAGAATACGCCTCTACAAAAGAGATGTAGGCATACAGCAAGCCTCTTCCTAGTTTACCAGATTTTAGGGTGTCTAAGTAACTACCGTAAGCACTTTTTGGTATGGAGGTAACTAAGATGACTTTAAACTTCGCACGCGTAATGAGTACGTTCAATAATCGGTATCCTTTTTCCTGATTGATTACCCCTAGATTTTGTCGGAATCTATTGTCTAGCCCAGGTCCGTAACCCGTTGAAATAATCAGAAGTTCACATTCGTCACCCTGAAGATTCTCCAAGTTTTTTATGTCAAATCCTTTGCTTTCTAGTTGATTCATTCTGTTTTCAAATGCCTCGTCTTGTTCACGTGCTTCAGCAATTTGATCCTGAATTTCTTTCCGGTGCGGTGCGTTCAAGGTTGCCACCATGACATGAGGAGCATGCCCGCGCTTCATCTTAATTTCCTTAAGTAATGAAATGATCCTGCCGGCCTCTAACTCGTTACGCTGATTGACCCATTTTCCGTTGTGAACTTTAGAAAGCATGAAAGGAGCGTAGTCCCATTCTTTAGTGGGTTTTACGACAAGTCTTTTGTAGATAGCGTCATTAGAGAAGTTAATTAACCCTTCATGGTTGCTTCGGTAATGGAAGTCTAGGTACCGCGATTTAAACTGCGTACTGTTTTGGCAGAATTCAAGTAGAGACTCTACCTCAATGAGTTCCTCCATGTCGTCGTCTTCCTCGTACTCATCTAGCTCTAATTGTTTGCTGAAGAAGTTGGATGGAGGCATTTGGTGTTCATCACCAGCAACAACTATGGTCTTTGCCTTATACAATACAGGAAGTATGTCATGAAGCTCTACCTGTGAAGCCTCATCTACAATCACTAAATCAAAATGCCCATGGCAACCTTCAAAAAGGTTACAAGTAACCTCTGGTGTCATCATCATGACGGGAAATAGCTCGGTAAACTCATGGGTATACTGTTGTGCTATTTGCCTCAAAGTCTTTTTATTCTTGCCACGAAGCGCGAATACCTTTGCTAAAGAAGCCGCACGTTTCTCAAAACCTGCGACACCTTTTAGTCTCCTCACAGCTCCTTTGTAAAGCGCAACTTTACGCACTTGATCTTGTACGGTAAGTAGATTTGCTTCCTGCTTGGATAACTTGTTGTTAAACCTTGTTCTGGGCAGGTATCTCTGGTTTCTATCGTAGTATTCCTGGGTGCTGTAGCTTAGCATTCCAAAGGTGAATTCTGCTTTAAAACTTAAGCTGTTTCTATCGAGAATATCAATAGGGCTTTGGATGGTTTTATTCTTTTGGAAAAGAGAAACAATTCCGTCTAGGTGAAGCCCTTTCTCTTTGATTTTAGTTAATTCATTGAGCGCTTTATCAGGTTGCTCTTTTGCTAAACGTTGGAATGTTTCGTTTAATAAACGTCCATCTTCACTTACTTTCTGTGAAGCGCTATTATGCTCTTTATAAGCCGTCAAGTACGAAGAGTAAGTATTCAGACTTGCAGATAGGTGGTACGAGAATTCGCTATCTTTTTCAAGGTCTTTACTAAGTTGCGTCCTTTCCTCTAACAGTGCTTTCTGTCGTTGTGCCAGATTTTCAGGATGTCTGACAACGATTTCCAGTAACTCCTTTTGTTTGCTCGCTAGCGGTAAGAGCTTGTCCAATAGAATACGAACACTTTCAATATTTACGCTGGAGTTGCGTTGTTGACACCTTGTTTTAAGGTCATTATGCGATTGCTGAAACTCCTTGTAACCTTTGCTAAAGGAAGCAAAGAATTTCTTCAGTCCGCTTAAGTTGCTATATTTTTGGTAAGTATCGCTTTGAACATGCGTAATGGTATTGTTTAGGAGTGACTTTACTTCCTTAACAGCAGTGTCCAATGTGGTGGAATTAATGCTAAGGGAATTTTCATTATACCAGTTTGAAGTATCAAGTATCTGATCCAACCAGGGATAGCCTATCATTAAATCCTCAGATGCTTGGATCAATGATTGGCAAGATGTATAATCCAAGTTTATAGCCTGGTATACTGAGTTTACTTTTTCAAGTTCTGCGCGTTGCTCTTGCTGAAGGATGCCACGAAGTTTAGATACTTCTTCTTTCGGGAAAGCTGCTAAAGTAGAAACCTCTTGCTCATAAGCCCTTAGGTCTTTGAACGGGTCTGATTCCTTATAATCTTTGTTTAGCAAGGCAGTTAGTTCACCAAAGTTTTCCAACTCGTAAAACAGTTCGTCCAATTCAGAAGCAAGCTTGCTGTATTTCTCTTGTTCTTCGAACCAATGCTTGCCAGCTGTAGAGTAGTTGTATTGCTTTATTTCAGGAAATTCACGTCTTGTTTTTGTCAAGTATCCAACACTGTCTTGCCAAGAGAACTCTTCAGCAAGTTTGTCTTGACGCGATTTAACGTAAGCATCTACGACCGCTTTACCTAGTGACTTATAATCACTCATGGTGGCAGGTGTGACTTCTTTGACCAATCCTCTTGGAATCCCTGCATCTTCCATGGCTCTTGCTTTCTCAGCAACAGCCTTTCTATCAGATGCTACATTGGTGATGCGCAGAACCTCTTTGTCAATACCTAATTCCCCAAGATTTTCAATTAACACATCTATGGCTGCCGCTTTTTGGCAGACCACGGCAACCTTTAGGTCATTCGCTAAGGCAGAGGTGATAATACCCGTGATGGTTTGACTTTTACCCGTTCCTGGAGGGCCATGTACCACAACATGATTTCTGGTATTGATATCATCTATAATACCGAATTGACTAGGATCTAAAGGGCTTGCGGATAAATCTGAAACTACAGCGCTAGCCTCACTTAATTCAGGAATGTCGTCACCAAAATGACTAAAATCCTTGATTATAGAGTACTTGGATTCCTTGTAATTGGTAAGTATTGCGGAATTATATAGTTCAAATTTAACACCTGGTTCAGAGGCCTCCTTGATAGCGGTTTTAGACTCAAACGGCATCTTCTCTATAACACGGTAGTCGTCAGGTATCCGTTCTATATATCGCTTGTTTTTAGAGCTCCAATTGTCAAGACGACTAATCAAATCCTCAAATGCCATAGATTCTAGATCTTCATTCAGAAAATCGTCATAGAGAGGGAGTAGGTTGATAGGAATCTTTTCTCCTTCAATAAAGCCAATTAATGAGTGATTGATTCTTGGTAATTCCTTGGAAAAAGTAAACTTCCATCGGTTAGAAACCTTGTCGTTTTTAATAGAAACAGGCCAGATAAAAAGAGGAATGGCCTTGCAGTCTGTTGTGTTACTTGCAGATCGCTCTAGAAGCATTGGGTATCCTACAGCAAGTGTCTCCGATCCTGTTTCTGTAAGGTTGACCTTTGCCTTATCAAGGATAGTTTTGATGCATCTCTGAATAGGGGAGTCATCTACAATACTGGTTGTTGTCTTTTCAGGATTATGATAATAAGTAAAACTCTTGCCTGATGAGATCGCTTCAGTAATTTTAGACTTTAAATTGGAATTGAAAGCCTGTAAGTAGTCTAGATCAAGCTTTGAGTAGGACTTGACTTTACCCGGCAAACTATTAAGATAGGGTGATCTTGCGTTTTCTTGTTGGAGTCGTTTAATAACGCGCTCTTTGCTCGCTTTACTTATCATGATTAATAACTGCTGAGTTTTTTGGAATTTAACACTTTGCCCAGTCTGCGAGCACGCATTTTATAATCATTTGGGTTATACTCTTGTTCAATACATATGTCTACCGTTTCGATAAAAAGATCTTCTAAGGGAGCAAAATGTTTGACTGATTCGCCCCAGACTTCAGTGTCAATTCGAATTGGAATATTAAGAATAAACGCTTTGAAGGCATCACGTAAATAACCGGAATTCTCATTGACTAACTCTGCCGAAAGGTATTTTAAGCCGCATTTGAATTGATTCACCTCTTCTTCTCGATTTGCGTAATATATAGCTAGCCAGTTATAGGCAAAATTATACCCTCGGTCAATGCTCCGTTGGATGTATTCTCGTGCTTTTGAATTCCCCATATCATCTTCATAGAGAATCTGATAAAGTTCAATAGGTGCGGTAGGAGATCCTAATTCATCTGCAGTCTTAAGACACTCGATAGCTTTTTCTACATCTTCAAATTCAAAATCTGACGGATATCTGTATCTATCCGCCATATCTTCATATTCTAGCCACGGTTCGTTCATTTGATCATTTATTCTTAAACAAGTTTAATATCAAAGACTATGGTCACGAGTCCAATTAATATCAACCAAGCTCAAACGGCGACGCCCAATTCTATAACTTGATTTTTGCCTTAACATATGAGTTCTAAGTTAATCAATTATAGGCCGCTACTGGTTTATAATTTGAGTGACTGCATTAGTGGAATTTATTATGACATTCCTATTAAAAGTGTCATAATGAACGGTCTTCAACCTATATTTGCCGAAGACAAGTTTAACCAGACACTCAAATCTGAATAAGCTGTAAAGCAAGTATAGTAAGGAATTACCAACTCTTAACCTATATTTGCGCCTCGTTGGGGATGTAGCTCAGTTGGCTAGAGCGTTTGACTGGCA
>Ga0206130_10004196_pt1 | contig 17981 bp, 27 predicted proteins | sample Helgoland_Spring_9_FD_148637 | JGI IMG/M metagenome (GOLD analysis project Ga0206130, IMG submission 148637) | Pelagic subsurface seawater microbial communities from Kabeltonne, Helgoland, North Sea - Helgoland_Spring_Bloom_20160512_1 | ecosystem: Environmental > Aquatic > Marine > Epipelagic ... | reverse complement strand
TGCGGCAAATGGGGCGTGGACAGCATTGCCAGCGTCTCTTGGACAATACTCTACTACAGACAATCAGGATGGAACTTTTACGATCACTAGTGGGACTGTTCCTCATCCTCTCGATTCAGAGATTCTATCCAAAGAACTATTAGCTGCGGATGGAAATTGGTATCCACTCTCTACCTTTCCGAATACAAAGATCGCCTCTGGTGTGGTGGCTGCTGGTGGCAGTAATTCCAATAAAGTATGGAAGACTGATGGCACTGGAAATCCCGCATGGAGAGATGATGAGGATACCACATATAGCGCATTTTCTATTTCCGGGGCTGGCTTGGTTCCAGCTCCCACTACTGCGGACACCAAATATCTTGCGGCAAATGGGGCGTGGACAGCATTGCCAGCGTCTCTTGGACAATACTCTACTACAGACAATCAGGATGGAACTTTTACGATCACTAGTGGGACTGTTCCTCATCCTCTCGATTCAGAGATTCTAGCCAAAGAACTATTAGCTGCGGATGGAAATTGGTATCCACTCTCTACCTTTCCGAATACAAAGCTCGCCTCTGGTGCGGTGGCTGCTGGTGGCAATAATCTCAATAAAGTATGGAAGACTGATGGTGCTGGGAATCCTGGATGGAGAGATGAAGGTCTTTCTATTTCTTCTCATGATACTGAAGGTGCTTATTTAATTACCAATGATCCTTCTTTTGGTGCTTATTTGTGGTATAAAGATGTAGAGGTTTCTACTGGTGGTGGTCAGTTATTTAGCAAAATAGACAATCCTCCGGCGGCTAGTGATTCGACTATTTATCTTCGTGATGGTGATGATTTTTATATAGCTGATTACAGGAGTATGGCTGGCTTTACTCAAGCCTTTCTAGTTTCTACTCCTGATGCTTCTAAAATTGAAGAGGTTTATCAACTTATGTTGCTTAGATCTGCTGATCAACCCGCGATTGATAATTATTTAGGTAATCCGACTACTTACCCGAGCATGACTGAAATAGCTTTATCTGTGGGAGCTAGTATCGAATATGTTAATCATACTGATTCTATAATTCATCATCCGATTTACATTTATAATGACAACGATTTATTCACTGCAGTATTACGTTCAGATGATTATGAATCATATGTCGATAATCATGGAGATTTAGTTACGGCTTATGCAGCTTATGTTAGTGGCGGAGGAACCGACTCAAAAAATGCATGGGGGGCAGCTCATTACTTAAACAGCGGGCGAGGAGAGGGCCGGTATATCATCAAGCTGACTAGCGTTGGGGCTTCTAATTATACATACCAATGTAATAATCATCCAAATGCGATGACCGGTTCTATAATTGTCTTTGGCGAGGATGTTGATGATGGCTCTCCTGCTTCTCCTGGTGGAGTTGGTACTATTCCAGGCCCGGGTCTTGAAATCACATTAGAAGATATTCGCAATAAAATTAATGAGCTGGCCATTAAGGCAAATACTGATGTCTTTTCTCAAGACACAAAAGGTTTGGTCCCTGGCCCTTTGGCCTCTGAAGTTGGTGAATTTTTACGTGGAGATGGAAACTGGGCCCCTATTCCAAGTGGCGGCGCAAGTGTAACAGTCTCGGCAGAGCCTGCGCCAACTGGAGCATCAGATGGAGATTTGTGGTTTAACGAAACGGTGGGCGAACTTTATGTTTATATAGATGGCACTGGATGGGTGCAAACCAATGGTGGCGGTACTGGTGGTGGTACTGGCGGCGGCGGTAGTCTATTAGAACAACTCTGGCCTCGTGAAGATCTAGCAGATGGATTTTACGAAGTAACGGATCCGGATATTATATATTTGCACATAGGTTTTCAGCATCTTTCTTTGGGTTGGAACGAATATGCTCATTTAAAAACATACAAAACACATGCAGGCTCAGACACATCAACTGGCTGGACTGATCAATTGATACATTATCAAGGAAGAGGCGCTGGTGACGGGGGTGGCAATGTATATGAGACTGCAGAATATCTAATTCCTGTGCAAGAGACAGGTGCCGGAACGAGAGGTATATTTATTGATACGTTGAACAAAAACTGGTTAAGAATTATCGGTCACATGAAAACTGTCAGCGGCACTGGCAGCGGCGGAGCTAATGTCACAACAGATACGGCGGCTCCAACTAGTCCATCAGATGGAGATCTTTGGTTTGATGAATCAGTCGGCAAGCTTTATGTTTATATAGACGGCACTGGATGGGTGCAAACTAATGGTGGTGGTACTGGTGGCGGCGGAAACTTTAGTACAGGCTGGGTAGATACTGACGGTACTACAGCTGTAGGCAATGGTAATACTCTTTCTTTCGCTCATAACTTAGGTTCTGATGATTTGATTGTTCAGGTTTACATGGCTACTGATGCTAGTGGTACTGATGCTAAAGAAGTAGGTCAGGAGCTAGTTCAATCAGGAGGACTTAATTTCGAATGGGGTTGTTTTATAGATTCTATTACCTCTAGTACTGTCGACGTACTTTTGTTACAAGAGGGGTGGGTTGTGTACAACGCGATTGGTCATACAGCAGGTAGCTGGGGAACTACATACACACACATCAAAGTAGTAGTATCCAGCGGCACTGGCAGCGGCGGCAGCAACGGACCACGTGCATATGTAGCATTTAACGGTGATGCTTCAAATTTAACTGATAGCATATACGGTAGTCTGAATGTCACAAGCATCACAGACAACTCTACAGGTAATTACACAGTCAATTTGAGCAGTACGTTATCAAATGGTGTGGTAATGGCAAATGCATATGCTGCAGGTGGAGGACCCGGGGTTGGTGGAGCTCCTGCACTAAATGGCACTGATGTCCTAAATGGTGGTAGTTTCAACGGTGTAAACGTACAGGGTGCAAATGTTAATGGTTTTCAAGACTACGGTAATGTATCAGTAATTGTTCACTAACATTTTTTAATCATGAAAAACATTTTAATATACAAATCTCAAGACAATCTACACGTCACTCATTTTGTTGACTCTTTAGATATTGAAGCGGTGCATGAACAAGCTCAAAAAATGCTGCCATTTGGTGTGCTATACAGAGTGGGTACAATCGATGAAATTCCTCAGGATCGTACATTTCGTGCGGCTTGGGACATTGAATACTCCGACTTAAATGACGGCATCGGTGGAGAAACAAATACAAAACAATTACTATCCAATAGTAAACAACTTTTATCTAGCCGCCAAGAACAATTAGAATCTTTTGAAAACCATTTAAAAGCCCTAGAGGCAGAGCTAGAAGAACTTTCTGCTGAACATACTAGTTTAAATAATTTAGCCACCGAAAAAGAAAAAGTATGGACAGATACCAAGGATCCTGCTTTTGCTGCTAAGGCTGAGTGGGAAGAGAAATTATCAGCCGCCGAAAATGCAGAGAAAATTGTATCGGATAAAGGAGAAGAAGCCAGCGAAGAGGAAAAACAATCTGCCGTTGATCTTCGAAAGATTGCGGACGATGCATTCAAAGCCCAAGATGAATTATTTAATAACAAGAGAGAGGCATCAGATGCTAGATTACAATCTGACCAATTCGTTGAAAAATTAAATAATCATAATAATAAAATAAATCAAGTTAAATTTTCTATTGTTGATTCAAATTCTTTAGTTGCTGAAGCTCAGTCTACGGTTAGCACACACCAACAAAAATTACTTCAATTGTTTAATAAATTACCCCCAGAAAATCGCAGGGGCTATGCTTCACCAGAGCCGGACCCACAGCCAGAACCGGACCCACAGCCAGAACCGGCCCCAGTACCAGATGCGGTACCAGAAACCGAGGAGACCACTGATGATCAAAATTAATTTAAATAAAGCCAAGGAGATTGTCCACTCGTCTCGACGTGCGGCACGAGAAAAAGAATTCCAACCACATGATACTATCATCATGAAACAAATTCCGGGTAATAGTGCTATTGAGGCAGAAAAATCTCGTGCTGGAATCCGTTCTAAATATGATAGAATACAAGAGGGTATTGATGTTTGCTCTAATACGGATGATTTAAAAGTTATATTAGAAAGTTTAAATAATAATTAATACTTGACAAACTAATTCATTTTTGCTATATTATATGGCAAGATGAATCTCTTATATAAAACAAAAACATATTTAGTTGGCCACATGCAGTACTTGAGTGGCCGAGATTGGCGCCAAGAAGTAACCGAAAAACTTTCGGATCTTAATATTACTTGCTTTAATCCCTACGAGAAACCTTTCATGAAAGATGTGGAAGAAGATGAAGCTTCTCGTATCGAGATGGAGACTTGGATGAAGACCAAGCAGTATGATCGTGTCGCTGAGAAAATGAAAACCGTTCGTTCATATGATTTGAACCTTGTTGATCGTAGTGACTTTATTATTGCTCATCTTGTACCAGAGGTTGCAAGCTGGGGAAGCGGCGAAGAAATCGTCACCGCAGTGCGCATGAAAAAACCGATCTTCATCAGCATGGAGGGCGGCAAAGCAAAGACCCCACTATGGATGCTTGGTATGATGCCGCATAAATATATTTATAATTCGCTTGACGAAATCATAGATATGTTGTATGCTATAGATAATGGCAGCAAAACTATAGATTCTGATCGCTGGCGACTACTAAGAAAACAATACAGATAAAGACATGATAACAATCAAAATAATAATTATGCTATGTGTTGCATATATACTATGTAAAAATACAGGTGAACTTAGAAAATTTTAGATTAAACATTAATATACAATATATATAATAAATTATGAGTGAAAAAGAAGAAAATAAAGAGTGGAGCAACCGAGAAATGGGTGCACTTTGGGTAAACGTCAAGCAGGGTTCCAATGAGAAGTACCTGACCGGTCAAGTTAATGGAGAGAAAGTTATTCTTTTTAAGAATAAGTTTAAGGATGACAATCCTAAAGCCCCTGACTTTCGCATCTATAAGCAAAAAGATCAGGATCAAGGTGGATCTAAGTCTTCTGGCAAGGTTGCTGAAGAAGTTCAAGAAGTCGAAGAAGTTGATCTTATCTAATATATAAGGATTTAATGAATACCAAATACGGACTAGTCTGCGCTTCAAAAATCCTCGAGCAAGAGGATTCGGCAAACACTTTTGTTGGCATGACCCGCAAAGCTTACACCGAGCTGTCTTCGCAGCAAGGTGATCAAGCTGCCCTCAAGAAATTAAAAGACGAGATTTTAAGTAATTTAAATCTTACTGTCAAGATTATTGATTTCTGCCGAGATAGTGGAATCGATCATTATCGATTAAATACATCCGTATTTGGTATTCTTTCTGATCCTTCATCTGATTTATCTATCACAGATTTGCCGGAACATGGTCAACTTTTAAATGCAATCAAAGAGATTGGCAGGACGGCTGTAACCAAAGGTGTTTCTTTGTCTATTCAGCCTGATAAATTCTGTAAATTAATTGACGACGACGATTCGGTTGTCGAGAAATCCATTAAAGAGATTAATTTTTATTCTTGGTTCCTTGATGAAATAGGTGCTCAAGAAAATATTTCCGCGCCAATATCCTTGCATTTAAACTCTCAACCTAATAAAGAGGATCATGATGCTTATTGCGATTTTACTGATCGTTTTTATGGAAACTTTAAAGAGCTTGACCCTTCGGCTCAAAGGAGGCTTGTTTTAAAAAATGCAGATCATGGTTCTTGGTCAGCATTTAATTTGTTTAAATACTTGCACATTTATTGCTATGAAGAGCATGACTTTGGCTTTCCATTGGCTTATAATAATTTATTTGATGCTCTCAATCCATCTAAGATTGACAACTCCGTAGTTGAGCAAAAAATTAACATTGGAGCTTTTCATGAAACTTGGCATGGGGTTGTACCTGTATTTACTTGGACAGAGTCTAAGAGTGCAGATCAGCCAAGGGCATTTGCCCCCGAACTTTCTCAACCAATTCCTGACTTTGGATATCAAATTAAATGGGAAGTTGATGTAACCCTTAAAGACCTTGCAATACTTAAGTTGTTTGAGGATGAAGGCCCTAGTAGGATCACTGAAGAATCTCTTCGTGAAATCACTCGTGGGAGATACAAGAAGGTTACAAAAAACTATAATGCATTATATGAAGCTGCTAGATCCGAAAATACTATTGTTAGTCAAGACGGCCAACAAGATATTACCCAGGGTCAGTAATTAGTGTAATTATTTTTAGTTCTTTAAAATTTTATGGGCGCGTACTGGATTTGATTTAAATTGAATTGGTATACTGCAAGTAGGAGTGTGTCTGGCTCCTTTAAAAGGCACAAAAATTACATGGCAATAAGTCACGTATTAAAGCTTTCGCCTTTAAAAAGCGCGAGCTTTCTTTAGCAGCATAGTTCTGCTACCTCTCTCTATTTGATGCAGATAGATTAGCAGGGGGGTTATTTATCTGCGACACAGAAAAAGTTTACTTGTATCACAAACTGTAAATAATTGAAACAAGTAGTTGGATGTTTATATCATAACTATAAAAAAAATAAACTAAACTTGTAGATGTATATTTTTTGAAGATTTAAAGACAGCGGTTCGACTCCGCTCGCGTCCAAAATTTCCCACATCCACCATTTTTTCCTCCACCTCCACCAAAAATTGTGTAACAATACATTGTATGGAAGAAAAGAAAATCAATGGACGAAAACATGTAAAGCTTAAATGCTCATACTCTGGAGAATACTTTTGGAAAGATAAAAGCGAATACACTAGAAGAGCTAAGGCAAACCCAAAGCATAAGTTCTATAAAAACACAAAAAATGCAGCTCTTGGAGCGGGAGAAAAAAATTATGCACACCTTAAGCCGTGGACAGGCAAGGCTAATGACAATTTTATAAAATCAGCTGGTAATAGAAAAGATAAATATTCACCATTTAAATATTTTATAAGGCAAGCAAAACTTCGAGCCAAAACCAAAGTAAAATTTAAAATTTACGACATAACACTAGAGCATTTAAAAGATTTATGGGAAATGCAAGATGGGAAATGTGCTATTTCAGGAGTAAAAATGCAGCTCCCTAAAACACTTGCAGAAAATAGAAAATCGCCATTCTGTGCATCGCTTGACAGGATTGACTGCGATATTGGTTACATGCAAGGCAATGTACAGTTCGTTACACAATTTTGTAATCTAGGCAAGAATAGCTTCGATACTAATACTGCTTTAGATTTCATACAAGCAGTTAAAAACAGTTAATTTATTATGCCTATCCCAAAGAAAACAAAAACAGAAACAGATTCTGAATTTATGTCAAGATGTATTGCTGACAAGGTTATGCGAAAAGAGTATCCTGATGTAAAGCAAAGGATTGCTGTCTGTATGCAGTCTAAAAAGACTAAGAAAAAATCTAAATAATAAAGCCCCCTATTGCTAGGGGGCTTGTTCTCTTGAAGAGTTAGCTTTTGCTAACGGGTAATAATTTATTCGTCGGCTTGCGGGTCAACACATTTAGGGCCCTTTAATGGCTCTTTTTCCCCAAACAATTGAGGATACTCCTCTGCTTGCTCGTTTAGCTCGATCCAATCTTGTAATTCCTCCGGCACATCCATGTCTGGGTATATAGCTTCGACAGGACATTCATCCATGCAGGCATTGCAGTCAATGCAGGACTCTGGATTGATGTATAAACGATCTGGGGTTTCGTGAAAAGCATCTACAGGGCATACTGAAACGCAGCTGGTAAACTTACAGTCCACACATTTTTCGGTTACTACATATGCCATTATTCGGGCCTCTTACCTAATGGTTTACCATCTTGTCCGATTTCTCCTGCGCGGATTTTAGTTGCCGAAACTGCTTGCAGCTCTTTACTTAATTCAAGCTGCTCAATGTTGTAACCAACTCCGCGTCCATAAAATATATCTGTAATGTTTGGCAGTTCAACGATTTTTATTTTATCTCCAAACTCAACACAAGCGGCTTCGATTTCTTTTTTAACTTGCTCAAAATTATATGGATTTTTTTCGTCTATACCTGCTACATTTCTCAAAGCTATGCAGCATTGGCCTGTTCTTTTAACAGACTCTGCTACTAATGTTTTGTGTCCGATATGAAAAGGTTGATACCTACCTATGAGTAATGCGGTTGGGGCTTGATCGTCCCATGCTTCTGTTTTATATAAACCTTCGAGTGCTTTCTCTGCCCATTCGTCAGGAGTTCCTTCCCTTAATATAACGTCAGCATTTTCTGGTTTTTCAAACATTTTGTTTGTATCTGCATATCTACCTTCTTGAATTCTATCTACCCAGATGACGAAGTCAGGATTAAATGCTTCTCTTGCTTCTTTAGTTGGGCATACAAAGTCTGCGACTACATAAGACCCTCCGAGTTTTGCCCAATCGCATAGTTTACCCATGCGAGTTGAATGCTCGAGCCTGTCTTCTGCGGTGAAACCTAAGTCCTTGTGGATTTCTTGTCTCACTGCGTCTGCATTAAACCATGCGGCATTTAATTTTCTTACTAAGATCTCAGCTAAAGTAGTTTTGCCTGATCCTGGTAAGCCCATAATAAGAATTTTTCTCTTTGTCATATTTTTATATTACAGTTTTTATTCCGTAAATCGAATATTTTTTTTTAAAAAACTTGACAGTTCTTGGTTTTTCTGGTAAACTGTTCTCCATATGAAATTAATCCGAAGAAATGTATCAAAAGATAGTGATAGCTTTTATGTTGTAACCAGAGATGGTCGCAGAATTGAAGACACTAATTATCGTGTTAAATCAGAGGCCGAAAGCCGTGCTTTGAGGCTTTGCGACATGTTAAAGAGGTGGGACAAGACCACTCTTAATAAAGTTGCAATAATCCAGACCAACTCTCCACATAAAGTTTATTAATGAAAGTAAAATTTGAAAGATTGAACCCTGCAGCGAAGGTCCCTACTCAAGCAAACCCTAGGGACGCTGGTTTTGATTTATATGCAACTGCAGTTACTCATCCTTCTGGGTCTGCTGGTGTGTTCGTAGAGATCTGCACAGGCATTTCAATGGAAATACCTAAAGGGTATGCTGGATTTATTTTTCCACGCTCTAGTATTAGTGGAACAAAACACTTCCTAAGAAACTCTGTTGGTGTTATAGATTGCGGCTATAGGGGAGAACTTAAGTTACGTTTTTCTTTAGACGAGAGTAATACTTGTTATAAAATAGGAGACAGAGTTGGTCAAATTGTCTTTATTCGTATGCCGGCGGTGCAATTAATCGAGACTGATGTATTAAATTTCAGCACTCGTGGCCAAGGTGGCTTTGGTAGTTCAGGAAGATAATGAATAATATAATAATAAATTATTCCTTAAACAAATTCTGCCCATATATAATAATATTCTTTTTATTATTTTATGAGTCTAACCTTGATATACTCAGGTCGGCATTGATTATTGGGGCTTGTATATTTATCGACAAGTTCTCCTTCAATACTGGTTATGCTGTATCTTTTTGCGAAAAAAACAATATTAAATTAAAATAATGAAAACCTTTCTTAATAAATTAAAAAAAATTAAAAGCAGTCTCGTTGGTGACAAATACTATGTAGTATACAGAAACCATGATAATAAAATTAAAACTTATTTAATAGGTGATATTAATTTATATAAATCCTTTGGCAACAAGGGCGAACAGCGAGACAATGCTGGCTTCAGGGCTTATTGTTTTGCTAGAAAATCTATTAGATCATTTAGGCACGACAGGATTATTTCTTTGGCTAAAAAGTGAGTTTTGAATTTTCTTATAGAAATCTTCCTTGTAGGATGTATAATACTTACAAGTTATAAAATATATCATTTAAAACAAAAACAATTTAATGCTGAATCTTTAAATCGAGAAAACGAATTTTTAAAGAATCAATTAACCCAAAATCATTCTGAATTTCAAGAGCGCGAATCTCAACTTAATCAAACTATACAAAACTTACAATCTAGTTTCGATAAAGAACAAGAATCAATCAAAGAACGCAAGCTTGAAATACAATTAAAAGAACAAAAACTTTTACAAGAATTTTCTGATCTAGAGAAACAACTGTCAGAAGAAACTCAGGCTCGTCGCAAAGTTACTTCTCAAAAGAAAAGCAGTGAAGTTCGATTGGGCCACATAGCTGAAACGTTGGCTCCATTCCTAGATCAATTTGATTTTGACCCTGAAAACTGTACATTCCTTGGCAAGCCGATTGATTATATATCATTCGGAGATGATGAAATCACATTCATCGAAATTAAAAGTGGCAATAGCCAGCTTAGTAAAAAGCAAAGGCATATTAGAGATCTCGTAAAAGGTAAACTAATTGCTTGGAAAGAAGTTAGAATAAAATAAATTTAACCCTAAAAAATATATGAAAATTAAAATCGTATCATTATTCACAGCCCTCGGGCTTCTTACTAACGCCGCCGTACTTGGCAATTCTGCAAAGATTAGCTATGCATCTGACTTCTTCTATCGTGGAGAGCAAAAAGCCCTTGAGTCCTTTCAATCATCGATTGATGTCGGGGCACAAGTTGCAGGCCTAGAGGCATCCATTCATGCATGCACCAACCAATCGGTTGATTCTGGTGTCGATAGTTATGGATTAGCTGCCGGACTTGGAACAAGTGTTCTCGATGGACTCCTATCTACTTATGTAGGATTCAATCACTTTGAAGATGTTCCAGGATCTGCCTTGTCTGAAGTGACAGTAAAGATCTCTGTTGATTCTTTGCTCGATCCATCTTTGGCTGTTTTCCGCAATGTTGATGACGAGCTTTATACATTTGAAGGCTCGGTCTCTCACGACATTGATTTAAAGATCGCTAATCTAGGCCTTGATGCAAGCATTGGTAACACCGAAGTGACAGAGTCTAATTCTCGTGACTACTATTCTGTAGGAGCTGAACTATCTCGCACTATTGGTTCTGCTGTCGCATCTTTTGGTGTCGACCTAGTTGATGCCGACGATCTTGATCGTGAGTTTGTATTTGCTAGTGCACTTACATTTCAATTCTAATTTAACCCTAAAATAAAAATAAAAATATGAAAGACGTATTAAGTAATATCACGTGTGCGGTAAAAGGAATTGCCGCAACGCTTCTTAGTGTTCTTGGGCTCTTGATTGTAGTTCAAGCTGTATTCGGAGCTTCTGCTCCTGTTAATGTCATCGGTAACCTCGAAGCTTTGCTCGGCGGTTTCGTAGGAGCTGGAGCTGGGTTCACTTCGTTTGTGACCTTAATCCTTGTGGTTGCCTTGGTTAGCAAACTTAGCTGCACTGAGGGGCAATGCTCAAAGAGTAAATAAATAATATTTATTCTTGACTTCTCTAAGAGGATCAGCTATAATGGCTGATCCTCTTTTTTTTATTTATATGAAAGTTTTATCTTTATTTGCTAATGTAGGTTTCGGTGAGTTCTATTTAAAGGAACATGGGTTCGATGTTGTGGTTGCGAACGAGTTGCTTGAGGATCGTGTAGATTTTTACAAGGCATTGCACCCCGAGACTCCTCATGTAATCTGTGGGGATATATGTGAGAAGTCTACCAGAGAATCAATCGTTAATGCATGCAAAGAGGTTGGGCCTATAGATTTAATTATCGCCACGCCGCCCTGTCAGGGCATGAGCATAGCCAATGCACAGAGATCATCGGATGACATTAGAAACAAGCTTATAGTTTATGCTATGGAGCTCTATGAGGCAATAAGCCCTAAGTATATGATGATTGAAAATGTACCTGCAATGCTTAATACATATATAAATTATGAAAATGAAGCTACAAGAATCATTGATTTTATAAATGCAAAAATACCAAATAATTATAAATGTAATTCAAAAGTATTAAATGGTAAACATTTTGGCACTGCTCAGTCACGTAGCCGTTCTATCTGCTTGATTTCTGAGAATGGAGAATGGGAGCATCCAGAGGCAGAAGATGACGTACTGAAGGTTAAAGACATGATAGGTGACCCGTCTGAGTTTCCTAGCTTAGAGAGTGGTCAGCACTCTAATATACCGTGGCATTTCGCATCCAAGCACAATAGTAAACATATCGACTGGATGAAGCATACCCCAGAGGGTGAAACTGCATTTAATAACTCGGAACACTTTCCTCATGTTATTGAGGATGGAGAAAAAAGAGTTATTTCTGGCTTCAAAACAACTTATAAAAGGATGAGTTGGAATGAGCCCGCACCCACGGTTACCATGACCAATGGCTCCATTTCTAGTCAGAATAATGTGCATCCTGGACGCAAGCTCTCAGACGGGACTCAATCTGATGCTAGAGTTCTTTCGGTTCGAGAGATACTTGTTCTTTGTGGTTTGCCTGCTGATTGTCTTGACCATTTTTGCAGCATAAACCCTGATGGCTTATTTTCTTATAAATATTCCCATAATTTTATCCGAAAAGTTCTTGGAGAATTATTTCTCCCAAAAATGGCTTTGGCTATGGTGATGTCTATTCCCATTGATTCTTCTCTATTGGTGACTAACGATCAACTTGAATTTTTATTTAATGATTGTATCTGAAAAAGATCACAAGTCTGAACTTAGTGGTTTGTTTAAGGCCAGGTCTTCTTATTTGAACTCTAAGTCTAGTGTTAGGAAATTTGATTCTATTTGGAGTTTAGTTGATAATTTTCATTTTGAAGAAGAGTTGAAGGTATTTTTGTGCAGAGAAGGTGATTGTAAGTTTTGCCCTTATTTATTTGCTTCTATATTTTTTAATTGCCACACCGACTCAACAATTAATTATTTAAATAATCTATTTGGAAAAAATAGAAACCTGCAGGGTAGAACAAAGCAAGAGTTCGCTTTCGATTTAATTATTGGTTGGATTTTTGAATTATTTATTTTTAAAAACTTCGGGCTCAAGAAATCAGGCTGTGATTATGACTATATATTAGAGAAGGGTAAGTCTATTAATTCTGGCGCAGACTTTGTCCTTGGCAATGCTTCAATTGAATTGGCGGTAGATAACTTAGGTTACTCCTTGGAAAGAGATATGTTTCACTTGAGATATGGTAAATGGGACAGGATCGTTGAGGATGAAATGTTTTTATTTATTCTCTGCCCAAATCACATGAAGTACTATCTATACCATGCTTGCGAGTACGCAGATAAGCTTGACATTACCCCTATCGACGAAATTAAAGCATTCAGTAGATACCAAAAAGTTGGTGGTACAGAATTTAAAAATTGGGATAACCTTCCTGCTTTTGAATTAAATAAAACAAACTTACAAAGATCTTTTGAGTATATACAGTATGGCAAAGTCGCGAATTGAAAAAATTTTCCAACAGATCAATTGAATTATAGTGGACTATATATTATAATATAACAAGATTATGGATTACGACGAACAAACGGATGCATTTAGATTTGATATCGACAATTTAGTTGAGAGATATTTGTATGAATTTGATATCAACACAATAACTATGATAGGGGCTTTACAAGAGAAGATAATAGAATTAACCAATGATGGTAATTTTGAATCTGACGACATTCTTTTAGATGATGAATAATAAATTAATTGGAATATCCGGCTTTGCTCGTTCGGGCAAAGATACTTTTTATGAACGTTGCAAGCAAATCTTGTGTTTGTCTGGCGAAGAGTCTAAACGTTACTCTTTTGCGGATGAATTAAAAAATGAGCTTAATGAATTGCTTGTTAAATATACTGGCATTTCTTCCTTTACTGAGAATAATGCCGAGAAAGAAATTGTTCGCCCGCTGCTAGTTACTTATGGTACTGATGTGAGGCGAAAACTAAACCAGAACTGCTGGATAGAAAAGATTACCGAGGGGGTAGATACTGACTTGCATCTCAACAAGTATGTTTTCATCACAGATGTCCGCTTCCTCAACGAAGCTAAATGGATAAAAAGCAAGGGCGGTATATTAATTAATATTAATAGAGAAGGGGTTGGCCCAGCAAATAATGACGAACAAGATCAGTACGAATTATTTAAACATTTAATTGATCATAAAATTTTTTGGCCCACATTTGAAGAAAACTACCTCGATCATTGTAATGACAGTATATTAGATTCTGGTTTTATTAAAGATCTTGAAATTAAAAAAAATTTACACACGACAGTCTGACTGAAGTGGACTATACATGCCATGGACTCTCAATCAAAATATAGAAATTCCGAAAAAGGTAAAGCTGCACAAAAAAAAGCTCAAAAAAAATATGACGATGAAAACCTAGATAAACGTAGGGAGCAAAAAAAAGAATACATGCGCAGGAAAAGATCTAAAAACCCAAACTATTGTAAATGGAAATGACTAAAAAAAACTGCAATACAGGTAAATGTAATATTAAAAAATCTCCAGCAAACGGAAAAGGTGATGCTCCAAGAAGCAATCATTCAAAGAAATTCCAAAAGAATTACGATAAAATTAACTGGACAAAAAAAAATAAATAGTTTTTGTTTAAAGAGTCCTCAAGTCTTGTGTAATCATCTTCATGAGGTTTTCTTTTATAGAAGTAGTTTTAGTTGTAACAATTTTATTGTTATGTTTTATCTCTTTTAATCAAAAGCAAAGGGTTGATTCTCTTTATGAAACTTTAGATCTTCAACATGAGGCGATTATTAAGCAAAAGTTATTGATTAATATGCAGTCGACACGGATTCGTTCTATGGAAAACTCGAAACATAAAACAATTCGCCCGAATTTCCTATAAAAAGTTATGACATTAAGAGATTTAGTTCAGAAAGTTACATTTAAATCAATGTTTAATCATTTGTATAAAAACTACTATAAAGATGAAGGGCTTACAGAGTCTGAAGTTATTGAATTAACCATTGCTCATGGTAAATTATATAAAAAATTATTAAAATTCCCTAAAAGTTACATGGATATATATAAAATTTATGTAACTCAACCTGCTGGAACAAACGAGATCATTCATGTATGTCTGTATGAAGATAAAAAAGATGAGTTAATCTCTTTCAATGAATTGGATGTCGAGCAAGTTATAGATTTAGAAATTTACAGGGCATTAAAGATGACGGATAGTGAATGTATGGCTTATATATTTAGACAAATTCAAAAAAGCATTATATGAAAAAAATTGCAATTAGTGGGTACTTTGACCCAATACATATCGGCCATTTAGAATATATTAAAATGGCCAGAGAGCTTGGGGACTATTTAATAGTTATAGTTAATAATGACAAGCAGGCCGCCCTAAAAAAGGGAAGGTCTTTTATGTGCGAAGATGATCGTTTAATGATTGTCTCTCAAATTAAAGGTGTTGATGAGGCCGTCATATCTATTGACGATGACAAAACTGTATGCAAGACTCTTGATTTACTCAAACCCGATATTTTTGCTAACGGTGGTGATCGGAGTAACGAGGAAATACCTGAATACAAAATTTGCAAAGAAAACGGAATACAAGTCATTGATGGGCTTGGCAATAAAATTCGTTCTTCGTCTGATTTAACTGGAATAAAATGAACCTATATAAATTACCAACACACAAAAAATCGCCCCAAATAGTTAATGCTGTTATTGAGATCGAGGAAGGCTCAAAAAATAAGTATGAGTACGATGCAGAACTTGGGGTTTTCATGTATGATCGGTGCCTCAACTCTGCAATGGTTTACCCAGCAAGTTACGGCTTCGTTCCTGGCACTTTATGCGAAGATGGAGATCCTCTTGATATTTTAGTTATTAGTCCTGAGCCAATTAAAAGGGCGACTCTTGTAGAGACCAAAATTTTGGGGGTGTTAGATATGGACGACGAGGGAGAAAAAGATTATAAACTGTTAGGTGTTCCAAGCTTTTATACGAGAAAATATTCTAATTTAAAAGACTTAGAAGAGAGTTTTCTTCAGATTTCGAAAAACTTTTTTGCACATTATAAAGATTTATCTATGTCAGGTGACAAGGTTCAAGTACATGACTGGCATGATAAAAAATTTGCCCACCAAATAATAACCGACAGACTTGTTTAATGATTGCTATAGCTATACTCACAGTTTTATATACTTTTTGTATCTGGGAAAAATATAAGTGGTAAATAATAGAGATTAAACTCTTTATATATTATAATATGAGAATTATTTAATATTAAATAATTTAAACTATGCAGTATACAAATAAATTAGCTATAGCATTTTTATGCTCTCAAAAAGAGTACCAAGATGGGTATATAAATCATTGCTTAAAACATTATTTCGGGCTTGGGGCTTCGGCGCAATATCAATTTGATTTATTTTTTGTTTTTGATCAAGGCGACCCCAAAGATTATGAAGATTTATTAAAATATGAATTTCATAAATATATAAATAAAATCTACATACATTCTTTAGATCTTAGCGAGCAAGAAAATCTTTATGTTCGCACTAAACATTCTTATGAATTATACAAAGAAAATGGATTTCCTATTTTGGGGCTATCTTCTGGGCCAAATAATTCTTTTTTTCAAGGTTTAGATTTTCTTTTTAGGAATGATCATGAAAATTTCTTGATCTTAGAATCTGATACTCGTCCTGTCAAGTATCGCTGGTTTGATCACTTGCATGAATATTGTTCCGAAGAAGATTTTTTGATAGCTGGAAGTCATTATGATGGCATTGTCGAGTTGCCAGAAAATTGCGAGTGGAAAGATCATTTAAATGGGGTGGCTATTTATAAAAACTGCGATTTACTCAAAGAATTACTTAATGAATCTATATGCAAAGTAAAACAGCTGGTTAAAGAAGGTCTTCATGACCATTTTGTTAATTACGACATTGGTATTTACTATACCATTGAATCCTCAGAGGAAAACATAAATAAATACAAACCTGGCTATAAAGATATAAAATTAATTTCCAATATGTCTATGGGCGCAGACAAAAAGTTAAAAGAAAGTTATATTTGTCAAAAAAATAAAGATTTAGTAATTTTGCATCAAAAAAATAGATTTTTATCTTAAATAGAATTTACTTTGATAAAGTGTAATTAATAGGGTAATGAGCATAATTAAAGAGCCTGAACACCTTCCTGTTTTTTATCATATAGCCAAGAATGCAGGGACTTATGTTTTAAGTTGGATGATGATGTTGTGCAGAAAATACAATTTGCATTTAGGTAAGCATCAAATACCAGGATGGAGCTCCAAGAGAATAAGAAGATCTATTGTTTTATTAAAAGAAGGAAAACAACTAACCTGCTGTATTCATACTCCAACAGATGTTGCAACAATAAATAATAATTTCAAAAAAGATAAATTTAGTGATGAAGTAACGGATTATGTTGATTTAGAATTTTTTATTGATTCTATTAATAATGGAGATGTTGAAGTTTTTTCGATTAGTGTCGATCCTACTGTTCCGGGGGCATCAATACAAAGAGACGCTATAGAAAAGATTAAACATGCCTCAAAAAGAGAGCATGCATTGAATTTTACAGTTCTACGCGAACCTTTCGAAAGATCTGTCTCACTATATCATTATATAAAAGGTGCCAAGAGCAAGCATGAACCGACTCACGATTCAATTGCTTCCGCTAATTTTCTTGAATATATTCAATCTGACGAATTAGAAGATAGTTGGCTTATAAGACATTTACTCGACATGCAAGATTCTCAAGTTATTGAGCCCAGACATTTTACACTAGCGAATGAATATCTTCAGTATTTTAGAATATCTGATATGGGCGGAGTAGATGAATTAATTAATAATGTATTTCATGGCTCTTATGGTATCCTTCAGTCAGATGTTGAGTCCAAGGTTGTAGCTACTCATATTAATAAGAACAAAACCAACAAAAAGTTAAAATTTAAATTTGAAGATTTAGACCCAACCCTTCAACAAGCTTTCCTAGATCGTACATATTGGGACAGAAAATTGTGGGAGAAATATTGTAAAAATGTTAATATCACATAAGCATAAATTTATAACAATTGATATTCCAAAGACTGCTACAAGGTCTTTGCGTGAAACTTTATTGCCACAAAATGTAATTGATATTGTAGGTGATCCAAATTTTAATGCAACTTTTTATCAACACGGAACTGCAATGGAAT
>Ga0206130_10004192_pt1 | contig 17991 bp, 18 predicted proteins | sample Helgoland_Spring_9_FD_148637 | JGI IMG/M metagenome (GOLD analysis project Ga0206130, IMG submission 148637) | Pelagic subsurface seawater microbial communities from Kabeltonne, Helgoland, North Sea - Helgoland_Spring_Bloom_20160512_1 | ecosystem: Environmental > Aquatic > Marine > Epipelagic ... | reverse complement strand
TTTTTATGAGTTCTAGATTTTCTTTGTTTTTTATGACTTCTAGATTTTCTTTGTTTTTTATTTTTCTTTTTATTTTTATTTTTGGTTTTTTGTCTTGATCCACCCGCCTGAATATTCGGAATATTACCTAAATCATCCGCCTGAATATTCGGAATATTATCTAAAAAATCATCTGGATTAAAATCGGGCCCCGCCGTCAGCTGAGCGAGTTCGGGATCCGTTGGTGGCGGAGCGGCCGCCGCAGCCGCCTCGGCGTCGGCAGCAGCCTGCGCCTCCCGCTCCGCCCGCGCCTTCGCGGCTGTCGCCGCTTCTTGCCCCGCTTCTAACCGAAGAGCCGCTTCTTGCCCCGCTTCTAACCGAAGAGCCGCTTCCCGCCGATCTCTATTCTCCTTTTCCCGCGCTGCCACCTCCCGCGCGGCCACCTCCGCGGCTGTCGCCGCTTCTTGCTCCGCTCGCAGCGCTTCCACCTTTGCCCGCTTCGCTTCCCACTCTGCCGCCCCCTGCGATACAGGGGTCCCCTCGGCGACAGCCGCTGGCCTTCGGCCTGCCCCTCGGCCTGTCCCCGCTGCCCTTCGGCCTGTCCCCGCTGCCCTTCCGCCTGTCCCCGCTGCCCTTCCGCCTGCCCCCACCGCACCCATCAGCGCGTATTTATCGCTATCATACTCAACCGCTGATACACCAGATCGGAACCTTCCCCAACGTAAAATACCATTTGCAGTATCTTCAACTACATTATATTCTTGTCTATTTATGGTTAATTTTTGGGAGCCAGGAATGCTATCAATTGTCCCCTGGTTCCAACGGCCATTATCTCGGATACCGGTAATCCCCGCGCTTTGTGCTCGTATATTGTGAGCTGCAGTCTGGCGGGGGATAATTTGTGATTCCATCCCCCCGCCACCAGCCGAGACCGCGACACGGCGGTCGCCCTCATTAGGGAAAATGGCAACAGTAAAACGATAAGACACCTGTCTGGCTCCAATTAAGCCGCTGACCCGTTTATCCTCAATTTTACTAAGGAAAAATATATTATCTCCGGGTTTAGCTTGGAAATTTCCTGTATAACCTGGTATTACCCCCCTTAATTTTGCAGTGACTGCTGTATCAATAGCCTTTGTTGTAAAATAACAGATTTTGCCGCCCCACAGCATTTTATTCTGCTCTTCTTTTTCACAATTTGTACCCTCCTTCTCAATTATGATTTCGGTTACAACTGGTAAATTATCTTTTATTGCATCTTGTGCCACTAACATATCCAGAAATTGGCCTACCATTCTTATCTCTCCATATTGTCCACTGCCATATCCATATAAATATACATTTATATTATTACCCGGACTATCCTTTAATTTTTGATAAACCGCCATTAAAGCCGTTTCAATAATTCGGATCAGATTTCTTTTGTGTATACCCGCGAACGTCGCTGATGATAATAGGGGTATCGCTATATCTGTTATACCCTCCGTCACTGCTTCAGCTAAACACTTCTCATAAGTTTCTTTTAATTTTTTGAAAAATATCTCAGGGGCTCTATTTCCTTCTATTCCCCCGTCTGGGGGATAACACGCAATGACCTTACCCACCCTTAAACCGGGAAATCCTTCCTTTAAGTCAGTTTCAACTGTGTAACATGTAGTTTCATTAACCAAACCATTTCTCTCGTCGACCCCCCTCGCTGTAGCTGCTAATTTCGTATCATCCGTAAAATTGGTCAAGCTTCTGATTTTCACATCCCTCTTATTATATAGATATGAACCACCTCTAATAGTGAGTTCTTTATCTTGTCCAGCCATATTGCAGGGCTTCATCAAATACACATTTCCGGCAGCAACTATTGCACAGTTTTGAGGATCAACTTCTTTTCTAAGCTTTAGTAAATCATCTGCGAAACAGCATATCTCCCCCTTAATAAAAGTAAATGTGTTGACCGTATCACCCATATTTACATTTTGCGACCAAACAGCTGGTGGGTTGTCTATATTATTGGACGTATTCTTTAAGAATGTCCACAAATCAAAATATGGGTAACGGTAACTTGGATCGAAGGCGAAGGAGGCCTTTATCTTTACGAGCCTACTCTCGGCCCCCTCCACCTCCTTCGCCTTCGCCGGGTCGTTGGAGGCGACCAATGCCTTAACGGCCTCCTCTTGCCGCTTGATGATTCCGGTGAAATCATACAGTTTTTTATATTCATTCTTCTTAACACTATATTTCTCACCCTGGATTCCATATTTCTCATATATTTTTATCAGTTCAAATAAATTGAAATCTATACATCTCATATAAGCATAATCTTTCTTTTTGGCCCCCAGTCTATCTTTATTAGCGACGGCAAACATTAGATAAAGACCCATATCTAATTGAAATTCCATTCCACACAATCCCTTCTTATTCTTTTTTTCCCAAATAATAGGGTTACATATTTCCATATTCTGTTCGCTGAGATTCTTCTTGCCGGCCACAGCCTTGGCGGCAGACGAGCTATCTTCCGGAAGCTCGCCGTATTTTTTCACACATGGTTTAACTTCGTCGGCAAGTAATGATTTATTTTCATGATCTATCTGGGAGTAACGTTTTCCTACCGCATACCCTGCGCCCGCGGCTGCTCCAATGGCAGCACCCGGGACCAGTGCCGCCATTGCGCCTGCCGCCACGGCCGTTCCCGCGGCAGCTCCCGCGCCGGTGCCCGTCAAGGGAACTGCCACGGAACCAAGCACTTTTTTAGCTCCTCCTTCTTGTAAAATATCATTATCTTTTCCTCCAAATTGTCTTCCTGATGTCCCCTTTATAAACATATTCTGTTTAAAAAAATCTTCTCGGGACAGATGTTTCTCAGCGACCTCATGATTACATGGTAATACGGTGATATCCAAATAAAATAATGGCCCCAGTAATCCCCTGGCAAATTCTACTAATGATTCACGTGTCCTTCTTAAATCGGAACAATAGAACTTGCTTCTCTTAAAATCCTCAGCTAATACACCTTTTAGTTTATCGCCCGACACTTGCATTTTTGATTTGCCCTCGGGTGTTAGTGGAGAGTCATATTCAGAACCGGAATAAGCCTTACCAAAATCTGACTGAGCATTATGAGTACCAATTCCGTGTCTCATGAAATAATAAGTCCCTGTTAAATCTACGGTATACGAAGTATTTATTTCTTTTTCTCCGCGTAAATGGTTATTAAATATAATATCATTTTCCCGGCCATCACTATTAGCCCAATAATGTTTTTTGTCATCTGGTTCACAATGGCCTTCCTCAAACAATTCTGCCGTAAAATTGTGTTTTATAAGCATTTTCCCAGGGGGTTCTATGATATTGGGTTTTTTTATAGTTACTTTGAGTATGGCGCCATTTTTAAATCTTGTTTTGTTTAATTTCATTTTTTTTTCCCCCCCAAAAAACCCTTTACTCACCGTTGAATCGGTTTCCGTGACCCCGATTCCCTCAAAAAGTTCATTAAATAGTAACAATTCTAAACGTGCTTGATGGGAGCATATAAAATATACCCCCCCTTCCTCCGTTCCATCCGACATATTTACAATTACATATAAATTATTTCCCCTATTTTTGGAGTATTTCTTTGTTTTGGAGTATTTCTTTATTTTGTTTTACCGTGTGTTGTATGGATCTTATAATAGGGGATACATTTTTTCATTATATTAGCTTTCTTTAAATTACCATTCCAAATTTGATAAATTTATTAATAGATTTATTAATACAAATCTCAAAACTTAGAATAAAATGAACCCTCTCCTTCGAAATACGAATGTTTTGGGTAAAATTATGAAAAGACCGATTATTATTTCTTCCGGTAAGAAGTTTGTACCTTGTAGTCCTAAGTGCATTTGTTTGATGTACTTAGATCTTACTGATATAAAAAGTAAAAGTTATTATGAACAATGTTTTAGAACGAAAATGAAAGAGTAAAGATATTTATAAGCCAGTGACTGTGTTGGCACTCTCTGTCGTAGTCAGATTGCTCGCCTCGGTCGAGGTCAATATTGCGACCGATAATCGTGATTTCTTGTCGAGGGCATTATAGGCTAATATATTACGCCATTTAGTTATATCCACGTCGTTGAGTTGAACCGAGAACATGGGGTTCTCCATTAAGCTGTTGAATGTGGTCGTGTCGAGCTTGGTCCAGGTTCTGGCTTCCCCACCCGGGGTTTGGCTAGGAACCTTGTAGGTACTCCAAAGTATCACAAGTCGTTTATTATCTTTAGTATCTATATTTGATTCGCCATCTCGCCCTCGCCCAATTTGTTTCCACACAGCATCGCGCGTTGACGCAGTGTGTGTATGCATAGCTAGGGTCGCGTTAATTGTAGAACACTTTGGGGCCCGCTGGCGCATGAGATCCATCGCGTCGTCTAATGAAGGATCGGAGTCGAATATCATATTATACAGATTATCAGCCGGCGAGCCGGGACTCCTCACGATAGGACCACCGCCCCCACATGTCGCCCCCGCGTGCGTAAAATTAGAAAATGTGATTGTCTGGTTTCTGGTATCTTTTTTTATTTTCTGTGTCGCGGGGACCATCTCGGGGGTTGCGTTTGGGTCGGCGCCTTCAGTCAACATGGGTGCCAGAATAAATAAGGAACCAAAATACATGATTACAGCAAAAACAACGGCATGGATAAGATGCATTGTATTACCATCGGCTCTGTAACCGGTTACATCAAAGATGATGCCTTTGACCTGTTTATATACATCGGTATTTGATACAACTAAGAAAACAATCGCACCGAAGACAGAATGCTGGAAAAGACTACCATGCATTTGGGTATCGAACCATTTAATGCCGCCACCCAAAATAGGAATTGATTCGAGGGGTTTCAACAAACTCATTTTATACATTACTAAATAAAAAAAATCCGGCTAAAATTATATAATATTCGTACATGTTAGAAATTATGAAAACTTAATTATTCGGATTCAGAATCTAGGAAATATGTTTTCTCAATTTCGGATGTAATTTCTTGATTAATTGTAATTATATTGGTTTCTTTTTTGGGTTTCTTTTTTCCTCCTACCTTTTTTGCTTTTTTTTCTTTTTTCACGAGTAAAGATTGATTTCCCACTTCTCTGTAATGTTCTACATCTTCCCAAAAGTTTAATATTTCAGGAGTAGCCTTGAGCCACCATTTCCGATCTCTCCCAACAAGGGAACATTCATAATGATTAATTTTCCACCAATTTTGTTCAATGGTATCATAATTATTCTTATGATTTGAAATTGTCGCAAAAGACCATTCCTTTAATTCCTCGAATGACTTATAGAATTCACAATATTCATAATGATAATTAGTTTCTCCCGCCTTAGAAGTAATAAATGTTAAGAGAAGCCCTTTGGGTAAATTATCAGATGTAAGACCTTCTTTTAGAACACCTTCTTCTTCGTATTTATCTTCCGCGTAATCTTCTTCTGTTTCATATTCTAAAAGTTTCACTTGAAGAAAATCGCACTCCTCTAAATCACAACATTCTAACTGCCCCTGCATTTGCATCCAATAATGTTCTGGAACTTCTTCCGTAAATTTCCTTTTAGGTGGACACTTGATTTCCAACATTCGTCCAATATAATCTTCAGGCGAATCTATATCGCAAATACCATCGGGTGATGCTCCAAAGACCTTTAACTCAGGATGCGGAATTAAACCAAATTCGACGATTGTTAAATTATTTAATTTTTCGTAAAATGTTGTTGCGACTTGTTCATACTTAACACCCCATTCCGTGATCGCATTACCAAATCTTTTAGGTGGTTCTTTACCGGTTTTCTCAATGAGTAGGGCCTTCCTGGTTTTAAAATGACCCTTACCCAATGCGTCAGCCAGAGAACTCGCCGTTAACATTTTATCACGTATTTCATACCATTCCTTTGATCTTTGTTCCGGTAATTCTAGGTTCTTTAATTTTTCCACTTTCGCAATAATAGTTTTCTTATTTTCAAATCTTGATAGAAGATCTTCTTTTATTTCATTTATTTTGGATGAAACATATTGGTTCAAGTAATATTTTTGTGAAATAGTTAAAATATTATCCTGTTTCAGATTGTTAATTTCGGATTGATTGCTTATTATTACCCGAATAATATCATCCAACGTTTCATTTAATTTCACTTTTTGATAGATAGTTTTTGAATGAGAATTAATAGCCTTATCGATATCTTCTATAATTAACATGAGTATTAATCTTATATATGCCTTATTACTTAAGTAATATTAATCAAATTTAAATTTGATTAATTTGATTAATTAGAATTAGAATACTTAGAATACTTAGAATACTTAGAATTATGAGTTGCATTATTTGCAAATCTCAAAACAAGCCCTGGCTGCTACTCACAAATGATAACTTATATATGGACGATAAGGGGAACAATATTGGAAAAACAATTCAAACCTGTTCCTATTTATGTACAAGGAAATGTGACTCCAAACTTCCAGGAAATTATAGTCAGTTGGTCTTGAATAAAGAAGATTTCTGTTACTTGAAACCGATTACATTGAAGGAACGGGTAGAATTCGAGATTTTGACTTACGAAGAGATTTATGATATGACTGATATTGAAAAAGATAATTATTATACCGAAAAAGATAAGCACGTAACTCTTGACGCTAAAAAACAAGAGTTATATGAAGAGATTGAGAAGGAAGATATGAATACATTCAATATTGAGAATATGGAATTAACATCGGAAAGTGAATACGATGATTATTAAGTTTAGGTTTATCTACGAAATCTTAAATATTTCGTAAATTACATATGCTTGAAATAGAAAATAATGATATATCTTTCTTAAAAGATAAAGAATGTTTAATACTTTTTTATTTTACCGCTACTTGGTGTGGTCCGTGTCAGAAGATTAAGCCGATGATAAAACAATTGTCGGAAGGACTTGATAGTTCAAAGGTTGAGGTTTATATGGTGGATATTGATGAAAATGATTCACTGGCTTTAGATCTTAAAGTTAAAGCGGTCCCCACTTTTTATTTATTTCACAAAAAAGAATTAATCGATCAATGTTCCGGTTCCGATATCTTAAAAGTTCACAAACTTATCAAAGATAATATGAATAAATTAGAGACACATTAGAGCCAAATTGAATAATTACATAAAGAGATAGTCCGAATATAAATAATAAATGGTTGATGTAAGTGAAAATGCAAGTTTTGATGATCTTAATATAAATGAAAGTATACTCCGCGGAGTATATGCCTATGGTTTTGAAAAACCATCCGCAATCCAAGTAAAAGCAATACCCAAAATAATAGAAGGGGGGGATGTAATCGCTCAAGCTCAGTCGGGAACAGGAAAAACAGGGTCGTTCGCGATTAGTCTTTTAACTAATATTGATGCGTCTATGGATGCGACTCAGTGTATCGTTATTGTTCCCACACATGAGTTAGCGGATCAGGTTTATACGGTAATTAATGAAATACGAAATTATACGGAATTAAAAATCCTCAAAGTTATTGGTAAAACAAGTATTAATGCTTGTATTCATGAACTTGAAAAGAATCCACACGTAATAGTTGGAACACCTGGTAGAATACTTGATATGATTACTAGAAGACATCTTTATACGGATAAACTAAAGATGTTAGTTTTCGATGAAGCCGATGAAATTTTATCGTTTGGCTTTAAAGATACTATTTATAATATAATCCAGACAATGCCCCAAAAAACACAAATATGCTTATTTAGTGCCACTTTGCCGAAGGAAGTCTTGGAACTAACCGAAAAATTTATGAATAATCCCGAACAGATACTGGTTAAGAAAGAACAATTGACACTTGAGGGGATCCAGCAATTTTTTGTAAATGTAAAGCATTCGGATTGGAAATATGATGTTATAGCAGATCTCTATGATATTATAAATGTTAGTCAGTGTATTATCTATATTAATAACAAATCTAAAATCTTAGAAATAAATGATAGATTATTGAAAGATAATTTCCCTGTTTCATATATAACAGGGGACAGAAGCGCCGATGAAAGGAAACAAGTCATGAATGATTTTCGATCAGGACAAATTAGAATTTTGCTATCAACAGATCTTCTAGCAAGAGGTATTGACATTCAGCAATTATCCCTGGTCATTAATTATGATTTACCCAAAGAAAAAGAAACTTATATCCATAGAATAGGAAGATCTGGGAGATATGGCAGGAAGGGGGTTGCGATAAATTTAATCACCGAAAGGGATATAGACGAATTAAAATTTATAGAATCTTTCTATGATACTAAGATTAATGAAATGCCTGATAATATTGGAGATTACTTAAGTTAGGGTGGTGCGTATATACTTAAAATAATCTTTCTACAATACTTAAAATGGGGGATCTTAATCTTGATTTTGACATGGGGACAAAAAGTATTTCTTTAACTGATAATGTTTCGGATAATCTAGGGTTCAGTAAAGGTGATAACGATTTAAATTTGGATTTAAGAGGTGATAATATTTCTCCCAGTCTAAATATTAGTGATGGCGGTGTTGAGTTATTGGCGCACGGACATGTTAGCCCCGTGAAATCTGACGGAGGAAATAGCGATAAAGGATCAAAGAAAAGTGAGGATTTTAGTTTTTTTAAAAGCGATCCGGTTGAAGATAAAGGAGGTATTGTGGACGGAGACATGAAAAGAATGAGTATTAATCCCGAAGAAGATAATATAATTCTAAATACCCCCAATCCCGACGGGGGATACAAACCTATTCATCGCCTGACCGCGCAAGAAATTAAAAATGAAAAAATTGATCTTATTTACAAGTTTAAGAAATTGGAGGGGCAGGGTATTCGGACAACCATGAATTACAATATGAATTCGCATCTTGAGGATATGAGAAATGAATACATTAAACTAAAAAAACAGAGGGAAATCGACAATTCTATTAAGTTTCAGAGAAAAATGCTGATGGCTTGTGTGACCGGTATTGAGTTTCTAAATGGAAAGTTCGATCCATTTAGCGTCAAACTTGATGGATGGTCTGAATCAGTTAATGAAAATCTCTATGATTATGATGAAATATTTGAAGAATTGGGAGACAAGTACGGCGGGGAAGGTGAGGCAATGGCTCCTGAAATTAGATTGTTATTCACTCTGGCTGGTTCGGCCTTTATGTTCCATCTTACAAATACAATGTTTAAGTCTTCTATTCCGGGTATGGACGATGTTTTGCGACAGAACCCGGAATTAATGGAGCAGTTTGCCAAAGCCGCGGTCGGAACAATGAATGGTCAAGGACAGGGACAAGCCCCCGCCCCACAACAGCCACCAAATCCCCTAGAAGCAATGATGGGTATGGGCGGAGGCGGTGGCTCTAGCAATCCCTTAGGGGGTCTTATGGGTGGATTAATGGGTGGTCTCATGGGGGGCGGTGGAGGAGGCAATCCCTTAGAAGCAATGATGGGTGGAGGAGGCGGGGGAGGCGGCAATAGAGGTCAATCTGCCAACGGTAGACCGGTAAGTCCCGCTCGCAGTGATATGTCTGGTCCCGACGGCTTAGACGATCTCATTAGTGCTATGAACTTGGAGCCGGACAAGATGCCTGATTTGGATAATATTTCATTAATGAGTGGTGACACAGATAGAAAAAGTGGTGGTGGGATAACTTTGAATTTATAAATAAACTTAAAGAATAATCGTAATCTAAGACTATAAAAATGAGTGCTATTAACGATAACGATTGTCTTTTTAATATCCAGACGGTTCAATCTGGAGCTTTTCGGATCTTAATTGAAGCTTTAAAAGAGATCCTGACGGATACTAATTTAATAATTGATTCATCGGGGGTTAAACTTATTGCTACGGATAATTCTAAGATCGTTTTAATTCATATGAAATTACAATCCGAGAATTTCGAACATTTTTTTTGTCAAGAAAAAATGAAGATCGGTATCAATATGAATAATCTTTTCAAACTTATTAAGATTATGGGGAATAACGATATCCTAACACTATTCGTAAATAAAAATGAAACCAACAAACTGGGTATCCAAATTAACAATGAATCAAAGAATACACAAACTTTATTCAAATTAAATTTACTTGATATTCCCGAGGATGAAATTAAAATTCCACCGGCCGAATTTGAAACCGAGCTAACTCTTCCTTCATCGGATTTTCAAAAAATAATTAGAGATATGACTAATATTGGTGAATGTGTAGATATAAAGAGTGTGGGTGAAAATTTAATTTTAGATTGTAGAGGAGATTTCGCGACTCAAGAAACAACTTTAAAGGAAAATAAAGATAATAATTCGGATGGATTGAAATTTTCAATGGCGGCCAAGCCCGAAGAACCGATACAGGGTATTTTTTCCTTGAAATATCTGGTTTTATTTACTAAATGTACCAACTTATGTAATTTAATTCATATGTATATTAAGAATGATTATCCTCTTATTATCAAATATAATGTAGCAAATTTGGGTGATATTAAGCTTTGTCTTTCACCCAATGTCGCTTAAAATGATTTTCGGTTTCATCATATCCCATTTTTATAATATTTTCTTTTTCTTCTTTTGACATATCAAAATTCAAGCCGTGTCCGACTTCTACAAGGATAATTCTCGGATCTTCTTTTGTATTTTGAATATCGGAAATAAATTTATCTTGATTTATCATTAATGAATAAGTAAACTCTAGAACCGGGAATAAATCTGTAATCATACCATTTGGGGAGCACCCCCCTTTAATACAAAAACCCAAATAATTATCCGATTTACATTCCTCTATCGGGAAATGCCCCCTCATCCCCCCGTCAACATATAGACATCCTTTGTATTTCACCGGTTTAAAAAAAAAGGGTATCGCGGTTGTCATTTCCGCGAGTGTTATGATAGATAAGTCGGGGTCTGTTTCATGGGAAATATATTCTAAATTTTTTTGGGTAGCATTAAATACTTTCACCGTTAATTTAATCTTAGATATATCAAATAATTCTTTTAACGTCATATCCCCCACTTCTTTAAAATTCTTTAAAATTGATTTAAATATATTAGCTATTCCGTCGGTTTTAAAGAATCCAAATTCAACTAAAATATCGTCTATATTTAGCGAATCTAAATCTAACATTTTAGCAATATCATAACCAAAAACAATTTCTTTTCCGATAGCCATACTTAATCCTAAAATTAAGCAAAAGGAGGGTAATATACCGATGGATGTTGTTAGGATCTCTTTTATCCCATCTAAGTCTTCTTTTAAAATACCATTCTCAAATAAAGAATCAAAAATACCAAAATAAGCTATCCCGCTTGGTCCTCCACCGGATAAAATTAATGTATCGATAGTTGGTTTTTGTTTAGTTTCCGGGTCCATTTATTCTAAATATTTATTCTAAATATTTTCTATATTCTTAAATAGATAAATGTCTTCGTTAGATATAAAGGATCTCTATTCAACTATTAATGAAAAAACAATTAGAAGACTTGGAATTTATGATGGAGTATTAGTAAAATGTCATACAAGGATTAAATATAACTCGGCTTTAGAGAGAACCTATTGTTTTTATCAGATACCTGAATTTATTGTCGGGACCCCTCTTTATAGAGTTGATGAAATGAGAACTTATATTATCAATAGTTTAAAGACAAATGGTTTCAAAATCATATATATTGAACCCAATTGGTTATTTATATCATGGGATTTACCGGGTATTAGCAAATTAGCCAATACCGGACTTAAAAAAGAAGTCAAAATTAAAGAAGATCGTAATAAATACAAATCCATCGATAATTACAAACCTACGGGATCTCTTATATACGATGAGGGAACGATGATGGGATTATCCGATAAGCTTAAATTTTAATATGAAGTTTTACCTAAGCGATAGATGTTATCATATAAGATTAATAAAAAGAATCCAGTGAATACATATAACAATAATTCATTAAATTGATCTTTTTCATCTATTTTAATAACTCTATTTACTTCTCTTTTCGAAGAATTTTTATTTCTTTTATATTCTAAAAATTCTTGATAATCAGGATCATCTTCTATCCTGGAAGGTCGGACTTCCCGAACATTTCTTCTATCTAACCCATATGGATTACTTGATGTAACAACATTGGGATTTATTCTTTCATAAGTATAATCTTCTTCTCTATCATCCCTAAGTAAAGTAAGTCTTTCCCTGTCATTTTGCAAACTAGGTTTGTCCGATTGTCTGATTAATAATCCCGAATCCATTTCATCGGGGGATAAGGGTTTGTTTTTAAATTTTTTCTTTTTTGCTTTTTTTTGAGGTTTAAAATCTTCCCCCCATACCTCCGAAAGGGATGCTCCAATCATTATTTAATAATTATATATATATAATTTATTCTTCAAAACTAACAAAAAAATAAATGATATTATATATGGATAAGATTACAGAATATTTTAGAGCTGGTGCCGAAAATCTAAATGAAAATAAATATTTCATAGGTTTCGCGATGATTTTATTAAATATTGGAGCTAGATTTATTATCGACGAATTAGATGATGATTTGCGAAAAATAATTTCGAGCCCCTATATAAGGAGATTTTTTATCTTTTGTTCGTTCTTCATGGCCACAAAGGATATATTTATATCATTGGTGTTAACAATTGTTTTTGTTATTATTATTAATGAATTTATGGGGAAAGATGGAGAAGAGGAGAAAACAAAAGATATAAAAAAAGGTGGATCTTATAATAAAGATGAATTGGAAAAAACAATCCAAAAATTAAAAGCAATTCAAGCCACTATGTAAGCAATTCATAATTAATATATTATCTAAAGTATAATTATGCAGATTTTTGTAAAAACATTAACGGGGAAAACTATAACACTCGAAGTTGAAGGCTCGGATTCAATTGAGAATATTAAGGCAAAAATACAAGACAAAGAAGGCATCCCACCCGACCAGCAGCGTCTGATCTTCGCGGGAAAACAATTAGAAGATGGGAGAACACTGACCGACTATAATATCCAAAAAGAGTCTACACTTCATTTGGTATTAAGGTTAAGATAAAAGATAAAAAATTTTTTATTAATTTATAAATTTACTTTTAAAAGGTTGTGATATATTTATTTACTTCTTATTTACCTTGCGGGGCTTCTTCGCCTGCTTCTTGGGCTTTACCTCGGCGGAACTATCAACCTCTCCATCATCGGCCCCTCCATCGTCCCCTCCATCGTCGGCCCCTCCATCGCCCCCACCCCCATCTTCGTCACTTTCCGAATCTACAAAATTCTGATCGATTTTCTGAACTTCTTCCTCTTCATCGGAATCATCAAAGGCATAATCATCCAGGCTCTCAGCCCGAGTAACCTTCATCTGCTCGGCACGCCAAGTACAACCGAACTTGCCATTTGCTACCCACAGGCCATTACACCTTAGAAGAAGCTTGACCTTGGATCCCTTTTGTAGTAGATCAGTCATATTTACAAAGTTTTCCGACGTTTCATCTGTGATATTGTATTCTTCCTTGTTATCACCGAATACCTTACAAGTTACCTTCCCATCACGCTTGACGATCTTAAAAGACAGACCCGGTGGATACTTACCGGTCGGTTCACCGCTTTCGGGGTCAATGTCTTCCTTGAGCATAGGGGTGTAGAGAGTATCAATCGTTTCCGGAGTTAGATTGCGCTTCTTAAACCAAGATACACAATTCTTTGCCGCATCCTCCTTCAGCTTCGCATCCATAGACTGAAGGAAATTAATTAGATTTTCACATTGACCACGCGGAAGGTTCACCTTCGCGGACCACTTACCGGAATTATCGTTATCAGGCCACCATTGACTGTCGAAGGGAACGTCTAGTTCACCCGTTGTGATGTAGATGGGTTTGCTGTTGTAATTGAGATATGCTACATTGGCCCCGTTATCGAGCTTCTTTAGCGGAGTAATCTCTACGGCACTGACGTCAATATCCTGAGGCTTGAGAGGCTTGAAACCCGACATACTCTTTGCTTTATTTGCTTTGCTTTGCTTTGCTTTGCTTTGCTTTGCTTTGCTTTGCTTTCTTTACTTTTCTTTACTTTACTCTTTCGCTTTACTATGCTATTATAATATTATTAACAATCAAATTTTTAAGTATTTTTTGGAAGGGATATTATTTTTTTAAACTTATTTAAATATTTTAAAGGAATTTAATATAAGAATGAATATTTGCGAATTTATAGATAAATCCGAACAACAGCACAAATGCAATTCTTTAAAGAAATATGGAAATTACTGTAACAAACATAAAAAATATCATCTATTGGATGAAAATGAATTAATTATTAAAGATAGATTTACTTTTTTATCAAAGGATTACTTACTCAGGGATCTTACTAAATATTATCATAGAAGAATCAATACTCAGAAGGGTAAACATAAAAAACAATTTTATTTTGATGAAATATGCAACTATATCAATGTCCTCAACGATTATAGCCTGGATAAAATAATAAAAATACAGTCGCTATTTAGAAGGAAATTGATCCTCAATAATTTGAGGACAAAATGTAATAATACCGAAGATTTTTATACATATGATCCACTAAATGAAATCGAAAATAAATACTTTTTTTCATACAAAGATAAGAAAGGATTTAAATGGGGATTTGATATAAGATCTTTAGTAAAACTTATACAAATGAATTATCCCAATCCATATACCACAGAAACAATCCCGGACCATGTTTTAAAGGAAGTCAAAAAAAAAAATAAATATCTAAAAGATAATAATTTATTGATTAGTATTGAAGAAATAGTATTAAGAGATCGCAAAGCCGGTATCAAGCAAAAATTAGTTGATCTATTTTCGGATATAGAATTAAATGGATATTTCTGTCAAATCAATTGGTTTTTTGATTTGAGTGGAAGAAGATTAAAGGAAGTATATAAACAATTAGAAGATCTTTGGAATTATAGAGCCCAATTATCGGGAGAATCTAAGCGGAATATATGTCCACCCGATGGTAGAGTTTTTACAACACCCGTCGGGGATGTGATGCATTATAATTGTAAAGAAGATCTTCAAGAATTAATTATTCACGATGTTTCTAAATTTAAAAATGCTATCAGTTTAGCGGATAAGAAGCTGGGATATATGTATTTTATTATTGGGTTGAGTATGGTTTCCCCCCCCTGTTATCTGACACATCAAGATTGGGTTGCTTTTATTCAATAATAAATTACTTAAAAACAAGTTGGCTTATCTTAGTATAGTGCGGTTGATTGAGAAAAATAAAAAGTAAATTAAGATATAATAATGGTTCAAAAAGCAAAGAAAACTTCTGCCCCGAAATCGAAGGTCAAGAAAGTCGCGAAGGTTGAGCCGGTCGTAGAGCCGGTCGTAGAGCCGGCCGTAGAGCCGGTTGCCCTGGAACCGGCCGCCGATGTTATTGCCCCGGCACCCGAAGTATCGGAGACCCCATACGCCGAACAGTTCAATGAACTGATGACTATGGCCGATACATTTTTAACTATGGCTAGAGCATTCAAGTCCCAGGCACTAAAGCTCGAAAAGCAGGTTCACCGCGATCACAAGCAGATGCTCAAGAAAGTCAAGGGTAAGCGTAAGCGCCAGACGGACCCCGACGCGCCCCCGAGTGGTTTCGCGAAGCCGGGTCCGGTATCGGATGAACTCCGTTCTTTCCTAAATCTTGGAAAGGACGACCTTATTGCGCGCACCGCGGTAACCCAGGCTATTAACGCTTACTGCAAGGCACACGATCTTCAGAACAAGGATGACCGGCGCAAGATCCTCCCCGACGCTCCAATGCGCAAGCTTCTCAAGCTTAACAAGGGTGATGAACTAACATTCTTCAACCTTCAGACTTACCTAAAGGTTCACTTCCCGAATAAGGAAGGTATTTACCCGACGGCTTAATTGGTTAGTCAAATTTGTAAACTTTTAATTCTTTATTCTAAACTTTTAATTCGATAGCTGTCATGCGCATAGTCTTATAACTTTTATTTTTTGTATTCAATCTTTTTACTGGTATGTTATTACATCCCAATAAAAAACTATTAAATAATCTTCCATCTTTAAGATAAAATGGCTGCCCATCTCTAAAACAAAATTGTAGGAAATTTTCTAAATTATTAAAGATTTCGGCTGTCGCGATATAATAAGATACAACATTGGTATCTTTATTTATGTCTTTCTTTATACCCTTCTTTAAGTCATTGCCCACTTTGTATCCTTGAAGCAGGGTGAATTCCCTTTCTATCCCTAGAAGAATACAAAAATATTTATATAAATCCAGGTCTTCTTCATTAAATGAAGATATCTTTGCTACAAAATAACAATTCAATACTTTTGCCCATATTTCTGTGTAGGCTTCATCAATTAACATCTTATCGGATGTATTATTGTACAAACGATTGTATTTATCCACGATTTCTTTGGAGTCTTTGATAGATGAAAATCTAAGAGCATGAATGCATTCATGAAATAACACCTTTATACATTCCTCCATTCTCCAAACACATATTTCGGATTCTACATCATTAAATTTACAACCAGCCGTATTAATTTCACTTTTTGTAAATTTTCCCGTATATTTCTTTTTATCTCCTAGAAAAACCAAATGAATAGTCATATCTCTATTCCTATTTGAGAGAGAACAAATAAATGAAAGAGCATAAACTAAAAGATTAACTTTATCTTCACTAACCTCTCTCTCATCCAAAGAATAAATATTCAAAGAAATATTTATAGAATATTTACTTTTGAGAAGCCACTTTAAAGAACTAATATTTCGATATTTCAGAGATTTATTATATAATCTTTTAACCATAAATTGATTACAAGGATAATTACCAACTCTATGCACGATATCAGGTTTATCATAATCAAACGTGGATGCCTCCAATTTATGAAACAATTTATTTAAGTAAGTGCTTTTCAAGAGATCTTTGTATTTCATTTTGGATTTTAATTCTTTAATGAATTCATTGCTTTCTTTTGTTAACATATAAGTAATGTAGATTATTTAATAAGAAGTTTCAAAAGGTCCTGGTTGAATTATTTGGCGGCGGCAGCGGCGGCATCTCGCCCTCTGTTCCAAAAGGCACGCACTTCTGTTTCCGGTTCGCTGTCTATATTCATCTTACCGATAAACTCTTCTAGTTGCTGTTTTGTTAGACCCAGTATGATAGCGTCCTTATTTTTTAGGGTCGCGTTGGTGATACCCATTTCTGACAATTTCTTTACCGCCAAGATCTGAAATTGTCTCACGTCTTCGTTCTTCAATTCCTGCCGAACGTGCGCGTGTCTAGCCACGTTCTTCGATCGCTGGGCATCAATCTCTTTCCGCGACCCAGCCAGTTCAAACCCACCCTCCTTCGTCGTCGCGCCCTCCGTCGCGCCATCCGTCGCGCCACCCCTCATCCTTCTATTTCTCCGTGAAGCCTTTTTATTTGTTCGGCTCTTTTTAATAAAAGATCTTCTATTTTTTCTAGAAAGTTTAGATTTCTTAGATTTCTTAGATTTCTTGGATCTTTTAACTCTTGTTCTCTTAATTCTCTTAGAACGATTGGTTAATTTCTTATTCTTACGGATTGTTTTCCTTCTCTGAACTCTATCTGAACGCATTTATATATAGAAATAAAATAAAATAAAAATTAAATAAATAAAAAAATAAAGTTAATTAAATAAAACCTCTACTAATCTTTTATCTTCTTCACCAATTAAATTATGTTTTTCTAAATCCAGTTTGAAACGTATAAAAAGATCCCCCCTTTTCCCTGTTAGAGGATCTTTGAAACCTAATAAATTCATTACATGAGTTTCTTCTTTATTATTTTTAACCATAATGTCGGTATCACCTAGGTGTAAGGGGAAATAATCGCCATAGTAATACTGATACAAATTGATTTCTGTTTCATAAATTAAATCGTAGTTTTTCACTTTGAAACCTTGGAGATCCCCCAATATATTTAGGATTAAATAACAATTATTTGTTTTTATTTTGATTCGATAATTGTAATCTGTAATAAATAAGTGATA
>Ga0206130_10004186_pt1 | contig 18008 bp, 25 predicted proteins | sample Helgoland_Spring_9_FD_148637 | JGI IMG/M metagenome (GOLD analysis project Ga0206130, IMG submission 148637) | Pelagic subsurface seawater microbial communities from Kabeltonne, Helgoland, North Sea - Helgoland_Spring_Bloom_20160512_1 | ecosystem: Environmental > Aquatic > Marine > Epipelagic ... | reverse complement strand
AGTAAATGGTGATAGCCAAGCTGTTTCTCCATGGGTAGAATAACCTGGTATCGGGGTTATTAATAATTTATTTGCTTCTCTTAGTTCTAGAAACATTTGAAAATCATTAGGATGTGTCCCTGATGTGTGTTTTCTAAGTATTGCTTCATTAGATTTTAATGTACTAACTTTAGCTGCGAATGTCATAGTTGTACTATTTGTTATCTTCCAATGTACGGAATCTGTTTTATATACCCTAGTATCTTCTGCTCCTCCCTTACAATATGGGTTACCCCCCTGTTCTGGTCCAATATACTTGTCTGGGTGGTCATATAGTGATACAAATGATGCTCCTAATTCAAATGCTTCTTGGATTATTTTTTGAGATCCAGGTTTATGAAGATAATCATTTTCTATAAAATAAATAATTTCATCATCATCATACATTAAAGCTTCATCTAATGCTATATTAAATGTTGCAGCCCCATTACCTTTTTCAGTATATAAAATACAATCACGTGTTACATATTTTTGGATCATATTATTAGTATCTACAGACACATTATCTGCTATAACACTCCAAATGGAATCATCAAATTCTTTAGTAGCATTAGCTAAACAATTTTCATTATTTATATAATCAGGTTTGACTTTATTATAACCTGAATCTGATATTCTATATATTACCCTCATTAATTAAATTTTATACCCTTTATAGTTAAACCATTTTTAGGATTATGACTATTATTTTTAAATAGTTGAGGTGCAATACCCCACTTATATATAAAAGTTTGTGCTGCTGGGTTTTCGGATGCCTTAAATCTATCGGCTTCCTTCCCATTTTTAGTTGCTGAACTACCAAAGTGATATAAATGTGCCCCTAATGTTCTAGTAAAATCAAACCCAATTAAGTCTAGTTTTAAGAAAAAATCCCAATCACAAATAAATGGGGAATTATACATTGTGTCAAACCCACCAACAGCCAAATAATATTTTTTATACATAGCAAATGGGAATATCCCACCTTCAGTTGTTAATTCATCTTCTTTAATTGAATCTTCATACTTAATAAATTCATTATATTTAAATTCTTTAGGTGTACGACCAAAATCTTTAACTGGGAAGTTAAATATACCAGGTCCTGTAGGTTCAATTTGGTTTAATGTTAGTACTGTTCTTTCACTAAAATCTGTTTCGATTTCTAAATCAAAATCTTTACAAAAAACATTATCATCGTTTACAATGAATATTTTTTCATTAGTGGCATTCATTACACCTAAGTTAAGTGCTGTTTGCATACCTTGATTTTGACCTAAATCTAAGACACTAATATTTTTTTCGTATTTGTCTAAAATATGTTGACTTTCTTCAATAAAACCGTCAACAGCAACTATAATTTCATTCTCATTATGTTGTTGTTCGATACATGACTTTAAACATATATCTAAATATTCTGGATTTCGGTATGTTGGGATAATTATACTGATCATATATTAAAATTTATATACTATTAACACATCATCAAATCTTCCTTTTACCTTACGTAAATCTATTACTTCACAATTTTCATGTAATTCTTCAAATAGGTGTTTTACCTTATCTAAATTAGCAACATCTTCAATTATATAAATCCCGCCTTTGTTTATTTTATTAGATTTTTTAAACATTTTAAATGTTTGAAGCTGGTCCTGTAAACGGTGTGAACCATCATCTATTATAATATCAAAATTAATACCTTCAATAACATCTAAAAAAGAATATTGTGTTGCATCCTCAATCCAAATTTTAAATCTTTTATCTTCCCTATAACCCCCAGGTTTAAATTTATCACTAAATATTTCTATATCATGAACGTCTACACCATAAATTTTATTTTCATTAAAGAATTTATACCACATCTCTAAAGATTCACCATATGCTATGCCAATTTCAAGTAAGTTAGGTATTTTATTTCTATAAGGTGTAAGTAATCTTTCATATGAATCAATATATGAGTGGGCTGTTCCCTTATCTCCATGTCCCCCATGAGGGTTTGGGTCAGAATGTTCTAAGTAGATTTCGTTTAAGGTTTTCATAATGTGTTATAATAGTTATTTTGTTTTTCTTGGCGTTCAATATCTTTTGGGTGGTATAGAGCTAATTCTTCTTGAGAAGGTAGTGAAGCATAAGATTTATGACCAGATAATACTTCGTGGACCTTATTTTTCCATTCAATTTCTGGTTTGTTTTTCCAAATACGCCATTGGTAATCAGGCCAATTTACCCACCCTTTATCATTAACATTCCATCTCCATAAATTAATATGTTCTTGTGTTAGCCCTTCTACTGTATTTACTCTAGGAACTAAATATACTTCATTATCAGGATTAGATTCTAATATAGCTGGTAGGTTTTTTACTAGTGCAAGGTTTGGTAATTCATCAGCATCAATTTGGAATATATAATCTCCTTTACACTCCTTAGTTAATTGGTTTTTCCAATTTGCAAAATGCCCATCAAACTTACCTGAATGAAATTGTATTGTTGGGTTTTTTAGTAGGTTGCTTTTTATGATTGGATCTCCGTTAGTTTCGTCATACAGTACCACTACCTCATCCTGTTCTCTTTTATGAGTGTTTAGGAATGAGAGTAGCTTTTGTATTTCAAGGATCTCATTACATACTGTAATTGCATAACTTATTTTCATATTTAAGCTTCTGGATTTTGTGGTAATGCCCCAATATAATCAAGGGCTTCTATAAAATCACGTTCTTTAAAAGATTTTGCTGATTTCATATCTGGTTTATAATCAAGTTTATTACCCATTTTGTCTTCTAAGGGTTCATCTAATTTTACAGCTTTAACTGCTACCCATTCCCATTCTTCTGGGTTTGCCCCACTAGCATATATCATTCCTAATTCTGGAACATTTACATTAGTAGGTAGCCAAATTAAATCGGTTTTGAGGTCTAACCAAGCTAAAGCTTTATATAACTCTGGGAGTATTTCCATTTGTTCATTATAGAAGTCAGAATCCACCTTTAATAAAGTATTGGACCAAAAACCACATGATAAACTCATATATTGCGTTATATCTGCGCTTACTTCAATTTTGTAACATAAGTCACCGCCCGATTTAGGACATTCAATTATTTCGTCGTATTGCATATTTTATAATTTAGGTGTTTGTAAGTTAGGTAAAGTTAATTCTACTTTTTTTGCAAATTCTGGTATGTTATGTTTTAAAATAGTATTAACTAGTTTACTCATACTACCATAATCAAATTGTGTTTTAATTTTATGTCCTTGCTTTTTACCTCCTACAATATATTTTTTATAATTTTTAAATACATCATTAAGAACTCTTGTAGTAGTAGGTCCATCTACTTGGAACCACTGTGATTCTGCTTTTAACCATTGATTAGCGGCAGAGGCATCTACTTTTTCTAAAGTTCCTGGTAATAATGTTGAAAATTTAGGGTCGATAAAATCTGTATGTCCTGACCAATTAGTAGTAATCATTGGTTTTTTAGATAAACAAAATTCGGCTAATGGTCTTCCATATCCTTCCCCTTTAGTTAAACTAACCATAGCTTTGACTTTAGGGTGATTATAAAGCTCATTCATATCTTGGTCTGATAGAGCTCCATTTAATATATAAATATTAGGTAAGTTTTTAACCCCCTTAAAATATAATTTTTTAATTTTGAGAATTTTAGATAATAATTCTTCCCTACTCATATAACTATTCCTCCCAGTTGATGATTTTAAAATTAAAGCAGGTGGGGATTTAGTACCTTTGAATGTATCAAAGAAATATTTTACTAGTAACCCAACATTTTTTCTATCATGACCCAGATTTCCATTCATCCAATGCCCCACAAACAGAAAACAAAATGATTCTGAGATGGAAGTCAAATCTAATGACACTTCATTATTTGGTAAAAATTTATAAACATCTAAATTTACCCCCTCTAATATAACATGCATTGGTTTTTCTATTTCTATTGTACCAATAATTTGTTGGGTTTGCTTATCCCTTTTTTCAAACTTAGTAACAGCAAATACATTTTTAGAATGTTGGGATGACACCCAATTCATATCCATTCTATTTAACCCCTCTATCCATGTAGAGTCACATAAATTACTTTCAATTCCAGCAGTACACCCAATATTATATGTACCCACAGGGGAAAATTCACTTGGAATTGTAATCTGCATCCAAATGTCTGGTTTGTTATCTATTTTTATTACTTTATGGTCTAATAAGAATTTCCATTCTTCATGGCTTTCACAGAAACCAAAGGGGGTATCTCCCCATCTTTGGGATAACAACTTTACATCGTATTTTTCGGTTTCAATGATTGCCTTGACTATATCTCGAGATCTACCTCCATACCCACTATAAGTATCAAATGGACAACTTATTATAAAAATTGGTTTATTCATTAATATGTGATTTTATGATTTAAAAATTTTCCTTTATGTTCCGTTGCATTTACTATTTCAAATGTTTCCCTTGGTTCCCATTTCTCAAATAACTCATCAAATGCCTCTATTACTCTTTGTGCTTGATGGGTTGTTGTAAACCCTGCTTCATCACTAATAGCCCATTCTCTACCCTTTACTCCTCTTGATCTACGTTCTTCATCACTTAAAGAATATAGTTCTTTTATTCTATCACAAGCATCTTCCCATGCACATCTGTCGTCATAGATATAAGGTGTAGGAGGTGAGCCTTGTATTGATCTTGAAGTAGGATAAACCGGGAATGCCCATTCACCATGTTCTTTAAATGTACCTCTATGATTAGAAGGAATATCAGCATCGGGTTCAAACCATTTACCTTTACTATCAACAAACCTCATTTGGTCTTGCATACCACCTGTAGTATTAGCTATAATAGGGGTTCCTGTTAACATTGCCTCAGTAATAGTTAACCCCCAACCTTCATTTGATGTTAAAAGAATTTGACAATCGGCTAAGTTATATAAATAGTTTAATTCTTTACGTGATAGCTTTTTATGAGAAAAAACAATACATTCTTCATAATCCTCACCAAATAAGTATTCTGCTACTTTACCTAAATCAGTACCGTGGTCTGTTATTAATTCTGTATGTAATAATAACCTACATTTTAATGCTTTTTCTCTTGGTAATGAATCTAAAAATGACCTAAATGCCATCATAGTATCTGGAATTGCTTTTCTACGAATATTTCTTGAATTAAAAAATACTGTAAAATCTATATCATTACTTCCTAATACTGATTTTTGGAATGTCTTAAAACCCACATCACTTCTTTCGGTAGTCGACATAGGATAGAATTCTTTTTCATTTAAACCATGAGGGACATACTTAAATACCCTTTTACTATTGTCACAATCTTTTAAAACTAATTTATTAATATTAACGGTTTGTTTTGATATACCCATTAATAAATCACATGCTTCGTAGTAAGGTTGGTTATATCTAGGAGCTGGGTAATCATCCCAAATGTTTAAGTAAGTTATAGGTGCTAATTTCCTTAATTGGTCCTCCATATTAAATATATGTTGAAAGTACCTTGGGTCTGTAATTAACATAATCGCATCTGGTTTTTCCAACTGAAATATATTATTTATTTCTTGAGCTGTACCATATCCATTTACTGCGTAAATAAATACAGATGAATCATCTATATTAGAATGTTCATTGGTAGATGCAGAAATGTCTAATCTTTTACCCGATTCTGGGTGTTTAATAGCTCCTCCTACATTTACCCAATTAAAATGATGTGATGTACCACATACTATTTCTTTTGCTACAGTTGCAACTCCTGAGTGTACCCTGATGTCATCACAGATTAACATGATTTTCTTCCTTTTGTCTTTAGGAAGATGTTTAAAACTTTTATTCATATTTTTATTTATTTATAACTCTAAATTAGATTGGTTAGTAATTTGTTTACGAAAATCTTCATCCGTAAGGTACAAAAATAAAGCGCGATCCGCAAGTTTTTGGAAAGAAAACTTACGCCTAACACATTCTATCTTAAAATTTTCAAATAAATCACTTTTTACTTTTACACTAGTTAGTGTCATTTTTTTTGCATTTGCCATAATTTTTATTTTTAATAACGTTGTTTATATAATATAAATATATATAGATTATTTGAAATGTGCCCCTGCACCACAGTTTTCTTTATCTTCACTATAGGGACAGAAGTTACAATTCCATTTTGAGGGTGATTTAGGATAATCTGTATCTTTTATTTGGCCATTAGAGTTAAAACATTCGTTTATAAAACTATTAATAGCATTTTTTGCTCTACCTAATTTAATTTTACCACTTGGTGGGGAAAATGTTTGCACTCTATAAGCTTGATGAGGTGACATTAAATTTTCATCATCCCAATCTAATACTTTTCTTTTTAAGATAAAAAATTCAATTTCAATTTTTTCAAGGGGGATATTATATTGTTCTGAAAAATATTGTTTATATAATAATAATTGAAATTGTTTGTCTTCATTCTTTTTATCTTGGTCTCTCCAACCCCTAGTACTGGTTTTAATGTCGATTATCTTAAATGTATCTGTTGCTTCATGGTATGTGACAACATCAAGATACCCCATATATAATACGTTACTATACATTTTATTTGGTGCAATTACAATTGGTATTTCACAACCAACTAAATATGTGCCTTTTTTACTAAAATAAGCACTACGTTTTTTCTTAAACCAGTTTAGAATACCAATGCCATCTTCATAAAACTCTCTCATTTCAGTAGCAGAGGAGAAGTGTTCGTTTTTATTTGATTTGTATTGTTTTTGGTATTCGTCTATAAATGTTTGTTGGAAACTATCTTCCATATCAATTTCCCTATCTGCGGCCGCAAATGATGTTTCATACGCCACATCTAAATAATTTTGTATTACTTCATGTATGGCTGTCCCAAAAACAGTATGTATAGAAGATGTAAATCGTTTGATTTTGTCTTTATACTGAAGTTTCCATCTATAAGGGCATCCTCTAAATATGGACATCTGTGAATATGAAATATTCTTTTGATATGCATAATTAACAGGTGATGGGGGATTATTTCTAATCTCTTTTACTATTTTTGGGATTTTTTTCGCCAAATTATTTTTTCCATTTGTCTCGACCTACCAAAAGACCGATTATTCCATAATTGGCAATATCTATAAATGTATCTTGTATACCTTCACCTTCAACAAATGATTTACCATTAATTAGTAGGTTTTTTAAACGTGATATTTTATCAGTTAATCTAATACACAACCCAGTTAGTGAAAATTGTTTGTCATCGCTGTTATTAACGATATCCCCACCTAAAGCAATGTTATTTAAACCATAATCCATATGCTTACGAGCAAACATTTCATACATTTCTTTTTGGATAGTTTTAAACTCATTAGATAATTCTGGGTACTCGTGTTCAAATACTTCTATAGGAGTTGAATTTAAATCGGGAACTGTTTTTCCACTTGGTAGGTTAACCATTCCATATTTATCTGTTTTTCCACTTTTAGCATCACTAATTTCTCTACTACTCATAACTTTTTCTATTTCTTGGGCATTAGAACCAAAATGTCCCATCCCGTTTATTTTTTGTTCTAGCTTATCAAAGTAGGCATTTACACTACTACCCATTTAGTAATCCTTTAGTATTAAAATATTTATCTAACGCTGATAATCTATCATCAGCATCTACTAACATAATAAGTGCTTCTTCAGCATTCTTATAAAAGTCTCCGGTTGAATGATCTCCAATACCAACTGCTTTGTTACCTAATAATTCAAGTGATAACATAGCTTTTGCTTTATCTGCTTGTGCAGATGTTCTTAACATATCTACTAATTTACTCATTTTAATAATGGTTTTATTTCTTTTGTGTTTAATCCTCTATTCGATAATATACGACTAATTTGTGGGGTATCCAACAAAGTTATATATTCTTTTGCTTCTTTGCTTGAACATTGAAAATTATCTTTAATATGGTTAACTAAATCAGTGTTAGGTTGTTTTACCTTAGACTTGATATATTTACTCCATTTATTATTTTTAGGAATAAATTCTCTATATACATTATAAATCATTCTTTTTTCCTGTGGGGGTAAATCCTGAACATAATTAACTACTTCAATGTAGTCAGGGTTCATAGATAAAAATCTATGTATCATATAACTATTCCAAACCTCCCAGTCTTTATCTGTAAAGGATTCAACTGGGGGTTTGGTGTTATTAATTGCTTTTAACCAATCAAAGATGTTTTTCATTTAGCAAAGTTCATCCTTAAGTTCTTCTCTAAGTTCTACAGGAATTCCTTCCCCAAGAATCTTGTTAGTTGATGGATCGTAAAATACAGGAATGGGCATAATAGCATCATTATCTGTACCTGCTACGAATTTAGAAATTTTCCTTAAAATAACTCCTGACATAAATACACTTCCGCCTTCTTCGTTTTTAAGGCCGGTTGTTGATTTTAAATCAATTTGTGGTTGTTGAACTGGTTGTTCCATAATTTACTGTTTTATTTATTATTAATTAAATTTTGAATTAGTGACATTAGATTTATTTCTTTGTCAATACGAAAGTTAGATTTATATTGGTGTTCATTAATGATTATAGCTGCTGTACCTTCTTTTCCAGGGAGATATTTTCTCGCATTATCAAAAAGATACTTAAATGCTTCTTCAAAGTCATCAACATTTGAATCCGCTATAATTTGTCTAATAATATTAAATTTAGGGGATTTACCTTTAAGTTCCTCCACAATAGCATCCAAATAGTTAGTAGATATTAATAAGGAATCATCAATTTTTAATTTTCCTGTTTTACTGCTTGTTTGAATAGTATTAAGCATTTTACGTAAATCAGGATAATATTGCTTGACAATACTACCAATGGCATTCGGTTCATAACTTATATTTTCCTTATCACAAATGCTAGCTAAATGGATTGCTATTTCCTTTTTTGTTGGAGGGACTATTTTTAATACTTGACATCTTGATTGTAGAGGGTCAATAATACGTTCTACAAAATTACACGTCATAATAAACCTTGTCGTACGAGAGAAAGTTTCAATGATATTACGAAGGGAGGCTTGTGCCTGAATAGTAAGAAAATCAGCTTCATCTAAGATAACTACTTTAATAGGTTCAAATGACATTGTACTAGCAAATCCTGATACTTTATCTCTAATTGTTTCAATACCTCTTTCATCTGAGGCGTTAATATAAAGATAATCGCAGTCAAGGTTTTTAATACAAATCTTTGCTAAGGTAGTCTTACCTGTTCCAGCTGGACCATAAAATAGATAATTTTGGATATCGTTAGCTTCCAATTGTTTAGAAATAGTTTCTTTTAGACTAGAACTACCCACGTAATTTTCAAGTGAAACTGGGCGATATTTTTCATTAAATAATGTATTAGTTTCCATATTCCCCGTAAATTGAATATTGTTTAATTGGTTCTGGTTTTACTTCTTCTTCTGTTGTAGATATAGCATATAATTCACTTTTTAAAGGAGCAAGTCTATATTCACCTTTAAATCCTGTTTTTACCATATATGCCTCTAAAGTATCAGTTAAAGTTTTATGTAATGGACCATCAGGTTCATTAGCAACTAATCTCCATTTATCCCCAGGTGGTACTCTACGAGCAATTAAAATATACTCTTCTTTTGTTATTTTTTCCATAAACATAATATACGAAAAATAATGGGGGAAGACAAGCTTCCCCAATTAAATTATTAGTAATTATTTAGATTCTGCTACAGATGCTTTCTTATAATCTGTAATTACTCTTTTAATAGCTTGTGCAGCTTTTCTAGCCCGTCCTTGGCTTGCTTTTGTAGTTCCTACGTGTTCTGCGGCTAAAATATTGAAGTTCGCTTCAATAATTTCAAAAATTTCTTGTTTTGTCATTCTTTTTTTATTTATTATTAATTATTAATTATTACATCATTCCTCCTTGAGCATTATTTTGCAACATTGCCATTTTGTCAGAATCTGATGATTTATCTTGGGTTAATGTACACTCAGTTAATAATACTGTTCCCGCAATAGAAGAAGCATTTTGAAGTGCTAATCTAGTTACTTTAGTTGGATCAATAATTCCTGATTCCTTAAAGTTTTCAACTAATTCAGATTTAAGGTTATATGATTCCCAAGTGCTATTATTCTTAATAATGTCACGAGCTAAAATTTGTGAATCAATTGATTCAACCCCTGCATTTTTTAGAATTTGTTCAAATGGTGAACCACAAGCATCAAATACAATTTGAGCCCCAATGTTACCTAAATTAATAGCTTGACGAGCAACTAAAAGTGCCTTTCCACCTCCGGGTACAATACCTTCTTCAATAGCAGCTTTAGTAGCATGTAATGCATCGTCAACTCTATCTTTCTTTTCTAACATTTCTGTTTCTGTATTTCCACCTACGTGGACAATAGCTACTCCTCCGACAAATTTTGAGAGTCTGTTTTGGAGTTGTTCTTTTTCATACGGGGTTTGCGCTTTTCCGATTTGTTGTTGTAATTCTTCAATACGTGCTTCAATTCCCTCCACTGTTCCTTTTCCATCTACAATTGTGGTTTTTTCTTTTTCTACAGTTACTGTTCTGGCTTCGCCAAACCAATCCCAACTAAATTTATCAAGTTTCATTCCTTTATCCTTACTGAATACTTGACCTCCTGTTGTTACTGCTATATCTTCTAATATTAATTTTCTACGATCCCCGAAATCTGGGGCTTTAACCGCACATACATTAACTGTACCTCTCATTTTATTAACAATAAGAGTAGCTAATGCCTCGTTATCAATATCTTCAGCAATAATCAATAGTGATTTACCTTGACTTGATACTGCTTCTAAAATTGGTAATAACTCTTTAACTGTGTTTAATTTATGATCCATTATTAAAATAGCGGGATTATCTAAAAAACATGACATTGAATTATTATCAGTTACAAAATATGGAGATTTATAACCCCTGTCAAACTGCATCCCTTCTACAGTTTCTAAATAAGTATCACCTGTTTTTGATTCTGCTATGTGTACAACACCTTCTAAACCAACCTTATCAATTGCTTGGGCAATTAATTTACCAGTTTCTAAATCATTATTAGCAGATATAGTTGCAATTTGTTCTAATTGGTCTTCTGAAGAGATATCTTCTGAAATGTTTTCCCTTAGTTCTGTTATTACTTCTTTTGTTGCCACATCAATTTGTCTTTTAATGGCTACTGCATTTTTTCCACTATCTAAGTGGTTTAACCCCAAAGAAATCATATCACGTGCTAGTAAAGTTGAAGTTGTAGTACCATCTCCTGCTTTATCCGCGGTTTTAATAGCTGCCTGTTTAATTAACATTGTCCCCAAGGCTTCACTAGGATCATTTAATGAAAATGATTTTGCTACTGTAACACCATCCTTAGTTGACTGCGGTGGTTCCATCTCATTTTTAAATATAACAACATTTCTACCATTTGGTCCTAATGTGGATACTACAGCATCAGCTAATTTATCAATTCCTATTTTTAGTTTTGTTCTGGCATCTTTGCCATATAAAATTTTATTTTCCATTATTTAATATTTAGTTAAGATTTCTTCATCTATTTCACTTATTTGAGTTTCAGCTAAAATATCTTCAACTTCAACTGTTTCTTCTATTTTAGCTAATACTTGATTTTCAGGACCAATATAATATTCATGTCCATCAAATGGGAGTTTTGTAAACCCTTGTGTTGGGAGTACTACTTTATCCCCAATTTTCACTTGTGGTTCTAGTTTAACACCGGAAATTGTGTATCTTCCTGGACCTACAGCCACAACTGTACCAAAGGTATTTGTATCTTTTCCCATGTCTGGGACAATAATGTTTCCATAAACTGTCTCCTCAGTTTCAATGGGTTCTACAATACATGCATCATAAAATGCTACTAAGTTTTTCATCAATGTAATTTTTAAGGTTATTTGTTATTGTTCTATAATTAGTAATATATTCATCTAAATTGTTGGGTCTTTCTAGACCTAATTGTAATTCCGCTATTTTTTCTAAAGCAAATTCTATACGAGCATAATAATATAAAGATTTTTCATAAGTTTTACCAGTACTCCCTTTAGATCTAAAGTGAGAGGAATCTGAAGTTACATTTTGTTTTACAGTAAAACTGTATTCATCTTTAGTAATAAAGAATGGTTCTAGTAAAGGGTCGGTAATAGTCTGAATAGACTTTCTTTTTTTAGTCATTTATAACATTTTTAATTAGACGTGAATATACGAATAATATTGCGCTAGGACACGCTTTTTTGGTAAAACTTTTATTTTATTTTAATTGTTTTTGCTTTTTTAGATTCCGCAATTGGAATAAATAGATGAAGCAAACCATCTTTCATTTCCGCCTCTAATTTCTCAAGTTCGAATTTAGCTGCTACTTTGTAACCTAAGTTAAAAGATCGTTTGGCTAATCCTTTATAGATATACCCAGTGTAATCTTCTTCTTCTTCGGTTGGTTTATCATAGATAATTTTTAAAAGATCTCCATCAATTTCTAGTTGGATATCCTTTTTAGTTAGACCAGTACAGGCAACTTCAAAATGAAGTCCTTCTTCGTCATAAAAAATATCTAGTGGGTGTGGTTGTTTGTTTTCAAACGTTGTTGGTTGGAAAACGCCGTCTGCCTTGAATAGGTTACGGAATAGTAAGTCGAACGGTGTACGTTCATTGAATAATGTACTCATATCATTTAGTTTTGTGAGGCCGAAGCTCTCGATTAATTTAATTTAAACATAACAACGCGCCCTAGCTGCAATTTTATGTTCTATTATACATATATAAAATTATTTCCCTGTATTAAAGAAAAACACTTGGGTTAATCTTGCTGTATCTATATTGTGTCCAAAATAAACAGGGGCTGCATGGATTAATTGTGCATCCCAGATTACTAGTCTGTTAAATATATTTCCAACTTCATCAACTTTAACATAAGGAGTCTGATCAACCCATTTTATGCTATCAAACATACGCACGGGGTCAGATGCGTGTCTACCCCCAGTTTTTTTATGCGCCCAAAATGAGGTACCCGCTTCGTAAGGTGCATCTGGGTTTAGATATAAAGCTCCAGCCCAAGATTGATTGTCGGCATGATAAACACCTGGTATTCCTGCTTTGTGGGATTGGAACCTAGCGTTCATACCCATATTTTCCCAATCTGTAATTTTTTTACCAATAATTTCTTCAAATGTATTTTTTAGCCCTTCCCAAAAGAATTGTTTTCTAGTTCTTAATCCTAAAAAACCTTCATCATCATGAAACCATTGTTGAAGAGCAAATTCTCTAACCTTTAATGGGTTTGTAAAAAAGTTGTCTACTATAAACACCCTTTTATCATAAGAAGGGTTAATAGGAAATTTGTCTGTCTTTATAGTACCCCAATCGCTTTTAGGGTTGCTATCTTTAATTTTGTTGCTCATTTCTTGCTACGTAATATATACTGGTTAAATCTTCACTTTCAAATTCTAATTTTAACATTCCCTTTTTGGATAATTTAAAGGTACTTTTAATCATATCCTTGTTAGAATTGAGGATATTTTTAAATATCTCTGAATCAAATGGGATTGGGTCATTTAATAGTTCATCATCAATTCTTCCTTGGATCTTATATTGTATTTTATTTGAATAATTATTACCATCCCCAAATGTAAATTCACTTAATAAAATCCCATCAGCATCCTTTGAAGCATTGATTGTAAAGTAATTATAATCTGATAAAGCATTTTTTGCCTTAATTAAATTTGAGATATCATCTGGGCTTAATTCTAATTCCATTTCCCAAACTTCAGGGTCATTATACATTTTAATTTTTGGAATAATTAAGGGATCACATAAAGAGTATATTACATCAAACCCTAAATCTGCAATACTAAGTTTATTTGATAGTGCTCCTAGACTATCAGTAGTAATTAACAGTTCACCACTTGTTATAGATATTAACTTGTTAAGTTTATTTGTATCAAAGATGCCTAGTTCACAATCTTCCAAATCAAATTTATTTAATTCTACCTTACATGCCCTACCTGATTCACCAGCATATACTACTAATTTATTATCGTTAACTCTCCATTTTACTGAATTAAATTTACCGTTAAGGTAATATTTGGAAATGAATGAAGTTAATAAATTTTTATTTACCATTATTTTTATTTTTAAATTTCAAAAGATTCTAAAGCGTTTACATAAGGATTTATATCAAACGACCATTGGAGGTCACTAAAAAAACCTTCTAGTTTATTTAATAAAATAGATTCAAATATCATTTTTCTGTCTGCATAAATAGCTAAAAAATCCTCTATCTTTTTAGGCATATCGTGTTCTACAAATGCTATAGCTTCAATTTTATATGGGTTATCTTTTAAATATACCCATTTAATCTTATCGGCATCCGTGATTAAATTATGTTTTTTATCTAAACCCCAAAATTTAAGTAAATCATTATATTTAATAGAAGCTCGTACAGATGCTGGGGCACCTAACATTCTTTTAACTCCTGGGGTTGAACTTGGTACTTGGATAATTTCTGTAAATATTTCTCCAGCTAATGGTTTTCTTCCAGAATATTTAGATATTTTCTTTACTGATGTTGGGTTGCCTAACTGAGATAGAGGTATAGTACCATCAAGTATTTGTTTTCTAAATGCTTTTATTTGTTCTATAATAATATCTTTATTTTCGCCTTTAAGTACTTGCTTTAAAATCCCGTTAAAAAATTCTCCTAATATAGGTGGAAAATTTGCCTTCATAAACTCTAAACCTTTAATATCTAGTGTCTCTTTAGCAATACCCTCTTGTTTTGTAATCCACTGAGCATATCTTCTTGTGTTTCTAAAGTAAGCAGAACGGATAACACATTCAGTTTTCATTTCTAACCAATGAGGTTGTTCAAACCATTCAAATTGTTTAACATTAAAACAATCTATAGCTAAATTATCATAATGTTCTGTAATTATATCTTGGTACTTTAGTGCTACTTTTTCTAAAATATTATCCTTTTTATTGTCAGTAAATTCTTCAAAATTAGGATATAGATGTAATAATAAAGGCTCAGCATTAAAGTAATTGGAATCAGTATCTACATAAGCACAATAGTTCTTATCTTCTGAGTCACAAATAAACCAAGGTGTTTCTTCTAAATATTTCATTTATACGATTTTTCTTCTACTAATTCAGATGAAGTTATTAAATTAATTATTTTTTTAACTTCACATCTTTTATCATTGGTAATATAAATAGAACGAGCCAACTCTACAAATTCTTTATCAAATCTCTTTTCACGTTCACAGTCTCTAATCCAATCTTCATAATCCCAAAGTTCACCATTAATTTTAGCCAATTCTAAATAATGGTTTTGGAGTTGGCCATCATGACCCATAAATAAATCTACAACTAAGGGATTTAGTGTTTCAAATTCTTTTTTAATATTAACTAATTTTTCTTTATCTTCAATTCTAAGTAACTTTAATTCTAAAATTGAAATTTTATCTAGTAATTCTCCATTTGATATTTCTATTAACATAACCCTATTTTTAAAATGTTCTTTCACCTGGTAATGGTGGTACTGTTACTGGTTTATTTCCGTTAGAATCTAAATCACTTCTTTCAATTAATTCTACTTTATATTTTATTCCTGCTACTTTAAAGGTTCCACCTTGTTTAAGCATCTTTTTAAAAAATTTTTCTTGGGATTCACTCCACTCTTCACTTCGAGAGATTAATTCTTCTTTTGGAATAATTTCACCATTTACGGTAATAATTTGGTTTTTACGAATAGTTTGTTTTTTTAATGTCATATATCTAATTTAATTTCATTTCTAATAACTTTATTCATATGCTTATTGGCACACAAAGCAGATTCTTGTATAATTCTGTGACCACTTAGAGTAATAGCTTCACTTAAAATGGCAAAATTCATTCCATATCTAAACGAGGGTAAAGCGGTAGCTCCATATAAACTGTTAAGAAGGATTTTCATAGTATATTGCATTAAATGATAATACTCACCTTTTTCTTTATCTCCAGATTTATATGCTTCTTTCATTTTACCCTTATAAAGCTTCCTTTCACTAAACCACTTATGTAATACAGTAGATAGGGTTGACTGTCTATCTGTACTAAACATAGACCCATTAGCTGAGAGGGTTAGGTTATTTTGATCAACCATCGTTATTAATCTCCCTACATTCACTCTAGCTTGTATTCCCTTATGATTTTCAACCACTAATTCTTCTTTAGGATCAAGTTCTTTTAAGTCGTTAAGACCCAACCTATTATTGCGGTCATCAGCATCTACAATACGCCCCTTATAAGTTTCACGGCCTATGTTTAAAGACATTATTATAGATGGATACAGCGATGTTAAATCCTCATCAAACATATACTTATACAAACCCGCAGTAGGACAAAATAAATACCCACCAGCATATCCCTGTTTTTTCTGTGGGTTAGATTCTTTATTATTAGGCACAATCCCTTGACTTAATAAATAAGCAGATATAGCTCCATCTTGTGTAACACTATTAAAGTATACTTCACTATAATTGTGTTTTCCCTTATGGGATATATTTTTAGTTAGTGCAAGGTATTGCAATTTTTCATCTAGTAGTTTTAAAATTTCAACATCCCTAAAGTTATATTTAACAAACTTATTTATATCATCTACGTATAAATCATTAAGATTGCCATCATACTCAATCTTCTTTATACCAGCATATTTTTCACCAATAGCATCTAATTTCCAACTCGGTTCATCCTTCCAGCTATACTTTTTATGTAGACGAATATAATCTAAAGACTCAATCCCTTTAATATCAACAAACATATTCTGTTTAAAGAAAAATTTACTGTATTTTTTTGAAGTAACAGGTTCTTGTAATATCCCGTAAAGTGGTGACATTTGGTCAGCAATGTCCTTTCCGCATACGTTACAAATTCTATGGTAAGTGTAAGGGTTATCAAAATAATCACTATTGTAACCAATTAATATGTCCGGTCTAATGTCTTGGATAACCTCTACCCAAAACATTAATAATTCTCTTTCGGTTTTAAATGCAACAACTTTCTTTGTTTGGTCATTGTCTATTTTAACTTTACCTTTTGGGTCTAATACTAAACACCCCCAACTATCTGATTGTTTGTGCCAAAAGGCTATTGAAGTAATAGGCATAGGAGCACTTGCAATATATTCTTCAGTTAATGCTCCCCCAATTTCACACTCAATATCATAAAATAATTCCTGGTGTCCTGTAGAAGGTTCATCGTTAGTTCCATACATTTCAATAAGGAATTTTTGATGAGCGTTCATATCATGAAAATGTAAATTGGGGGTATTTTTATGTCTATAATCTGGGTTTTTTGAGTAGAACCAATTAGTTGTTGGTTTTAAAGGTTCACCATTTATACCCTTAATAGTATAATTTTTTTCATCTTCTATATAAGCAATGTCTTCAAATGGTACCATTTGATGGGTACCGTCGGATTCCCATAAATGCATTTCCCATATATTGCTTTTGATTTTTCTCCCTTTATAACACTTTTTATACATTTATATAACTTTTATTTATGTAAATATACGAAAGCTCCCTATGGGAGCCTACGTTTATTTAATGTTTTTTATCTAACTCTTCTTGAGTAAAAAATTGTCGTAAATTAGGTCTATAATAGTTAATATTCTTCATTACCTTTCGATCACGGGTCCTATATACCACCCAATATTCTCCTACCTTTTCAAAGTGACATGGCTCACCTTGTTCTTCAGCTCTTTGGGTGACAGTTTCCATGGCTTCTTCTTGTGATACGCAAGACTTCGACATATTGCTTCCTTGTACTTCTTGATACGCGGGCCATATCTTATCCTTAAGACCGTGTAACATAGTACCGTTCCCAAGGGAAACATAAGCAATATCACACAAAGCATCCAAAACTTCCACGATGTCTCCGTTTTCGCAAGCCTGTCTATATTCTTCGAGTTCCTCAAGTATAAAGTCA
>Ga0206130_10004184_pt1 | contig 18015 bp, 19 predicted proteins | sample Helgoland_Spring_9_FD_148637 | JGI IMG/M metagenome (GOLD analysis project Ga0206130, IMG submission 148637) | Pelagic subsurface seawater microbial communities from Kabeltonne, Helgoland, North Sea - Helgoland_Spring_Bloom_20160512_1 | ecosystem: Environmental > Aquatic > Marine > Epipelagic ... | reverse complement strand
CGCTGCCATCCTAAACGGCTTCACAGCGCTTGGCATCCCAAGTACCGTGGCTGTAGGCTAAATCCGTCTGGGGTAAGGGGGAGATCGGCCTCAGACCGATTTGTGCAACAAAGCCGAGCCAGTAAGGGGTTGGGTTTTTGTGAATTATGAAGGGATTGAGGGGTGGGTTTCTGAACGCTACCTCGCTCATGGAAGCCGCCGCACCGACAATGAATTTATAGGAGCAATAGAATGTTACGACAGTTATTGATGCGTAAACGGAAGCCGTAACGGCTCCACTGTAGATATGTACGGGCTCTCGGGACACTTCCTGCAAACTCCCTGATTTGGGATGGAGAAAGTATTCATGACGAACGAAGAGCGCGACTTTTCCAACTAGAGATAACATGATAGCTTTGTCACTGAAATGCCAATAACTCGCAGTAAATTGGGATATTATAGATTACATTTGCTTGTTTGTTATCTAGGTTGAACGTTATTGGCATAGAGACAAAAGAGTGGCCTTTCATTAATGCTCAAACTAATCGAACTCATAATCATCGCAGCAGCGGTAGATGGCAAAATAGATAAACGCGAACAAGAGACAATTTTACGTATTTTGCAGCAAAACTCTACGGTTCCACCACTCTCCAATGCGCAACTAGCGAGTGTCCAAGAACAACTCACACTTCGCTTTCAAAATGGAGAAACAAGAGAGAGCGTAATAATGCAAGCTGCCTCAGCATTGGACAGCTATGCCCGTCATCTTGCATATGCAATTACAGTAGAAGTTGTAATGTCAGATGATCAGATCACCAGTGGCGAGAACGATTTTTTACGCGAGCAACGCAAATTCTTGGAACTTGACCCACTAAAAATCGAGAAAATTCACTTTTCAGCAGAGCTTCGATACGGCTTCGGAGGCTTAAGCTAATTTAAAAATTAGTATATTTATAAGGGCACATCCCCTGCGCTCTTTTAAACTCACTCTCAGATATTCTAGTATTAGTTTCATAATCATATAACTTAATTTTTTGATTAAAATTTTCTATGCTCGAGAGGTCGACCATAACCTGTTCACCGCGGTCTAAGACTAATATGTAGCAATATGCTCTCTCCCAAGTTGGGTCAGTTGGACTGTTGAAAATATGCCCAACGCTCACAGTTTTGAATTTTGAACTCAAATCTGGGACCGATTTTCTTGTAAATAACGTGACCGAACTTGTTATTGAAGGCGAGGCCGCAGGAGTACTAACCTCTAGTATCTCAATCAAGGCACCATCCACCCAGGTACCTCGTACACTCCCATTATCCAAGAAAGTGATTTCTCCTTCGCCATTAACGGCACCGTTACTCCATGTGCCATTGTATGTAGACCCATTTTCTAACACCACACTTTCTGTACATGGAGACACAAAGCTTTCACTTTCAATGCACCCCATCGATCCTTGGTCACGAGCATATGTAGGCACTATTAAGGCTGGGGGTGGCGCGCTTGTGACGATATCGCTCGAAGAGTCGCCAACCGCGGCGGGGCTCGATTCTTTGTTCAACTCTGACGAGCTCAAAATTGGTTGTATCGTCGCCACTGGACTTCTTAACTGGCCAACCAATTTCGGTAAGGACCATGCGATTAAAGCAATCATGACTCCAAAGCCGACTAGAACAATTGCAATCATCCAGCCGCGGCTAAGATTCCTGCTCGATATTAGTTTTGATTGCTGTCTATCTGCCACCGCCTGGGACGCTGAATGAACCGCATGTTGCCGCGCTTTATATTTTTCCACCAACGCATTGTTGTGTTTGTTAAGCGCTAGCAAAGCTGGGTCTAGATATTCTCGATTTATTTTTACCACGCGTCGCTTCCTTTGGCTCACTATTCACTGGAGCGCTTAACAGCATCATCAATTGTCTTATTAATCGCATCGTAATATTTGGAGGCTTTTCCCATTTCTGCTTCATGATCAGCATCACTCGGAATGAAAATTGGGATTGGGATTATTTCAGGGACAAGCCTCTCTACCTCCTTCTCAACCTCTTTTTCGATTTCAATTATTTTCTCAACCTCAACTATTTTTTCCACTTCTTTTTTGACTTCTACGAGCTTCTCAACTTCGATAATTTTCTCGCGCTCTATGACTTCACGTCTCTTCAAGAGCTTCTTACGCACAACTAAAAAGAGAAGTCGTAGCCCTCGTCGAACCGGCTTAATTTTAAGTGATTTTTGTTTTTGCACAAAAGCGTCAGGGTCTGTCATTATGTTCGCAATAAGCGCCAAAACAGTACCGATAGTTGCACAGATTATCGCTATTGACCCAAACCAAAAGGCACCAACTTTGGTGATGTCCTTCTCGGTAACATGCAAAACGTCTTCATAGGCTTTACGATCGAACAGCTTGGGCCCAGTTCGTTGCCCCCACTTTTGGGCAAAACGATATACTTGGTTGTTGCGAGCATCCTTACGAATTTCGTTCTGGATCGTAACAATTTTGGACTTCAATGTTGTTATGCTACCTTGAAGTTCAGGAAGACTCTGTTTTGCAACATTGATGTTGTCAGAGATTTGAACCCGCTGAGCGATTAGCAGGTTAAGTGCCCCTTGTGTCTCACCTCGAATACGCTCCGCTTGCTCAGAATACCTTTCTTTTTCAGCCTGTAATCCTAGACGCGCCTGATCAATGCGTTGCTCTATCAACAGAAGATCTGGGGTTAGTGGATCGTTAGTCAGTGCGCCAATTGCAGTCGCTCTTTTCATTTCAAGAGATTGCCGGCCTTTTTCCTCTGCATCGCGTTCATTACGTCTGTTTTGGGAATTCTTTTGCGCACTAGCGAGGTCGTCTTTTAGTTCAGCTTGTATCTTGCCGATTTGCAAATCGTTTTTCTCTATTTTAAGCTCTTGTTCATCACGCCACCTCTCTAAAGACCTTCGTGTGCGTCCACCAAATTTTCCATCCGGTCTTACGCCTATCCGAACTTGGCCCTTCTTAATGCGGGCCTCCTCTGAGCTGCTCAAAAGGACCTCGGTTTCCTTCATGAGCGCCCGGACGTCGTAATTGTTTTGTTCAAGCTTCTTTATCTCAGGGTTATTGTCCAATTTTCTTTGCAACTCATCGACCCGACTAACTGCGGTGTCCAGCTTTTCTTTTAGCCTTTTGATGCGTTCATTTGCGGAGTCGATTTCCGTGTCATAGCTTGAAAATAGCGAATTTTGCAGCTTCAATCGCTGATTACCCATATCTATTATTTGTTTTTCACTTTCAGTGACCGCTGTGCTGTGAATTTCATTAAGCTGAAGAATTTTTTTTTCGCCGTCTTCCTGAGCGCGTGCAATCTGTCCGTTAATATCAGCGGTTTCGTTCTCAACATCTCGGTTAGTAATTTGTACTATTTGCCTTTGGTTTTCAGAAATTTGGCTTTCGAAACGCTGTATCTCTGTTTTTTTGTCTGTAATTCGGGCCGTGATATTTGTCATTTGGCGCTCAAGACCCGTGAACATAGTTTCAAAGGTCACAAGCATTAGAGCGAGTAATGCAATCGCAATGAATATCTTCCAGCCCCAATTGCGAACCCGATACAGCCCGCTCGCCAAAGGAATTTTTGTAAGTTCAATCACAGCTATCAAAGCGAATGGTAAAGCACCCGTAATAGCATTCAACAAACTATTACCACTTTCATCTGGGTTCTGAGTATAGGCGTCAAAAGCCACGAAACCCGCTATCAATAGGCCCAGTGACGCAGCCATAATCTCCACCGCCCAAGCGGCAATAAAAAGTTTGCGGCCAAAGTCCTGTTCTTTTTGAAACTTCGTCTCACTATCCTGGAAGACAGAACTCGCTAAACCAGTGATTATATCATCATTATTTCGCATAATAATCTGCCGTTTTCTTTGTCGTTTACCCCCAGACATCGTTGTAAAACTTTCAACCACACGCAGGAGATAACTTTTTTTGCTCCAGTCTCATATTAGTACCACCAGAACTAAGGTTAGTAAATCAAAACAGATAGAGCCTATACGGCCATACAAGTCGTCTGTTATATTTGAAAGAAGGAGAGCCTGGTGATGCTGGCGGTCTTTGGACAGGTGCCGGTGAATGATTTTCTGATTGGCACCATGACCTCTGTCAAAGGACGGTCTCGTGCCTTTGGTACCCGTTATCTTGTGAGCTTCACGGCCTTTTCTGCAGTGCTGCCATTTATTGCATTTATACAATCTGGGTGGGGCTTTGACGGTGTGTTTCGTGCGCTGCTGCTTTGTCCTGAGCCTCCCCCTTTGAAGTGGTCCGCGCCTATAGTTAGGAAAGCGGAGGACCAGAGATGGCGATTAAGAGACCCAAGCCCGAGGAGATTGTTGTGTGTCCGTCGTCATATAAAATGGGACATCAGAGCGGCTTGAGCATTGGAGGCTCTGGCTCGTTTGTGTGATTGATTATGCTGCTTGTTTTTGATGTTGCAAGCGGCGTTGCTGGATTGTCCGTTTTTTGATCTTTTCCCTTTCTCTGAGAATGGCTTTGTCGCGACCGAAGTAGACGTCTGCGGGTGTGACGTTGTTCAGGCTCTCGTGATAGCGCTGATGATTGTAGTGGTCGACGAGGTCATAAGGCAGACCACTTGAAAGGCGCAAACTCACACCAGCAGCACGCAGCCGCGCGTGTGCAGGCGCGCGTGGCATAAATTGAGTGTTAAAAACAAGTCATCCATAACGCTGAATAACGTAATTCTACGACACTTTGTCTCGCTGAGTGTCTCGCTGAAAAACACGAAGACCCAATTTAAAGCTGCTAAGTCATTGATTTAGTGGTGCCCCCACACGGAGACCAACCACAAGTAATATCAACTACTTATACATCATTAAATCAATTATTTTCAACAGTTTATGTAATTATTGGTTAGCATGAGGTTTCTTCAGTATTGATGAATTACAGCCAAAAGTGTAACGTCAGGTGTAACGTTGGAGGTAAAATTGCTCAATACTGATGTTCAGGTTCGAAAGTGGAAAGCTAAGAAGAGTGGAAGCCGTACGTCGTGCGGTCAGAACTTGTACTTACGAGGCTGGGATGATGGCACTAAAGCCCTAGAGTTCCGAACAAAATCTGGCTGGGTAACCCTTGGATCATATCCAAGCCTCTCACTTGCTGAGGCGAGAGCAATGGTTCCTGTTTGCAAGCAATTGCTAAAAGATAACATCGCCACGACGGAAAGCTTAAAAGCTTTGGTTACCCGCGTGAACACCGCACACGACTTAGGCCTTCTGGCCGCTCGCAATGTGAACGACGACAACGTATCTAAAATGCAGACCTTTGATGTCGCTTACCGCGACTGGTACCACAAGCAGCTCAAGTCGGGCATCTGGACCCACCGCGCATCAATTAGCCGTCCACTTACTTTCTACGAAACCTATGCTGAAAAACATATCGGCAGCCTGCGGTTAGACGAGATCAGGCGATCAACAATTAAAGCATTTATGCAACCCCTGTTTATGTCCCACCCCGAACTCGCATCAAAATTGCTTGGGTACATTAACAGGGTTTTTGAAGAGGCTATGGACAATGAACTTATTGATGCGAACCCAACGCCTAAGAAGTTTGCGAAACCCAATCGTGAGCCATCACATGCCCCGTCTCTTCACTTCAACCAATTGACAGAGCTTTGGGAATGGCTCGGACAGCAAAACTTTAGCCCAACGATGAAAACAGCGATGCGCCTAACCATCCTTACGACCCATCGTGCAGCTGTCGTCGCGAACATGAAAAAAGCGCACTACAAATCTGATAGCGGTCTCTGGGCGATCCCTAGAAAACCTGACGGGAGCACTGAAGTTGGTCTAATGAAGAGCCGGCGTGCTTTTGATAGCAGAGTACCCGCAGAGTTGCGCCCAGAACTAGAAGCCCTCATCGCGGCCTCAAAGGACTGTCAGTACGTATTTTCCGTAGATGGTAAACACCCCATTAATGCAGAAAGCCTAAGGCGGAACTTTAAACGTTTCGGCCCAATAACGACGCACGGCTTTCGTAATACGTTCAAAACTTGGTGCCTACATGACGGTGTCGACGAGTTCTTGGCAGACAGATACTGCGACCATTCTCTAAAGGGACTGGATAAAAACTATCGCCGCGATGATTTGTTCGAACAGAGAGCTGAATTAGCTGAACGATATTTCGACTTCATCAGAGGTACATCATGATTGACCCACTCGATGAGGACTACGATACCGATTTTGAAGAATGCATAGATTGGCAGCTTACCTACCGTTCATCCGGAAGATCGAGACAAGTTTTAATTGATTGGCTGACTGCTAGACCGCAAGACTCTTCAATCATATCTGGCGAAATAATAGAATTTTTACAAACGCGGCGTGACTTCTTGGATGACGATAAAACTCCGTTAAGCACACTCTCAAAGGAGGACATATACTCACTTTTCAAGACAGGAAACTACTTGGGATTTGGAAAAATTGAGGGCTGGGATACTATGCCTTACAAACTTAAAATATACGAAATCTCTAAATTATTCAGCGAATATGAGGGCAAGGAAGGGAGTATCCAAAAAATAATTCATGAGCAGAAATCAAGACAGAAACATAGTTAATCTACTTACCATGCTTGCCAACAGAGTAAGCGCGAAACTTTGGCATTTTGTGAAATTGTGTGACTATTAGGACGGGTCAGTAACCAGCGGTTAAAGGAGCACAACCGATGAACTCACCCAAATGGATCACAGCCAGACAGGTCGCGGCGCGCTACGGCGTAAATAATAAGTGGCCGTGGCATCAGATGAAAAGAGACCCACTCTTTCCGAAAGGAGTTCGATTTTCCAACAAGATGACGCGTTGGAATACGGCCGACCTCGACACTTATGATGCAGCGTTGTCAGCCCGATGAAACATCCACAGATCATGACAATCATCGACACATCCCCCCTGCCCTTGCAAAACCACGGGGGTGCTCATGCCAGCACCCCGTCACGCAGGGAGCGAGACGAAACCTACTGGGGCGTCATTGCCGCCCTAAGTGATCGTTGGCGGGTCATCATTGATGAGCAGGGCGATCAATTCATCCTGCAGAAGCATTACGCTGAGAGTTTACATGGCGGCGTTTGGCGCGGTCAAAGCTACTCGACGACCAAAGATGGGCTGATCGCTGCCTGTGTAAGGCGAGATTGCCTATCAGAGGCATCACAGGAGCTACTGCTCGACGCGCTGCCTTCAACCGCTCGAGAATACGCCGCTCAGATTGAGCTGCCCCGTTAAAGAAAACCGCGCACCCGAGGGCACGCGGTCTATGAAGTAGGTAAAGTTTGGCAACGTCTACCTGCTTCATTGTTATCACGTGTCTAGGTGCCTCGCAAATCATGAGGTGATCCAATGGACATCAATTATCCGCTTTCTCCGAAAGCACGCAAATGTGGACGTGGGTGGGTCGATACCTGCCCCGCACACAACGATCAAAATCCGTCACTGAGTGTTGGCTTAGGTGCTGATGGTACACTGCTACTGCACTGCTTCGCCGGATGCGCATTTAGTGCAATTGTTCAAGCTGCAGGTCTGACTGGAACGCCCAACATCCGACAGGTGTCACGCCGTGACTTGGAGCACATTAAGAACGAACGGGAACGAGAGGCGTCTCGTAAGCGTGCCTACGCTCAGAGGCTATGGCGTGAGAGTGGACCCATTGATGGAACACTTTCCGCGCAATACTTGGCCTCACGCGGCATTCGTAAATGGAGCGATACGCAGCGCCATCACACTGGTCTGAATTATGCTCAAACCGGTGAACGGCTCCCAGTTCTGATTACAGCAGTACAACGCGCAGGGCAGCTAGTCGGCTTACACAGAACGTATCTGAACTTAGACGGGACCAAGCGCGATAAAATGATGATTGGACCCTGTGGCGGTGGGGCCGCGCATCTTCTTGGCACGCAAGGACCATTGATAGTCGCTGAAGGCATTGAGACGGCCTTGTCTTTGTATGCGTTCAATCCTGACACGGTGGCACGCTATTGGGCGGCACTTTCTGCTGGCGGAGTACGGGCGCTGGAATTGCCCAAACCTCCCAACAAGTTGGTGATCGCCGCGGACGGCGACACTGCAGGAACAACAGCAGCCAATGACTTAGGGCAGCGAGCAGCGCTGGCAGGTTGGGAGGTTGTGTTGATGGCGGCCCCCAATGGGCAAGATTGGAACGATGTATTGATGGAGCGCCGCAATGGATGAGTTTGATATTAAGAATGGAACGCCCATCATCAATGTCCGTGTAGAGCAGATAAGGGCGGCTCTCACACCCGCAGGACGGTCTCAACTGATTGCGGGGCAGCCGTATCTGGTAAAGCAATGGCTAGATCGAGATGCCACTTCATTGGTGTTTGGCGCGTCCAACACCGGCAAGTCGTTCTTTGCGCTAGATCTGGCAGTTCATATAGCGGCTGGAGAACGCTGGCAGGGCTGTAGGGTTACACGGGGCCGTATCATCTATGTCGCGGCGGAAGGTGGGCTGGGCTTCTCGAAGAGGATCCATGCAATCTCAAAGGAGCTACCAGAGCTATTCGCAAAGGCTCAAGAGCAGTTCTGCCACTTGCCGCTTCAACTGGACCTGCACGCCACTGAAGATGCTGACGCGCTTCTAACTGCCATTGGTGATCGCCCAGTGGACATGCTGATCATTGACACCTTGGCGATGTCCTTTGGCGCGGGGAACGAAAATGACGGCAAAGACGTGACACAGTTCCTTACAAACATCGCGCACATTCGCGAGAAGCTTGGGTGTCATGTCATGCTGGTTCACCACAGTGGCAAGGATCAGGCCAGAGGTGCGCGTGGGCACAGCAGCCTTCGTGCCGCGATTGATACGGAAATCGAACTTACAGTAGATGGGCTTATGCGTGCAGCGAAGGCCACTAAGCAACGCGATCTGGAGGGTGGGAAGGTTGCTGCATTTACGCTTGAAACTGTCCAGCTGGCCGAAGACTTAGACGGCGATCCGATCACGAGTTGTATCGTGAAGCCACAAGACGCCGCTGAGCTTAAGCGTAGCAAAAGTCGAATGCTCACAGGTCTCAACCAAGTTGCGCACCAAGCCCTTCACGACGCGCTAAGAAACGAGGGCGTCAAAGTGTCCAACTCTGAGCATTACCCGCTCGGGCGCAAGGTCGTGAACAGTGAGGTTTGGTACGAGCAGTTCAAGCTCAGGCGCGCTGAGGATGGCTTGAAAGAGGACAGCGTCCGTAAGGCGTTCAAGCGCGGCCGCATCTGGCTGCAGGACCAAGACTATACACGCGAATATGATGACAAAGTTTGGTTCATCGATGAAGCGGACAGACAGGACATTTAACGAACATGTCCGGCCCTTATCCACGCCCCATCCAGACGGACAGACACGGACAACCCCCTAAAAGGTTGTCCAGTTGTCCGGTGGGGGAGTTTAGCGTTGGGGCGGCTGCTTGCAGCGCCCTGCCCTTGCTCGTAGCTTGGTAAGTAAGTAACCCAATTGGAGGCCCCGCAGATGATCAGACAGCTATTAGTGAGCGTCATGCTGCTCGTGGGGGTGCCAAGTATTGCGTCGGCTGCAAGCTTTGACTGCGACAAAGCAGCGACGGCGACCGAGATCGCCATTTGTAGCGATCCAGAGTTGAGTGCCTTGGATAAGTTGATGGGGGAGTTGTGGGCGTCGCGCGAGCGAGAGCCATACGAGGTGAAGCTTCAGGCTAACTGGCTTACAAAAAGGAACGCATGCGAGGGCAATATGACTTGCATTGCTTTCAATTATAACACTCACCTCGAAGCATTGACTGAGAATGAACCATTACAATGCTTTGAAAAGGACGCAGGTCTTGAAGAGTTTGTATATTTTGAACAAATCGATGCAGACTTAAATGGGGATGGCTCTCTCGATAAAGCTAGATTTTCCATGCTCCGATATGATGACGAATTTGAAATTAGACTTAACGTTTTTCTTGATTCTGATAGTTGCGCACCAACATTTAGCTGGGGTGGTGGTATTCGAAATGTAGGCTGGGCTTTAGGATTTTGTAGTGGTGTCAACGGCGGCTTAAAATTCTGCCACTGGGGCGGAGCAAAAGTAGGCCAGTTTGGTGCGCGCGCCTTGGAGCGTGCGGCCCCCAAATAGCAAGCACGTTTCAAGGCGTATTGGCCGTCAGGTCAATTCTTTCGGGACTACTGTTTGCTGGATTTTGTTCGCGAACGGCTTTGGTTAAGGCGATAGCTTTCACCGTTCATTTCCAAGATATTCACATGATGGGTCAGCCGATCGAGCAGTGCGCCCGTGAGACGTTCGGTGCCGAAGGTTTCCGTCCATTCTTCGAACGGCAAATTGCTTGTGATCAGTGTTGAGCCGCGTTCGTAGCGCTGCGAGATCAGCTCGAACAGCAGTTCCGCCCCAGTTTTGCTGAGAGGCACAAAGCCCAGCTCATCGATAATCAAAAGTTTCACCTTGGCCAACTGCCGCTGGCGGAGCAACAGGCGTTTTTCGTCTCTGGCTTCCATCAGTTCGTTGACCAATGCTGCCGCCGTTACAAAGGCCACCGGCAGCCCCTTTTGACAAGCCGCAAGACCCAGCCCGAGCGCGACATGGGTTTTGCCAGTGCCTGACGGACCAAGTGCGATGACGTTTTCCTGGCGTTCGATCCATTCACAGCGGGCCAGCTCCAGCACCATCATCTTGTTCAGCGACGGGATGGATTTGAAGTCGAAGCTATCGAGGCTTTTGACGGCCGGGAACTTCGCCGACTTTATCCGGCGTTCAACCATGCGCCGTTCCCGGTCGATCAGTTCTAGTTCCGTCAGCCGCGCCAGATAGCGCACATGATCTACGCCCTCGGCGGCACAGATGCGTGCCTGCTTGTCATGCTCACGCAGGAAAGTTGGCAGTCGCAGGGTTTTGAGATGGTGGGCCAGCAACAGTTTTGGTGCATCTGTCATGCTTCCCCTCCCGCCAGCAGGCTCATGTAGGATGACGCGGACGTTGTGGCGATATTGGTTCTGGGCAGGAACGGGTAAACATCCAGATCCAGCCGGGGTGGCCGCCTTTCAACGCGGCACAGCAACAGGTGCTTGATTGCATCGAAGCTGACAGCCCTCATCTGTAGTGCGTCTTTGATGGCCAGATGCAGCACCTCCATCTCGAAGCGCTCCAGCAGGCGAAGAACCTGTACATATTCCCGCTTTCCGGTTTTGCCCTGCCGGGCTTCCAATAGACGCTGGAGTGTTTTGAACGCATTAGGCAGTTCCCAGCCCTGCAAGGGTGCTGCCTGATCGAAGGACATGATCTTACGCTCGATCAGCGGCAAGTAATGCACCGGGTCGAACAACATGTCGCCCCTGTCATAGGAGCGGGGATGGTCCGCGATGATCTCCGCTGCGCACCCGATGACGACACGAGTTACGAAGCCTTTGATCCAGACCTCACGGTGACCATAGGCAACCGGCACGGAGTAATCGTTGCCACGGTAGCGTACTTGGGATGTTGATGTGACCTGGCCGCTCTGCAGATCACAAGCTTCAAAGGGCGCGGCAGGCAATGGACGCATCGCCGCCAGATCAGCGCCCAGCCGTTCACCGATGCTAATCTTGTGACCGCGCAGGATCTCGCTCTGCCGTTTGCGGCATTGCCCTTCCAAGTGATCGTTGAACGCCTCCCAGTCAGCAAAGCGCGGTATCGGCACCATGAAGTTGCGTCGTCCGTAGCCAACAAGGCCTTCGACCTTGCCTTTATCATTGCCCTTTCCAGGGCGACCATAGCGGTCCCCAATCACATAATGCGAAAGCATCGCACTGAACCGCTGCGTGCGATTGCGTGTGCCGTCCGGCATGATCTTGGCCACAAGGCAGCGGTCATTGTCGTACAGAACGGAGCGCGGCACTGCCCCGAGGAAGGCAAAGGCGTGCACATGCCCGTCCAGCCATGCCTCGGTATTTGCTGCAGGATAAGCGCGGATATAGCATGCATCACTGTGCGGCAGATCAAAGGCAAAGAAGTACGCCTTCTGTTCGATCCCACCGATCACAACCAGCGCTTCGCCAAAATCCGCTTGTCCATGCCCTGGGGGATGGCTCAGCGGAACAAACATCTCCCGTGAGCCGCGCTTTTGCGCACGCACATAATCTTTGACAATCGTGTAGCCGCCATCAAATCGGCATTCATCGCGCAGCCGTTCAAATATCTTCCAGGCTGTATGGCGTTGCTTGCGCGGGCGGGTCTTGTCTTCTGCCAACCAGCTATCGATCTGGGCCACGTAAGGATCAAGCTTAGGGCGCTTGATCGGTGCTGTCCGACGATACCCAGGCGGCTCAGAATACGCCAACATCTTCGAAACACTGTCCCGGCTGATCCCAAAATCCCGAGCAATCCGACGCCCACTCAAACCTTCCTCAAAGTGAGCGTGACGAACCTTCAAATACAATTCCACGGTGAAAATCCCCAAGCCCTCCCATCGAGTGAAAGGGCAAAAGTGGCCGACTTTTACGCCGCCCGCGACCGCACTGTGCCGCCGCTACCGTGGCCGAGTATTGCTCCGCCGTTCACACCGCATCTGCTTCGGCTTTTGGCACGAGATGCATCCCGCATTTAGGACAATCACCCGGCCCGTCTTGTTGGACTTCGGGGTGCATCGGGCAAATATAAAGAAATGTGTCGGCGGGTGAATGTGAATGTTGCATGATGAAATTGTTCCTTCATTTGGATGACTGGCAGAATTGGCAAAGTTTCCCGCCTATTTTCCAGAGCAGCAGCCGAAGGCTGTACAATTGTTTGCGCTTGATATGATCCGGATCTTTAAGTCTGCTGCAGAAAAAGCGCTGACGATACGTCTCTAAACTTATTATCTGTGGTAGCGGGAATCAGCAGAATTTACATTTGTTTTAAGTTACAGGTCCTTTTGATAAAACAGGGTCATATCAAGTAGACGTTTCATTCCGCGCGACATTACAGATCTAAATTAATAAATTTGACATGCCCTCGAAGCGGCAGTCATTGCCAAGTACTAGGTGCGTTTTATGAAAGCACAAACCCAAAGCCCGACTAGTACAACGCTGAATAATGCATTCCAACTTGCCATCGAAAGCGTCAAAAACTCCCACGAGACCTGATCACACATAACCAGTGTGGGTTGATCAGTAGACGTCGGCAACAAGTCGGAAACCGACATCTGGGACAAATCCAACCCGGTACCAGTGCAGGTTGCTGGGCCTTCCCACCAATCGCGCTCAATTCCGGTGTGATACAAGCCGATACCAGATGTCACCGCTGCAGCGAGCGCGCCTAGAAAATATACAAACTTGTGACGTAGACCGATCAGAACGAGAAGCCCCAATAAGAAGGCCGCGGCATGGGGATATCTCTGCCAGATACAAATTGCACAAGGCGCATAGCCAATCGCCTGAAACATCCATGCCCCGGCCAGCAGCAAAAAAGAACCAAAAGACGCGAGCATGCCAAACTGGAAAGACTTTAAAGCCATGGATATCCCCCAAACAACATTTCACTAAAGTGTGACGGGTCTTCAGTAAAAGGTCCATCAGAGTAGGGCGTTGTAACCAGAAGATTTTGTATCTGTTTGTAACAGATTACCGACAACGTCATTACAATGGTGCGAAAGCTAAGATGATTCTAGATTCAGCATTCGGATCAGAATTGGCTTCCGTTGCTGGTTGGGTCCACGCTATATAAATGCCCTCTGGCGTACGTGCCATTCGTGGGAAATTGACTGATCCGTCGCCGCTATTCACAGTGACAATTTGTGGGCCCTCACAAGGTGCTCCAAGGTCCAATTTACACGCGAAAATTACTTCATTGTCTTTTTGCCATTCTACCCATGTGACAAGCGCTGAACTTTCGGTTAGCATCATGACATCAACCCGTCCGACTGCTTCCCCAAAATCAATCCGTATAGGCGCATCAAAGTTAGCGCCATTGTCCCGTGAAAACGCAACTTTTACTGCCGGAACATCGTTTGCACCCGTAAACCAAGCAACCACCGCTGTTTGCTCCATTGCATCAATGGCAGGACCGTTAACGGGGCAACCCGAAATTTCCCAACCATCAGGATAAACGATGCTGGAGGGCAACCAATCGCCATCCACTTTCCTGGCAACAGCAATATCGCGAATGTCAGCGTCAGTCTTGTCGCGATAGGCGATTAGGACTGTACCATCTGCGGTGGTCGTGGCCGAGGTCTGACAGCATGTGCAGGTCTGTTCATCTAACAACGAATCTTTCACGAGCACGCCATCCGATCTAATGTCAGTTGTACGCAACTGCATCGCGTCGGGCAGCCTTTGATCGGCGCGATCGAGAATGTTTTTTCCATAAGCCCGACCATCTAGCCAAACACTTAGCAGCGTAGTGTCGTTAATTGGCAGCATGCTTACAAACCCATGCTGGCTTTGCGTGCCGTCTTGGTGCGGTGTCAGAGGTTTGCTCCAAGTATTACCGTCGTCTTTTGAAAGTGCGATGTTAACGTCGTAATAATAGGAGCTTTGATCACTTTCTTGTAACCATTGAACCGCAAATGTTCCGTCAGCAAATGCCGCAATGGACGGAAAATCAGCCCAGTTGACAAAAATCTTGTCAGATTGAGTAACCGTATGGGCATTGCCCCATTCCGCTTCGCTTAGAGTTGCCATTTTAACAGCAAATCCGTTGATACTTGGTTCGGTCCAACTCAACAGAAGACGCCCATCACCCGTTGCGAAAAGCCCTGGCTCCTGTGCGTTTAAACCGATTGGTGGGTCCAACAGCCTAAAGTTCAGCGGCTCTGCAGTCGCAACGCCGCTTGCAGCAACGAAAACACAGGCTGAGTAGATCAAAGTACCATTCAATAGGCGCATCTTCTCACCCCTTTATTCAGAAGGTTAACAATTCGTTTCAAAATTGGTTCGGCTCTTTTGCAAGCCTGACACTCATCTTACGCGAAGCCATGTCGCCATACCGTCCGCTTGATGGCTAAGCATGTGACAATGCAAAAGCCACGCGCCAGGATTATCCAAAACACAAATGATGTCTCTGGTGTCACCCGCTTCAACAAGCGTTGTGTCGCGAAAATAAGTCCGTTCGCCCTGCTCGGAAACTTCCCAAAAGTGATGCCCATGCATATGAATGCCGTGCGCAAATGATGTGTCATTGACCAATTTTATCTGAACGGTATCTCCCTTGCTCGCAGAAATCAGCGGCTTACTGGGCAGGCCGCTTTGATTATTGAAGGCCCAAGTTGCTGTTCCAGAGTGGCTTTTGCCACCCCCGCCACCTTGCATGACAAGTTTGGCCTTATGTTTAATAGCTCCCAGCCGTGGGTGCGCGTTGGCCGGCAATGCAGGAATTGCGCGAGATCGCTTCTTGCGCTGACCAGATACAGCAATTTGGGCCATTTCGATCACGAGCGCTCCACTGGTTTCCAAGATGGCAATTTTGTGGGTTACATCAGCGATTACGTCTGCTCGCTGACCCGGTGCAAGCACGAGCGTGCTCAGAGGCTCGGGGCGTGCGAAAGGCATTCCATCATAAGCAACTAAGAAACCTGATACGCCCGAAATACTGACTGAATAGACGCGATCCAGCGAAGGATTTATCAACCTGAGCCTGACCCTATCACCTAGAAGTACCTCATTTTCTGAAACAAATGCGGTTACCACACCTCCAAGTCGACCAGCTGTTGCAAAATGTTCTGGTCTAAATTCATCGTCAAAATTGCCGCTGACATCAAGTAGCACATTAAACAACATCACGGTAATGTCGCGATCGACATCCGGCGGAACGCTTTCCTCAACAATCAAAGGACCGAACAAACCCCGAGACACCTGATCATACGAAAGATAGTGAGAATGATACCAATATGTGCCTGCATCCGGAACAGAGAAACGATAGTTGAAAACGTCGCCCGGGGCTATCGGATCTTGGGTCAACACATTCACGCCATCCATGGCATTTGGCAATCGAATGCCGTGCCAGTGGACCAGCGTTCCATCGTCAAGGCCGTTTTCCACTTGCACATTCAACTTTTCATTCTGGCGAAGTCGAATTTCCGGACCCGGAACCGATCCATTGAAACCAAGCATCTCCAATCTGTGCTGACCTATTTTCGCGACTGTTGGGCGCGGCTGCAAAGTGACCTGTGTTGTCGCGCCAAACAAAGAGACCGGCAATACAGTAGCGCCCGTAGCGAGTAGGACCTGTCGCCTGCTTAACTTCATTTTCCTAGTCACCCAAACATGTGCATCCATTCTCAAAGGATCACACTGTACGCTATTTATTAAGGGGTGGGAACGCAGACATAATGATACATTTCAGTGCTCTTCAACCCCGGTTACACTGATTACTATTTCCCCTCATTGGCTTTGGAAGATTGGTGGCTTTGCGATGATCTCAACACCCTTGCGTATCGCGATGATCTTGGTTTTCACGCTTTCAGCGCCTTTGGTATATGCGGCAAGCTCTGACAGTTTTTCTAACGCAGCACTCACAGCGCGTTTGGTTTCTGTAGAAGATGGTGTTGCGCCCAATGCAAAGACATTATCGCTGGGATTGGACTTAAAGCTAGGCAAGGGCTGGAAAGCCTATTGGCGCTCCCCGGGCGAAGTTGGCTTGCCTCCGGAAATTGACTGGAGCGGGTCCGAAAATCTGGCAAGCGCCGAGTTGTTGTGGCCAGCACCAACCCGCTTCACAGCATTCGGGATCGAAAATTTCGGCTATAGCAAGCACGTATTGTTACCTATCCAAGCAGTCCTGATCGATAGCGGTACGTCTGCAAACCTGACGGCGCATGTAAGTTTACTGACCTGTTCTGATATCTGCGTGCCAAATGATTTTACGCTCAATCTGACAATACCTTCGGGCCAAGGCATTGATACGAAAGCTGCGGCTCTGATAACTGAATTCGCACAAAAGGTTCCCCAGACACCCGAGACAAGCGATATCGCAGTTACGTCCGCGTCGCTCATTGAAAAAGCGCTGATTGTGACGGCGCGAACCACTTCAGATTTCCGTTCGCCCGATGTCTTCCCTGAGATGGGGCCTTATTTCACATTTGGTCTACCAGATATTCGCCTGAACGCATCAGGGACAGAAATGTGGGCGCGTTTACCGCTTTTGGCAGGGGAAGATGTTATCCCTGAGATCACTATTACAATTACGGATGGCGTACGCGCTGTCACCGACAGTCCTGCGTGGTCTATCACCCCTGCCCCCGCCCCTTACGAAGTTGCGAAACAGTCAACGAGTTTCTGGCAAGTGTTGTCGATCATTGGCTTTGCGTTTCTAGGAGGCGTGATTTTGAATGTTATGCCCTGCGTTTTGCCTGTGCTCTCGATAAAACTAGCATCAGTTTTGAAACATGAAAATCGCCCGGCACATATTGTGCGTGGTGGGTTCTTGATGTCAGCCTTGGGCGTACTTGTGTTCATGTGGGTCCTTGTCACCATCGTTTTGATGCTGCAAGCGGCCGGATTAAGTGTGGGCTGGGGGTTACAATTTCAAAGCCCCGTTTTTTTGTCGTTAATGTTCATGGTACTTTTTGTATTCGCGGCAAATCTGTTTGGCTTTTTCGAGATATCTTTACCCTCTTCAATACAAACCCGGCTTGCCACTTCGGGTAGCCGCGACGGGTATGCGGGTGATTTTGCGACAGGGGCATTTGCCGCGATCTTGGCAACGCCCTGTTCAGCACCTTTCTTAGGAACAGCAATCGCGTTTGCGCTGACGGGTAGCTCGTTTGATGTATTGATAATTTTTACGTCGCTCGGACTTGGCCTAGCCCTCCCTTATCTCTTGTTTGCGGCGCGCCCAAGCTGGGTCACGCATCTGCCAAAGCCTGGCCGCTGGATGGTCGCTGTCAAATGGGTGCTAGGCGCATTGCTTGCGACCACTGCTATTTGGCTATTGTGGGTTCTAATAGGCGTTGCTGGGATCAGGGTCGCAGGGGTTGTGTCTGTTCTGACGCTTGTTTTTCTACTTTGCTCCATACTGCCTGCGCTCGGCTTACGCTTGCGCGCGCTTGCACTTACTGCGGTTGCTGTTCTGGCGCTCATCACTCCCT
>Ga0206130_10004181_pt1 | contig 18019 bp, 15 predicted proteins | sample Helgoland_Spring_9_FD_148637 | JGI IMG/M metagenome (GOLD analysis project Ga0206130, IMG submission 148637) | Pelagic subsurface seawater microbial communities from Kabeltonne, Helgoland, North Sea - Helgoland_Spring_Bloom_20160512_1 | ecosystem: Environmental > Aquatic > Marine > Epipelagic ... | reverse complement strand
TGAACCTTTTGGTGATCCTGCAGCTCTCCCAACGTATTTCCTTTGCAAGGAAACTGTAAAGCATGTTACGGTATCGCTAAGTGGCGACGGAAGTGATGAGTTTCAATATGGCTATGGGCATCATCGTTTAGCTAAGGATAAATTTTCGTTTATCAGAAATGGGCTTTTTAATGCCCTTGCACTCGCCTTGCCTAATTGGAGTCCTAAAACCTACTCTTTAATCTCACGTACCGCCCCGAAATTCAAGTGGCCAAGTAATTTGTACTTCACCATGAAGTCTCGATTGTTTAAGGAAAGTCAAGCTTTAAATCATCCGGAATATAAAAGCTTCGAGGCCTATGAAAGAGAGAGCTATTTGGAGAATGATATTTTGATTAAAACGGATCGAATGTCCATGTATCATTCCCTTGAAGCTCGAGTGCCTTTTCTGGCCAACGATCTTATAAATACGGTGAAACGCATCCCTAAAAGCATCCAGGTGCGTAATGGTAGTGGTAAGTTTTCTTTGAAAGCGGCCTTCCCCGACCTCTTAGATGATATGATAATGCATCAGAAAAAGCATGGATTTACGACTCCTGTTGGCGATTGGATAAAGCAATCCTACTCGCAGACGGAATTTAGTGATTATGTTTTTGGATCCGGCCTACCTCAACTATTAAAGGAAAGGCAAATTAAGAAGATGATTAGGGAGCATTTTAGCGGGAAATATGATCATGGAAAGTTCTTGTATCGTCTTTTTACAGTAGCAAAATGGGATTATATCTACAAACCAATCTATAATTAAAGCAAGCATGGAATCTGCAGTAATTTTAGCGAATCCTAGATCCGTAGGCTACATGGTTGGTGGAGCAGAAAACCAATTGATTCAATTGGGCGTGGAACTCTGCGATAGAGGGAAACGGGTAACCCTTATGGGCACTGTGGATCATGATGCCTCTGAGGAACCCTTTGCCTATATACAAATCAAAGGGAGTTGGGCAAGACCCAAGGGTTGGTTGAAGCTCTTTCAAGCCCTTCGGGAAATTAAACCCGATATTTTCGTTACTCGGGTTTTAGATCCCCTGCTTCCGATATACGGTATCCTTTGCAAGTTATTGGGCATTAAATTGATTTATTTCTGTGCCCATGATTGGGAAATCGAATCACGTCCGGATAAGCGGATTCAAGGATGGCGTTGGCGATTATTTTGGATCGGAATCCATTTCACTAATAAATTATTCGTTCAGAATAACTACCAATTAGAAGGGTTTAAACGCTTACTACTTTGGGGGAACCAGAAAGTTTTGGTAAACCGAAACCTCCCCTTAATGGAGCCGGTAAAGGAAGTTGAACCAAATGAAGATTACTTTACCTGGATTGGTTCTTACCGACCGCATAAAAGACCCGAGTGGGTCATTGAACTGGCCGAGAAACTCCCTCATCTCAAATTTGAAGTGGTACTCGACGTTAAGAAGAAGAAGGATGTGGAAGCCTTGTTTCAAACCGCGCAGGAGCAGCTTCCTAACTTTAACTTCATTCCCGGAGTAGACCGCAAGGGTCTAAGCGATGTTTACAAACGCGCCAAAGTAATCTTAATCACTTCGGAGGGAGAGGGCTTCCCTAATGTAGCCATTGAAGCTTGGTCGCAGGCTAAGCCCGTGGTTTCTACTATGAATAATGCTTTGGTTGATCTCGAAGACAATGCAGCAGTACATATCGCCAACAGTATAGATGAAATGGTTGAGCTACTTTCTAAAGTAGATCCTCAAAAGTGGAATGACCACGGGCAAACCGGCTTAAAATTGACGCAGGATGAATTTAGTCGAAGCGGCATTATTAACCGTTTTCTAGCCAATTGCGATTAGAAGTTTAAACTAGAGGAGCATTGAGTTACAAAAGACTTCAATTTTTATTCTTCGTTTTCTGTTTTCTCTGGTTCTTCCTGCTAGATTACATCATTAAGGCGGGACCTCTAAGTACGCTTGCAGTATATTCTAATTACTTCCTGTATGTTCTGCTCAGCCTGCAGTTACTTTTTCTTTACAGCAAGCGAAGCTCCTTTTTCGGCGGTAAAAAGCTATATCGGGCTTTTAAATCGACAAGCTTGGTTTTACTCTCCTATCTGTTCTATGCTTTTCTGCAATTGCTTATAAATCCGGAGCTTAGTGATCTGGCCTACTTCCGGCAAAACTATAGCGTAGTTCTTCCGAGTTTCGCCTTAGCCTTTTTATTAGGGCTTCAAGGACGAATAGCCGGTCTAAACAAGGATCGGATCATCAAGGCTCTGTTCATGGTGATGGGCTTGGTAATTGTTTATTCAGAGACTCTTGGTAGTAGTATTGATGGTTCGGGTATCGGTGGAGATGTGCGCTCCGGAGGGGTGTTTGACCAGGCGAATAACTATGGCTACTTTCTGGCCCTATTCTCCTTAATTTGTGTGTTAGACCTTATCGGGTTTTTTCGGATTTTTAAGATAAAACCAATCTCGGTTTTGGTCTATTTTATTTCGATTGGGCTTATCGTGAAAACCGGATCATACGGTTCTTTAATTGTTGCATTGAGTCTGGGTCTTTACCTAAGCTTTAACTTCCTCAAGGGCCTAAATACTTGGAGAACCCTTTCCTTTCTTGCTTTTGTAGCAATTCTACCTGTGGTTCTGGTGATTTATTCCCAAACGATTGAATCTAATCGGTCACGGGCACTGGGGAATTTGTTAGTTGGTGGCTCCCAAAATGATATCTCGGATGAATCAACATTTGCTCTTCGCTTTTTGCTGATAAATGAAGGGATTAATTCATTTTTAGATGACCCCTTCTTCGGTAAAGGATTAACGGGAAGAAGGGTGTCAGTAAACGGCAGAAGGGTACCGGTTCATAATGTATTTATCGTTGAACTCCTTAAAGGAGGTATTATTGGACTTCTTATGATTCTTCTACTCTATTTCAATATTTGGAGGGTCTTGAGGCGATTACTGGACAAAGAAGCACGACGAGTTGGGACGGCCTTAATTATATACATGTTCCTCATAGATAATACCTTAACCTATCCTTCATTTCTCTCCATGAATTCGGGGGTTATTGCTTTAGCATTAATATTCATTCTTGTCTATCAAGAGCATCAGTTCAAATTTGCAAAGCCCATTCTTAGAGGGGCTCAATATCATGCGAAATAGCGCCAATAAACATTATGAGTAAATCAAACCATTCAGAACTTCAGGTCGTCTTGCTCGGAGCAGGGAGTTCCATTCGGACAGATTTGCATTCTGCTTTGATGGAGTCTGGTTATGGTTCTAGGGTATTAGATTGGCTACTACAGGCCTACTCAGACCTTCCCTATAATCTACAGTTTGTTGTAGGGTATCAGCTCGACCAACTGGAATCGCGTTACCCCGACCACCAATACGTTCATAATACAAATTGGGACAGTACTGGAGCTACCGGATCCCTATTTTGTGCCAGCCTCCCAAAAGAAGGGCAATTAATTGTTTCCTACAGTGACATTCTTTACCGCAAGAGCTTAGTTTCGGAATTGGAACAATCCGAGCATGATCTTACCGTAGTAGTTGATACCGCCTGGAAAGACCGCTATCAAGGTCGATCACAAGAGGACCTTGAATCGAGCGAAAAGGTGAATTTAGCTCATGGTCAGATTACTAGATTAGGTCAACGCATCCATGCCGACTTTGCAGATGCGGAGTTTATTGGCCTTGTTTCATTCCAAGGAGCCGCTTTGGACTTATTGAATGAGCTCAAAGAGAAATCAGCGGAGCTACTCGAAAAAAGTAAGATTTCCTTTCTCGTGGAAGAAATGCGCGTTCGCGGTTTAAGCCTGGGCTTCATTGATGTTTCAGGCGACTGGGCGGAATTGGATGACCCTCGGGACTTGGCGCATTTTGTCCTCGGCACCAAAGCCCAAACCTTAGATAGATTGGCGGCCGTTGTAAACGAGAGCACCATCTTAGACCAATATACCTTCAAGGTTAAAAGCTGGAATGAAAATTCGGCTGCTGTTATAGCCGGTATCATGGAGAAGTTCTCCAATACTCGTATCGTTGCTCGCAGTAGCGCCTTAACTGAAGATGGGTTCGCTTCCGCTAATGCCGGGGCTTATGATAGCATCTTGAATATCGATTCAAGCAGTGACAAGGCTATTCGCGAGGCCATTCTTAAGGTGATAAACTCTTATCCCGATACCAATCCAAACAACCAAGTATTGGTGCAACCAATGCTCACGGATGTTCGAATCAGTGGGGTAGGTTTTACGAGAACCTTGAGTAAGGGTGCCCCCTATTACGTAGTGAATTACGACGATCAAACGGGAAGCACCGAATCCATTACTAGCGGAACCAGTACCTCCAGTAAAACTTTCGTGCTTCGGAGAGATAAACTGGAAGGCTTGAGCGGTCCACCCTCGGAAATAATTCAACTATGTAAGGCCTTCCGCGAAGTAGAGGACCTCGTAAATTACAATTCGCTTGATATCGAGTTTGCCATCGATAGTAAGGGCAATGTTTATATTCTTCAAGTACGTCCAATTGCTGTAGATCACTCGAAGTGGAATGTTAGCGACGAAGAGGTTTTCCGCTTAGTAAGTAAAGCAGAAGAACAATTTGAATCACAGAATGGTGCTTCCGCAATTGTAATGGGCAATTCCGCGCTGTACGGATTAATGCCAGATTGGAACCCAGCCGAAATTATCGGTGTAAACCCTGGTCGATTGGCCTACAGCCTCTACCAGGAGATAATCATGAACAATATCTGGTCGGCCCAACGGGCTGAGTATGGCTATCGCGATGTTCGTCCCGTACCCTTATTGCGATCCTTTGCCGGGCATCCCTATGTGGATGTAAGGGCGAGTTTTAACTCCTTTATTCCTGCGGAACTCAGCGATGAATTAGCGGATAAGTTGGTCGATTTCTACTTGGCCTACCTCAAAGATCATCCAGAGTATCATGATAAGGTGGAATTTGATGTGGTACCAACTTGTTTCGATCTCAACTTTCAGAAATGGCGCGATCGACTCGCTGAAAACCAATTTAGCCCGGAAGAGATCAATCAGTTGGAAACGGCCCTTCGCGCTATTACCAATGAGGCGATTTTTAGAAATGACGAGTTTTTCGATCAGGTCAATAAATTGGAAGGTAGATTAAATCAAATACTCAAGGATAGTAATCCACTCCGACGGGCCTATTATCTTATAGAAGATTGCCAGCGATTTGGAACCTTACCCTTTTCGCACTTGGCCCGCAGTGCTTTCGTGGCCGTCTCGCTCCTGAGAACAGCGGTGGAGAATGGTGCCATTTCCAATCAGGCCAAGGAAGACTTTTTAAGTTCCATTGAATCAGTTAGTCATTCCTTCACCCAAAGTATTACTGATTTGTCTAAAGGGGATTTGAGCATGGACGCATTTCTGGCTGAGTATGGGCATATTCGTCCGGGCACCTACGACATTACCTCCAAGAATTACCGAGAAGATGCCGAGTATTACATCAGTCCCTTGCTGAAAAATGTAAAGGACCATCATGCGGCAGATGCTTCCCAAGGAAATGCCTGGGAAACCGAGAAGGAGTCTTTCCTCAAGGCTTGTCTGAAAGCTGGCATTGAAGCCAGTTTGGAAGAATTAGAATCCTTCATGCGCGGAGCCATTGAAGGTCGTGAATATGCCAAATTTGTCTTTTCGAAAAACCTTTCGCTGGCCATGGAGGCCATGACCGAGTATGGAGCAGAGCTAGGATTAGATCGAGAAACCATTTCGCATATCTCCTGGGGTGAACTCTATAAGTCGGCCGATATGGAATTGGAGGCAGACCTTATTGCCAGCCACCTGCAAAATTTAGCGACCATTGGTTCCCGCTGGAAAGAAATCGCTTCTTCCGTGGAATTACCCCCACTATTGACTAGTCAGCAAGACTTTTGGTGGTTCTACTACCCCGATTCTCAAGCCAATTTCATTGGCACCGCGTGCATTATTGCCGACTGTGTAGATATCAGTCAGGACTTTGATGAAAATACCGATCTGGAAGGGAAAATCGCGCTTATTCCAAGAGCAGATCCTGGATACGAGTGGCTCTTTGGTCGAAATATTGGTGGTTTGATTACCATGTATGGTGGAGCCAATTCGCATATGGCCATTCGGGCCGCTGAGTTTAATCTTCCTGCAGCCATTGGAGTAGGGGAGAAGGAGTTTCAACGCATTGCGAAAGGCAGTATGCTCAACCTTGATGCAGCCAATCGTAAAATTGAAATTCTGCAATGAGAATTGCGATAAGCCAACGTGTAGACACCGTTCCGCATTATCACGAAGTACGTGACGGCCTGGATCATCAATGGATACCATTTTTGGAGCAAATCGGACTCCAGGTGGTGCTTATTTCCAATCAACTGAAAGACCCTTCCGCCTATTACCGGGATCTCCAAATTGAAGGCTTAATTCTTAGCGGAGGCAATGATCCCGCCCTTTTAGAGCAAGCCAGTAATGTTTCGGAAGAACGGGATTCAACCGAGACGGCCCTTATAAAAACGGCGCAAGCCTTAGGTCATCCCATAGTGGGCGTTTGTAGAGGAATGCAGTACCTCTGTTTGCAATTTGGCGAGAAGCTTAATCGCATCGAGGGGCATGTTGCTAAGCGGCATCAGCTCATTTGTGAAGCAGACTTTGATTATCCGAACGGTGTAGAGGTGAATAGCTATCACAATTGGGCGTTGACCGAACTTCAGCCGGATAGCCCTTTCCAGAGTATGGCCCATACCAAGGATCATTCCATAGAAGCCATAAAGCATAAAAGCGCACCCATCCACGGTATTATGTGGCATCCGGAGCGCGAGAAACACTTTTCTGAAAACGACTTAAACTTCTTTAAAAAAATATTTAGCCATGACTAAAGCTATCATCCTTGCCGCAGGGCAGGGAACCCGTCTTAGGCCCCTGACTGATTTTATCCCAAAAACAATGGTGCCTGTAAAAGGTCGTCCCATTATTGAGTACCAAATGGATTGTTTTCGGAATAATGGCATTTCCGAAGTGCATGTGGTAGCGGGATACAAAGAAGATAAGCTAGTGGTTGAGGGGATTCACAAAACCTTAAATCCGGCCTACGACCGCACGAATATGGTGGCCAGTCTCTATGTATTGAAGGATTTATTCGATGGCTGCAGCGATATCGTGATTAGTTACGGTGATATTATTTTTGATGATGCGGTATTGGCCAAAATGCTCAAGGAACATGGGGATCAAATTTCCATGATCTATGATTTAAACTGGTTGAAATTATGGTCCCATCGTATGGATGACCCTTTGTCTGACGCAGAAAGCTTCAAGCTTGACCCCGAAGGGAATGTAAAGGAGTTAGGCAAGAAGGCGAATCATGAAGCGGACGTCGAAGGCCAATATATCGGTCTGATTCACGTAAGTGCTGGCTTCGCTGCTGAATTTTTTGCCCTCTATGAGTCTTTAGCCACTAGTAATCAATTATTTGATGGTAAAGATTTCGATAATATGTACATGACCTCTTACCTCCAGATGCAAATTGATAAAGGCACAATCCTTAGCGGGGTGCCCATCGAGGGAGGCTGGGTCGAAGTGGATTCTGCAGAGGATAAAGAGATTTATGAAAAGATGATAGAAGACGGGAAAATGTCTGAAATCTGTAAAATACTGGCCTAGAATGAAGAAACCACATCTATTTTGGATCCTGATTGATTCCGCTCGAAATTATGAAACGGATCAGGACATGCGCGGCTTGCCTAAAGCAGTTAAGAATTTTGGTAAAGAAAGCTTATACTTTAAAAATGTAATTACTTCTGCGCCTAGCACTCTGCAGTCGATTAGCAGTATGATGACTAGTAGTCCAAGTTATCTAATGTCTAGGTCCTACAATAACTTTAGAGGAAAACTGCCGTGCTTCGATTATTTCCCGGATATGTTGAGGGAAAATGGTTACGATGTAATTGGCGCGATTTATTTCAAACACGGTCGCGAAGTAATGTCGGATATGTTCGGCCTCTTAAAGAAGCAGTTTTACCCAAAAGACTTATCCCACAGCAAAGAAGTTTGGACTAATCAGGATATTTATAACCTCTTCACCGAGGTTATGGAAAAGCATGACTGGTTGAAACCGACCATGACCTACCTCCACTTTAATGTTCGAGTCGACGATAACGTCTCCGACATCGTTAATCAAGTTGTGGAGGATATTAAGGCTAAAGGCCTGTATGACAAGAGTGTCATTTTAATGAACTCTGATCATGGTTACCCTGATGCAGATAAGGGATATGATTTTGAAGCAGGGCTAAAAGAAGGTTGGGGTCATGATAAGTATATGACCAACGACAACATCCTTACACCATTGGTGATTCGACATCCGGAAGTAGCACCAAAGCAAATTGAAGATTCGATTGCTACGATTGATATTGTGCCAACCCTATGTTCAATGATGGGTATTCCCTTATCTGATAAATTCCACGGAATCGATGTTTTGAATTCCGTCGTCAGTCTAACGGACCGATTAATTCGCACAGACAACCGATATGTTGGTCAAAGTCCGTCTTTTCACGCATACACGAAGGGCAATCAAAAGGTGATAGTTTACCGAGAGGCTGGTAAGGAAGATGATAACAGTTTTTATGATATAGGAGCTGACCCGCTTGAGAAGAATAGGATGTTGCAATCGTCAGGCTTCGATGACTTTTATCAAGAGGTGATGGAGGATGAGAAGCAATTGAATCTTTTTCATCAAAGGCTTCTGGAAGATAATTGGGGGCCCAAATTGCAGAAGGAGATTAAGGCTGCACCTAAAAAAATAGTGCTGGTTTTGCCAAGCTCTGAAAATTTTCGCGCCATCGCCAAAGCTGCTACCCAAAATATTTTTTCTAAGTCGGAAATTTGTTTCCACGATGAAGCTCATCAAGAAGCATTCGATTTGGCGGTTTACATTATCGAATCAGAAATCCCATGGGACATAAAAAAGGTTTCAAAGTATAGGTCAAAGCTGAATGCAAAGAATTCTATTTTCTTGGATAATAATGGTGAGCGCTTCAATAAGCCGCTAAGCTTTAACCTATATCGTCAGTTTTTAGGGAAACGATGGGAAGTAATTAAACATGATCCAAGTTCTATTTTCGACCTCTTCGGTCGAGTATTGAAAAAAAGACTTCTCAAACCGGTGCGCTAAGGCCCAAGATGTATGGCTGGCATATCCATTTTATTTAAGTATTAGCTAAGCTCGAATAGTCAATATGATTTTATCGGCTGATAACCTTAAAGAGAATTCAAATTTAGTAGGCGGACTGCGTTCGGCCTACATTGTGGCCGACTTTGGGAATGGAGGCCAGGAGCGCCAGTTGTACAATTTGCTAACGAATCTTCCAGAAGATTTTAAGCCAGTAGTTATACCCTGGGATTTTAATCCCGATGACCGTTACTTAGCCGACCTAAAGGACCATCCTGGTATTGTGGTTTACCGATTGAATGATGCTGGCTTGATAGCTAGAGTTAGTGAAATCCGGAAGCTTTTAAAACAAACTCGGGTTGGATTTTTTCATGCCTACTCGTTCCATTTAAACTTCATTGTTTGGATGGTTTGCTTTGCAACAAGAATAAAGGCGATTGGAGGAATTCGGAGTCGTTTAGTTTTAAATCGCAGCTCCCATGGCATGCTTAAATTTTACTTGTCTTTCCTCTTTCCCTTTTACAAGATTTCAAATAACTACACTTGCTTTAAAGGCCTTGATAAACTTAGTCTAGCAATGGCCAAGGTATTTACCAAAACTCACTTTGTGCATAATGGCATTGATTTGGAACGATTTCATCAAGATAAGACTAAACCCAAGCAAGAAGGGGAGCCTCTAAAATCCATTTCAGTAGGACGTTTACACCCAGTGAAAAAGGTCGAAAATATTGTCGATTGGGTTTATCGGCTCAAGCAGCAAAATATTCTTGTAAGCCACCAACATGCTGGTCATGGTCCACGCTTAGCACAGATTGAAGAACGAATTGCTGAACTTGGATTGGAAAAGGAATTTTTGATGGTAGGCGAGATCCAAGATATTCCTAAACTGCTTCAGCAAGCCCATTTATTTGTGCATGCCGCACAGCATGAAGGTTGTCCGAATGTTGTTATGGAAGCAATGGCATGTGGATTACCTGTTTTAGCCTCTAATGCAGGCGATACGGAACATATCGTCGATCAAGGACAAACAGGTTATGTTTATCAAGTAGACGATCAAGAAACCATGTTGAAATTTAGCTTAGGCATGATGGAGGATACTAATCGATTAAAAGAAATGGGCCAATTAGGTGCAACCAAGGCTTTGAATAAGTTTGGCATAGCTCAATACGTTGAGGTAACCCTACAGACCTACCACAAAATGGGTATAACAATTTAAGCCGAAAATTTTGAAAGTATTAATGATTCACGTGGGTAATGAAGTGTTTGAGAAGGATCCAAATCTCAGCGAGCAACATTATATCACCCGAAAGATGCTTTTGGGAAATCGGGAGGGGGAATTTCTGAAGCATGATATTACCAATGCGGACTCTCAGATGGCTTCATTGGTAGACTACGGCTTGGAGGTCGATTACGGACACCTTTCAGATCGCAAGTCGATAAAGAGCTTGCTGAAGGCTGGAATGGAAATCCGACGCCGTTCTGCTCAAAAAGATGTAGATATAGTTCATGTTTTATGGGGCTCTACTACTGGTCTGATCACTTGCCTTTTCGCCAAAAAACCGGTGGTGGTTTCTTTTTGCGGAAGTGACCTACTCGGGTCTAAACGTATAGATGGTAGTCTAACTAGAGGGGGAAAGGTAAATCGGGTTATTTCCGGTTATGTCGCGCGTTTGGCGAATTGGAATATTACTAAATCCAAAGCCATGTCGGCCGAACTTCCAGCCGCAGCCCAAAAGAAAGCCAGTGCGATTCCAAATGGTGTGAATCTTAAAGGTTTTTACCCTATGAATCGAGATGAGGCACGCAATAGACTGGGTTGGGATCTAAAGAAGAAATACATTCTTTTCTTTTATACCAAGGGCCAAGAGGTAAAGGATCCCGATCTTGCAAAAGCGACTTTCGAATTGATCCAGGCGAAATTTCCGGATAGCGAGTTAGTGATCGCTACGAAGATTCCGCATGAGGACTTAGTATACTATTACAATGCCTCCGATTTGATGCTTTTAACCTCTTTCCACGAAGGGTCCAATAACTCCTTAAAGGAAGCACGATCCTGTAACTTACCAATCGTAAGTGTGAAGGTTGGTGACGCAGAAGAGCGATTAACAGAGGTGGCGCAATGTGCTGTTATCGACTCACGTGACCCAGCGGAGATTGAAAAGGCATCAATTAGTATATTAGAAACAGAGCAACGCAGTAATGGCGCTGATTTTTCTCAGGATGTTGATATGGCAACCATCGCGTCCCGAATTGCAGAAGTATATAATAAAGTAGTAGAAGGCTAATGATATCAGTCGTAAATTATGGGATGGGCAACATTGGGTCCATTAAAAATATGCTCAAGAAAATAGGAGTAAACACCCAACTTATAGATAAGCCTGAGGAGCTGGACCCTAACAATAGTATTATTCTGCCAGGAGTAGGCGCCTTTGATAATGCCATGCGTCGCCTGAATGAATCTGGCTTTTCAGCACGGTTACAAGAATTAGCAGCAGGAGGTACGCCATTATTAGGTATCTGCTTAGGGATGCAATTATTAGGAGATACGAGCGAGGAAGGTAGTTTAGATGGCTTGAAGCTCATTCCCGGCAAGAGCCGCAAATTTGTTTTAGAGGCTGATCTTAAAATTCCACACATGGGCTGGAATAAGGTAATTAATTCCAACTCCGGTCTATTTCAAGATTTAGAGGAGAGTAAATTCTATTTCGTGCATTCCTACCATTTTGTGCCCGAGAAGGAGGACTACATACGCGGCGAAACCAATTATGGTATTAAATTCGTGTCTTCAATTAATAATGCTAATGTTTATGGTGCTCAATTCCATCCCGAAAAGAGCCACAAATACGGCATGCAACTGTTAAAAAACTTCTGCGCGATTAAATGATCAGTTATAGAGTAATACCAGTTTTACTGCTTTCAGAAGGCGGATTGGTCAAAACTGAGAAGTTTAAAAAGCCAGTTTATGTAGGCGATCCTATTAATGCTATCCGCATTTTTAATGATAAAGAGGTCGATGAATTGGTCTTTCTGGATATCGATGCCTCTAAAGAAAACCGCGGTCCTGATTTTACCTTATTAGAGCAAATCGCTTCGGAATGTTTCATGCCTCTAGGCTACGGAGGCGGCATCACTACATTAGATCAGGTAAAGCGTATCTACTCTACCGGTATCGAAAAGGTTATTTTAAATTCGGTAGTATTCGACAAACCAAAACTAGTCGAAGATGCCGCTGCAGAGGCTGGTAGTCAGAGCGTAGTAGTTTCGATCGACTATAAAAAAGCCTTATTCGGGAAAACAAAGGTTTATTCCCATGCCAAAAGAAAGACGTCCAATATGTCGGTGCTTGAATTTGCCAAGGAGATGGAAGCTCGGGGGGCGGGAGAGCTGATCATAAATAGCGTTGACCAAGACGGCCTAATGAACGGTTACGATGTTGATATGATTGCCGCTATTTCAGAAGAACTTACTATTCCAGTTGTTGCCTGTGGCGGCGCGGGTGGAATCGAACATCTTATTGAAGCGGTTAAATATGGGAAAGCATCAGCCGTTGCCGCAGGAAGCATGTTTGTATTTCATGGGCCTCATAAAGCTGTCCTCATCAATTACCCAAGCCAAGAAAAACTTAATACAATATTTAGCTAATGAACACCCAAGAAATTATCTCCTGTTCGCAATGCGCAATGGATTCTGTTGGGAATCCAGAAATCGTTTTAGACGAGCAAGGCATATGTAATTATTGCCACGAATATCGAACCAAGGAGAAGGTACGAATATTAAAAAGTCCGGAGCGGGAACAGGCCTTAGAGGCCGTGGTGGAAAAAATAAAAGCCGCTGGAAAGGGGGAAAAATACGATTGTTTAATCGGTGTGTCTGGAGGTGTTGATAGCACCTATACTGCATATTATGTTAAGAAGTTAGGCCTCCGACCTTTGGCCGTTCACTTTGATAATGGATGGAATAGTGAGCTAGCCGTGCACAACATTCAGAAGGTTTTAGAGACCCTAGATATCGATCTCTACACCTATGTGGTGAATTGGAATGAATTCAAAGATCTTCAATTATCCTTTTTAAAGGCCTCTACTCCGGATGGAGAAATTCCAACAGACCATGCCATTCTCGCCACCCTCTATCGTGTCGCTAGGCAACATGGAATTAAGTACATCATCAGCGGCAATAACTTTAAAACAGAAGGGGTAATGCCTCGCTTGTGGGCTTATGGTCATATCGACTGGAAATATATCAAAGCGGTACACAAGCAGTTTGGCACTAAAAAGTTAAAGACCTTCCCACACTTCACCTTATTCAAGTTTTTAAGATATACTCTTGTTAATCGAGTTCGTTTGGTATCGGTACTCAACTATACGGATTATGATAAAGATGAAGCTATGCGGGTGCTAATTGATGAATTAGAGTGGCAGTACTATGGCGGTAAGCATTACGAATCGAACTATACGAAGTACTATCAAGGCATCATTCTACCGAAGAAATTCCACATCGACAAGCGTAAGTTACACTTGTCGGCTCTTATTCTTTGCGGTCAAATGACTCGTGAAGAAGCATTGAAGGAATTGGAAAAGCCAAAGTATCCTTTGGGTAAAAGGGAAGAAGATACGGAGTATGTTATGAAGAAATTCGGTTTGGAAGCTTCTGAATTGCAGAAAATAATGGACCAAGAGCCCAAGACTTTCTTAGACTATCCTAACAATTACGGATTCCATGTTAAGCTTCGCTCATTTTTGAATTATTTGAGGAGTAAGAAAATTTATTACAACTAGATTGAGCCCGATAAACGTATTAGTCATAAATCAGTTCGCCAGCACACCGAAATACAGTTCGGGTGCCGGAGAACGGTTTTATTATCTAGCCCCTTTTTTTCAGAAGAAAGGAATCAATACCCGTGTGGTTTCTGGAGGCTATAACCACTTATTCGTATCGAACCCTCCAACTCCAAAGCTTTTTAACGAAGAAAAAGTAAAAGGTGGGGTTTTTATATGGATAAGACTTCGAAAATACAATAAGGGTAGTATTATAGGTCGCTTTTTGTCTTGGGTTGAATTCTTGCTGAAGCTTTTTTTCATTCGGCATAAAGATCGTCCGGACATCGTACTTGTATCATCCATGTCTTTATTTCCTATAATCTATGCTTTTTGGCTAAGGTTGCGTTTTAACGCTAGGGTGATTCTTGAAGTGAGAGATATCTGGCCTCTTACGCCTATGGAACTTGGTGGATATGGACGTCGCAACCCCTTTATTCTTACAATGAGTTTTCTTGAGAAAATTGGTTATCTGTACTCAGATGTATTGGTTTCAGTTCTGCCGGACTTCGGTAAGCACGTGCAAAATGTGCTTGGCAAACAGAAGCAAACCTATTGGATTCCAAATGCAATTTCTTCATCGTCAATTGTATCGCGAGATGGAAAAACAGTAAAAAAGAAGCGCCAAGATTTTGTTGTTATCTATGCTGGAGCAATTGGAATCGCGAATGCAATGGATAGAGTGGTGGAAGTTGCAATTCTACTGAAAGATCAAAAAGACATAATCTTTAGAATTGTTGGAGATGGTCCTGAAAAAGAAAGACTAATGGAAAAAGCTAAGGCTCATGGATTAGAGAATATCGATTTTGCTGGCAAGGTTTCAAAAAATAGGGTCAGTGAAATTTTAGCGAAAGCAGATATTGCCGTTATTTCTTGGAATGATTCAAGACTTTATGAATATGGCGTTTCTGCCAATAAATACAATGACTATATGCTAGCGGGCTTGCCAATAATTTCTTCTTCAAACATTCAGTCGGATCCCGTAGTACTTGCGGATTGTGGATACCAAGTATCATCATTAAATATTGAATTATTTGCAGATAAAATATTAGAGTTAAGCAAGAGTTCTAAAGAAGAGTTGATTGAAATTGGCAAGAAGGGACAAAAATTTGTACTTGAAAACCAGACTTATGAGGTTATATCGACAAAATATATTGACATCATTAAACGCTTTGTTCATCAATGAAAATAAATATGGTCGATTTGAATCGACAACTCGAACCAATTAAAGAGAAAGTTGATGCAGCTATCCAAGGAGTTTTAGAAGCATCAAACTTCATTCAGGGGGAGCCCGTAACAGAGTTTGAGAAAAATCTTGCGGAATGGGTAGGTGTTATGCACGTCATTTCATGTGCAAATGGAACGGACGCACTACAATTGGCTTTTATGGCACTCGGATTGAAAATGGGAGATGAAGTAATAGTTCCTACGTTCACATATGTAGCAACTGCAGAGGTAATAGCCCTGCTTGGTTTAAGTCCAATTCTTGTGGATGTTGATTCTCAAACATTCAATATTAACATTGAGGCCGCTTCGAATCTCATTACTTCCCGTACTAAGGCGATAGTTCCTGTGCACTTGTATGGTCAATGTGCCAATATGGAGCAAATTATGAAGTTCGCAGAGTCCCATAATCTCTACGTAGTTGAGGACACAGCTCAAGCAATTGGCGCAGAGGTAGAGTTTTCTGACGGCTCTACTCGTAAAGCTGGAACAATCGGTCACATAGGAACTACATCGTTTTTTCCAAGTAAGAATCTAGGCTGCTTCGGAGATGGTGGAGCTATTTTCACTAATGATGATAATCTTGCAGCAGAATTAAAGATGATCGCAAATCACGGGCAGCGGATTAAATATTATCATGACGTTGTGGGCGTGAATAGTAGATTGGATACTATACAAGCAGCAATATTGGATGTTAAACTAAAACACCTTAATTTCTATTGTGAGGCAAGGCAAAAGGCAGCGGCATATTATGATTCCGCTTTGAAGAGTGTTGAGCAAATTACTATTCCTTTCAGGTGCAGTTTTTCAACTCATGTGTTTCATCAATACACAATTAAAATCAACGAGCAGTACTCAAGGGATGAGCTGAAGATCTACTTAGCAGAGCAAGGTATTCCAAGTATGATTTATTACCCACTTCCGTTGCACGAACAAAAAGCTTATCTAAAGTTCATGCGTGAGGATATGGATTATCCAATATCAACCTCTCTATGTAATTCGGTTTTATCTCTTCCAATGCATACGCACTTGAAAATTGAAGAGCAAGATTTCATAATTCAACATATCAAATCATTTTTTAGCAAATAGGTAATGTCAAACCGAGACTATTTCTCACATGAAACGGCCGTAATAGACGATAACGTTTCAATTGGCGAAGGGACTAATATTTGGCATTTCTCCCACATCATGTCAAATGCGACTATTGGCTCAAGCTGTAATATTGGACAAAATGTAGTTGTCAGTCCTGATGTTATTTTGGGGAATAACTGCAAGGTTCAGAACAATGTCTCAATTTATTCAGGTGTAACCTGTGATTCTGATGTATTTCTGGGTCCATCAATGGTATTCACTAACGTAATTAATCCTAGATCTGCAGTAAATAGAAGAGGTCAATATTCAAAAACGCATGTAGGAGAGGGAGCCTCGATAGGTGCTAATTCAACCATAGTTTGCGGCAATGACATTGGTCCCTATGCCTTTATTGGTGCAGGCGCCGTTATAACCAAATTCGTTAAACCTTATGCATTAGTAGTTGGTAATCCCGCGAAGCAAATAGGATGGATGAGTAGATATGGCCAGAGATTAAATTTTAACCAAGATGGATTAGCTCAGTGTTCCGAGAGTCTTGATTGGTATGAGCTAAAAAATGAGGAAGTAATATTCCTTGGTAAAAAGTAAGTAATGAAGAATTTCGCATTAATCGGGGCTGCCGGATACATAGCTCCGCGTCATATGAGGGCAATCAAGGATACAGGCAATAATTTATTAGCGGCCTACGATCCTTATGATGGCGTAGGCATAATGGACTCTTATTTTCCTGAGGCGGATTATTTCATAGAGTTTGAGCGTTTCGATAGACATATTGATCGTCTAAAAAGGAATTATTCTAAAATTGATTACGTATCCATTTGCTCGCCGAATTATTTGCACGATAGCCACATTAGATTTGGTTTAAGAACAGGTGCAGATGTTATTTGTGAAAAGCCTATCGTATTAAACCCTTGGAACATTGATGCTCTTCAAGAGGCTGAAAAAGATTCTGGGCAGGATGTTTATACTATTCTACAATTAAGACATCATGAAGCAATAAAAGCATTAAAGAAAAAAGTAGAGGAAGGTCCTTCAGACAAAATCTATGATATTGATTTAACTTACTTAACTTCGCGTGGTAAGTGGTATTACACTTCATGGAAAGGAGATTTAGACAAGTCTGGAGGTATAGCAACGAATATCGGCGTTCATTTTTATGACATGCTAACATGGGTATTTGGTGGCTTGAAGAGTCAAACAGTTCACCTTCACACACACGACAGAGCCTCTGGAGTAATGCATTTGGAAAGAGCTAACGTTCGCTGGTTTTTAAGTATCAACTATGATGTCATTCCAGAGAAAGAGAAGTCAGAAGGGAAAAGAACATACCGATCAATCACTGTAGATGGGGAAGAAATTGAGTTTAGTCAGGGTTTCACGGAGCTACATACCGTGTCTTATGATGCCATTTTAAAAGGTGAAGGTTATCGAATCGGAGATACCCGAGAGGCGATACAAATTGTTCATGATATAAGACAGATGAAACCAGAAGGCTTGAAGAGTGATTATCACCCACTAGCTAAACATCCTTTATCTAAGCATCCATTTAAAATAACATTATGAAAATCACGGTAGTAGGAACAGGATATGTAGGATTGGTCACAGGCGCATGTTTAGCGGATGTAGGCATTCAGGTAACCTGTGTAGATATTGACCAGAAGAAGATCGACGGGCTTGAAAACGGCATCATGCCCATTTACGAGCCCGGCTTAAAAGACATTGTTTTACGCAATCACGCGAAAGG
>Ga0206130_10004179_pt1 | contig 18023 bp, 15 predicted proteins | sample Helgoland_Spring_9_FD_148637 | JGI IMG/M metagenome (GOLD analysis project Ga0206130, IMG submission 148637) | Pelagic subsurface seawater microbial communities from Kabeltonne, Helgoland, North Sea - Helgoland_Spring_Bloom_20160512_1 | ecosystem: Environmental > Aquatic > Marine > Epipelagic ... | reverse complement strand
GTATTTCTCGAAAACTCTCCAATCAGTTATGGGAAGAATTCAAAACTGCAACCGACCTCTACTTTGCTCGTTTGAAGAATAAAGAAGAAGCCTATAGCGAACAAGATCAGGCCATTCTTAAAGCCAAGCGTGCCTATTTTGAAGATTTAAAAACCCAAGAAGCACCCACAGAGACCGAAGCCTTATTTACGTATATAGAAACCGCATTCGAGAACTGGAACGCCATGGGAGCGCCTTCGGATGGTGTAAAAAATTCTATGCAAAGAGAATATACCGAATTCCTCAAAGGGCTGTGGAATAAGACCAAACTCAAGGGAGAAGAAAAGACAGCTGTCCAATTCAAAACCGACTTACTCTTACTCAAAGACAACGAAGAAGGTTTGAACAAAGAACATATTCAGTTGAAGAAAAAGATTGACGAGTCCAAAACGGAATTGATTCAATTAGAAAACAACCTGGCCTTTTTCAGCACAACCTCGAGTGAGAGCCCCATGATGCAGGAGGTGAATGCTAAGATCAAAAAACTAAACGACCAAATTGAACATTGGGAAACTAAGGTGAAACAAATTAAAACCCTGGGAAGGGAATTGAAGAAACAAGAAGCGACAGAAAACACCGAAACTGAAGGGGAAAGCACTGAAGCGGAAGAGAATTAATTAGCTGTTATTGACTTTTCTTCTTCATGAAGAAACAAATTAATCAATTGATACATTTCATATAATTTATCAAGGTCAACTTGTTTAATATTATCACGAAAACCATGTATACTTCCTACAGGAAGCAATATTGTACTGGCAACATAATCCCCTATATCCAACAATTCACAGGCCGAGAAATTAATGATCTTAGTAGATTTTTTTTTGGTGAAATAACTACGTTGCGGTAGGACACTCCCAATAGAATTATATTTAAAGCTACGATAAAAATCCAATCCAAAACTAGATTTTTTAAAGGGGACATAATCTCCCCCACCAATTGCTGGCATAATTCCATGACCAAGATCCATCGAATTTTCATTCGCTACAGAGATAGCTAATTTTTTTAAGGAATTCTCGCTAACATCATAAACACAATTTTGCTTTCCTTTCACTCCAACGACGTCAACATTGACGACAAACTTGATTCTATCAAATTCTTCAAGAGACAATCGGGCAACATGCGCTCGTGAGCCTCTAAGTCCAGATTCTTCTGATCCAGCAAATAGTATTCGATAACTGAATTTATTGTTTCGCTCGGCTATGGATTTAGCAAGCTGAAGAGCTACTGCAACTCCTGTAGCATTGTCAATTGCTCCCTGGGTTGTATATGACCATGAAATAAGTGGATCCAATAAGCCATTTAAATAAATACTTACTGCCTTCAGTGGGTTGGCATCCGTTTTATCATAATGGGCAACCACATAAATCAACGAGTCTGATTCCCCTGAAATATCGACAATGATGTTTTTCTGGACACTCAACCAATCGATTCTTTCTTGTCGGGTGTTTTCTTCTAGTCCAAATGAACTCAATTGCTTAATGATTGCTTTCTTTCGATAATGATTTCCTCCAGCGTTTACTATTTTCTCAACCGAATTACTTAGAGACAGCTTCTGTTTAGAAGTCAACGTATTCTCTAATTCATGAGGTTTGACGTTAGGTATTTGATGGTATGTTGAACATGAGTTGAGAAAAACAAATGAAATACACAAAAGAATTAATGATTTAATTTCAAAAGAACTCAAGCTTAAGGAGTTTTGTTTTTTCATGCTAAGTATATAGGGAATAGCAAGTTATAAAAACAATTGTAAATTTCCTAATCCGCTTTTTTAGCTTCTTGCCAAATTACCTCCATCGCGTCGAGTGACATTTCGTGGAGGGTTTTTCCGATTTTCTGAGCCTGTTGTTCAAGGTATTGGAAACGCTTGCTGAACTTTTGGTTGGTGCGTTCGAGGGCAGTATCGGGGTTTATTTTAAGGAAACGGGCATAGTTGATCAGGGAAAAAAGCACATCGCCAAATTCAGCTTCAATGGTTTTGGCAGAGCCTTTTTGCACCTCAGCATGCAGTTCGGCTAACTCTTCTTGCACCTTGTCCCAAACTTGTTCGGGCTGCTCCCAATCGAAACCTACGCCGGCTACTTTGTCTTGAATGCGTTGTGCTTTTACAAGGGCAGGAAGTCCTTTGGGGACACCTTCCAAAACAGATTTTTTCCCCTCCTTTAGCTTTAATGCCTCCCAATTTTTTTTCACCTCTTCTTCGTCTTGGACTTCAACATCTCCGTACACATGCGGATGTCGATGCACCAATTTATCGGAAATACTAGTCGCCACATCGGCAATATCAAAGGCTTTTTCTTCGCTCCCTAGTTTGGAATAAAAAGCAATGTGGAGCAATAGGTCTCCAAGCTCATTTTTTATTTCTTCTAGATTGCGTTCTAGAATCGCATCGCCCAATTCGTAGGTTTCCTCAATCGTCAAATGACGTAGGGATTCGAAGGTCTGTTTTCTATCCCATGGGCATTGCTCTCGGAGCTCATCCATCATGGTAAGCAAACGATCGATTGCCTCAAGTTGTTGGGCTCGCGTATTCATTAGGCTTCTTCGGTGGGTGTTGCTTCTTCTGCTGGAGCCTCAGTAGCTGGAGTAGCTTCGGCAACCAAAAGACCTTTTCCAACCAAAACGTTATACCATTGGATGATTTTTTTGATATCGCTAGGATATACACGCTCTTCGTCATAGTCTTGAAAAACTTCAAAGAAATAAGCTTCTAAGTCCGTAGCGGGAGCCTTGGGTTTTATGGAACAGAGAGCACCTTTTTCGTGTGCTAACATGTTCTGAAAAATATCAGCCAAAGGAACCTCAGCCTGTAAGCCGTAAATGTTGATTTCAGACAGTAGACTTACCTGATCTCGTAGGCTTGCGGTAATGTGTTTACCATCGACAAGGGAGTTGGCAATGAAACCACTACGGGTTTGAACTTGAACTTCAAAAAGGCCCGGACGGCCAGAAATAGCGATGATTTTATCTAATTCCATAAGGGTGTTTATCTTTTTTTGGAAGCTAAAGGAAAACGCATTTTATAATCCACGTCTATATTTCCTTTGGCAATATTATTTAATTTTCCTTTAATTAATCTCTTTTTTAGGGGCGAAAGCTTATCGGTAAACAAAACACCCTCAATATGATCGTATTCGTGCTGAATAACGCGGGCAGCAAGACCGGTATAAACTTCTTGATGTTCTTTAAAATTTTCATCCCAATAGCGGATGTGAATTACTTCCTGTCGATACACATCTTCACGCACGTCAGGGATACTCAAACAGCCTTCATTAAAAGCCCATTCTTCTCCAGACTCTTCAATTTGAGGGTTGATAAAAACCTTCTTAAACCCGGTGAGTTGTTTTTGTTCCTCCTCCGTCAACGCATCATCATCTGCAAAGAGAGAAGCATCGACTATAAAAAGACGAATCCCAATTCCAACTTGAGGGGCAGCCAGACCAACGCCATTAGCCGCATACATGGTTTCCCACATATTTTGGAGCAGTTGATCGAATGCAGGATATTCGGGCGTAATGTCCGTTCCTTTTTTCTTCAATACGGGAGTTCCGTATGCTACAATGGGTAATATCATAAAATCGTATTGTTTTTCGCTTCTAAATAGGATTGCAAGATAAGGGTTGCGCTGATTTTATCAAGTAAACCTTTGTCTTGTCTTTTCTTTTTTCCAATACCAGAATCGAGCAGGGTCTGAAAAGCCATTTTGGAGGTAAAGCGTTCATCATAGCGTTCGATTGTTAAGCTTGGAATTTTCTTATTCAAATAAGCGATGAATTTTTTGATTTCGTCTTCAACCTCAGAGGGAGAACCGTCGTGTCTTTTGGGTTGGCCAAAAACACAGATAGCAACTTCATGTGTTTTAAGGTAATCTTCTAAAAACGGAACTACTTCTTGGGTAGGCAAGGTTGTTATACCCGAAGCAACTAGCTGCAAGGGATCTGTTGCGGCTATTCCGGTGCGTTTAGTTCCAAAATCGATTGCTATAATTTCTGGCATGCGCAAATATACAGCTCCTTCTTGGGTTCGTATAAAAAAACTAAAATAAAGTCGAGTGAATAGCTTAAATTTGTGCAAAATTTTAAGATCATTTTAATGAGAGCAATTATAGAAGCAGCTTGGGAAGACCGCAGTCTTTTAGAACAAGAAGAAACACAAAATGCAATCCGTTCCATAATCAAACAATTGGATGAGGGTGACCTCCGTGTTGCCGAACCCACTACCGACGGTTGGCAAGTAAACGAATGGGTTAAGAAAGCAGTAGTGTTGTATTTTCCAATTCAAAAGATGGAGACTTTTCATGCTGGCCCAATGGAGTTTCATGATAAAATGCCGCTCAAGAAAGACTATGCAGCCAAGGGAATCCGAGTAGTACCCCATGCGATTGCTCGTCAAGGCGCATATATTGCCTCTGGGGTGATTCTAATGCCCAGTTACGTAAACATAGGTGCCTATGTAGATTCGGGGACTATGGTTGATACCTGGGCTACGGTTGGAAGCTGTGCACAAATCGGAAAAAATGTTCACCTCAGTGGAGGTGTAGGAATTGGCGGGGTGTTGGAACCCCTTCAGGCAGCACCTGTAATCATTGAAGATGACGCCTTTGTTGGCTCACGCTGTATTGTTGTAGAAGGCGTTCGCGTAGAACGTGAAGCCGTTTTGGGTGCAAATGTTGTACTTACAGCATCTACCAAAATAATTGATGTTTCGGGTGATGAGCCTATTGAATATAAAGGGGTTGTTCCGGCTCGATCGGTTGTGATTCCGGGTACTTATGCCAAGCAATTTCCTGCTGGAGAATACCAAGTACCCTGTGCTTTGATTATTGGAAAACGAAAAGAGAGCACCAATAAAAAAACATCCTTGAACGATGCGCTCAGAGAGCATAATGTAGCTGTATAGATTAACACAAACCGAATGGAAACTTTTGTTGGCGCAGCTTGTTCTGCTTTACAAAAAGGGGAAACCCTACTCTACCCTACCGATACAATTTGGGGTATTGGTTGTGATGCAACAAATTCTGAAGCCGTGGAAAAAATTTATAAACTAAAGCAAAGGGCGGACAACAAAGCACTGATATGTTTAGTTGCAGATCTTGCAATGCTCGAACAACTGACGGGACCCTTGGATGAAAAAATCAAAGGGATCGCTTTGAATAAAAAACCGACAACTGTTATTTACCCAAAGGTAAATGGTCTTGCATCCAACCTAACCGCAGCAAATGGCAGTGCTGGAATTCGGATTGTACAAGATGCGTTCTGTAAGCAATTGATTGAAGGTTTCGGAGAACCTATTGTTTCTACCTCAGCAAATGTTAGCGGAAATAACAGTCCAAAAGAATACAATGAAATCGACCAACTCATTTTGGATGGTGTTGACTATATCGTAGCTTTGAGAACAAATGAAATTAGAACAAACCCCTCGACTTTAATATCTATTGAAGCCAATGGAGCCCTTAAAACGCTAAGAGCATAATCATGTTGAAAACGGACTTTAAAGAAATTTTAAACAGTCAGCTTTTTAAAACTGTTGGTGAAACAGCTGATGAGCTTGGGCTGGAGACTTATGCGATTGGCGGTTTCGTTCGAGATCATTTACTGGACAGGAAAAGAAAGAATACTGATATCGACTTTGTGGTCCTTGGCTCAGGAATTAAACTCGCTCAAGAGGTACAAAAAAAATTACCCAAGGCAACTAAAGTTCAGGTTTTTAAAACCTACGGTACTGCCATGCTCAAATGGGAAGACATAAGTCTAGAATTTGTTGGTGCTAGGAAAGAGTCGTATACTTCCGAAAGCCGCAATCCAGAAGTTACAGAAGGGAGTTTAGAAGACGATCAAAACCGTAGGGATTTTACAATCAATGCAATGGCGATCAGACTAAACAAAGAAACCTACGGCACTTTACTCGATCCTTTTAACGGACTTGCCGATTTAGAAAAGGGTATTCTTAGAACCCCTTTAGAACCCGGAATCACCTATTCGGATGACCCCTTACGAATGCTACGTGCTGTGCGTTTTGCTTCTCAATTGGGTTTTATAATTGAAAAGAAATCGCTGGATGCAATTAAAGAACATGCCGATAGAATCTCGATCATCACCAAAGAGCGCTGTGTAGAAGAGATCAATAAGATCATGCTGTGTGACCAACCTTCTTTTGGTTTTTTATTATTGGATGAAGTTAATCTTCTTCCCCTCCTCCTTCCTGAACTTGTTGATCTTAAGGGCATCGAAGAGGTAGAAGGGCAAACACATAAAGATAATTTTCATCACACTTTTGAAGTGGTAGATAATATTTGCCGAACTACAGATGACCTGTGGTTGCGCTGGGCAGCTTTGTTGCACGATATTGGCAAAGCTCCAACCAAACGCTTCCATAAAAAAAATGGTTGGACCTTTCATGGACATGAATTTGTAGGTGCAAAAATGGTCTATAAACTCTTTAAACGTATGAAATTGCCTTTGAATGACAAGATGAAATTCGTTCAAAAGATGGTGTTGATGAGTTCACGCCCAATCGTTATTGCTGAAGATTTAGTAACCGATTCTGCCATACGTCGTCTTGTTTTCGATGCGGGTGAAAACATCAATGATCTTATTACCTTGTGTGAGGCAGACATTACGACCAAAAACCCAAAACGCTTTGAACGCTATCACAACAACTTTAAAGTCGTTCGTAAAAAAATAGAAGAAGTTGAAGAACGGGATCACATCCGTAATTTTCAACCTCCCGTTTCAGGCGAACAGATCATGGAATCATTTGGTTTAGGTCCCTCAAAAGCAATTGGTCAAATCAAAGAAGCGATCAAAGAAGCAATATTAGAAGGGATCATTCCCAACGAAAAAGAAGCTGCTTTGGAGTTGATGAAAGCGGAAGGAAAAAAATTGGGACTAAAACTCATTGAAAAATAATATACTATGAAAACAGGTTTTCGCTTTTGGGTTGGGGTTTCACTGGTATTGGTCTATCTGGTCATCGCAGCGGGAGCTATTGTTCGGGTTACTGGGAGCGGAATGGGGTGTCCGGATTGGCCGAAATGTTTTGGCTATTTAATCCCGCCTACGGATCGAGAACAACTGGATTGGAATGCGCAACACGAATACAATGAAGGCGAAGTGATCATTGTAGATGAAGTTCTACGAGTCGTAAAAATGGATTTCATCAGTTCTTCACAATACGTCGAATCGAATTGGGAAACCTACACAAAACACGACTACGCCCATTTCAATGCCTTTCATACTTGGGTTGAATTCATCAACCGATTGGCAGGGGCCATGGCCGGAATAGCCACATTAATCGTTGGATTACTTTCCATACGCTACTGGAAAAAGAAAAAAAGAATACCCCTACTCTCCTTAGTTGTAATTCTTGGGATGGGCTTCCAAGCTTGGTTAGGGAAAACGGTAGTTGATTCGAATCTACTACCAGCCAAGATCACCGTTCATATGGTCATGGCGCTCCTTATTGTTGCGCTCTTGGTATATCTTTACGCCTTTACCTCTCCCCATAAAAAAGAAGCTATTAATCCTCCTGCCCTGATTAAAAAACTAGGGTTGGTTGCTTTAGGATTGACACTCATACAAATCGGGATTGGAACTCAAATCCGACAATTCATTGATCTTCAAATTGATTTTTACGGACTGGACCAGGCAGCAAAATGGTTGAATCCAGCTCCATTTAAATTTTATTTCCACAGGAGTTTTTCAATTCTGGTAGTACTCATTAACGGATACTTGTTTTATGCACTGCGTAAAATGAATTTGAATTTCCCTGTTTTGAAATGGGTTTTATTCACACTCATCTGCGAAGTTTTAACCGGAATACTCATGTACTATTTAGATTTTCCTTTTGCCTCTCAACCCTTACATTTGCTCTTAGCTTCGCTTTTATTTGGTGCACAACTTTATTTTTTATTCCAATTATTCAATCACCACATTAACCTTCCTAAGCATGATTTATAGATTTAGAGTTATTCTAGACACTAAAGAAGATATCCTTCGCGATATTGAAACAGAAGCCACTGCCAGTTTGGAAGATTTTCATTACGCAATTGCTCAGGCATTTGGGTTTGGAGGACAAGAAATGGCCTCTTTTTACAGAACCAATGAAAATTGGGATCAAGGTGAGGAGATTCCATTATTGGACATGGACGATGGAATTGTTCCGATGGGACAAGAACAAATAGACCAGGTTTTTGATGCAGAAAATCACCATTTGATTTATGTATACGACTTCTTGGACCTGTGGACGTTTTTTATTGAACTGATCGAAATTGGAGAAAAGGAATTAACCGTGCTCTACCCCAATTTAATCTTTGCCCAAGGCGAGGTGCCAGAGGAAGCGCCCCAAAAAGATTTTATAGCAGACGAAGGTGTTTCAGATGAATTTGATGCAGACGATGAAGAAGGAATTGACGACTTCAATGATGCTGACTTCTATTAGCGATCAGGAGTTCATCAAATTAGTCAAATTCATGTTTTTATAGTTTCTAAGTACATAAGAAAAGGATGCTTCCATCACTCCGCCCATATTGGAACATTCTTTGAAAGCTTCGTCTTTGGTGAATTTATACAGTTCTTTGGTGAGGTTATCGATATGCTCAGGTTTGGAAACCTGATCCATATTCATGATTTTTATAAGTTTATTTAAGCGTTTTCCAGCACTTAAAATCCGTTTTGCTAAAATCGACCGTTCCTCAATTTTGTACTGAATAATGGAATTGGTGGAGAGCTTATCTTTAACTACGGAGATCATGGGATAGTTTTCTTTAAAAAACTGTGGTCGATAGACCATCAGTTTCCCTTCAAAACTTTGTTGATCAAAATCAATGGCTCGGATTTGATAAATTACTTTGTCAAAATCATGGGTGGGGATCACCACATAATTATAGGCTCGCATATCGCCCAACAAACGAATCATGGAACGTTCGTTGAACTTGACATACTCTTTAGCGATTTGGGCTTGCTCCGCTGGAGTACAATCATCTAAATACTTCTCTATGAATACATCACCCGGGATACCTGCGATATGCTCTTCGATAAGGGTGGAGTCGTTAACTAAAAAATTGAGGTTATGCGGTGAAAGCATGTGTTCGAATTCCAATCCATAAACCCGAGAAGCATCTGTTTTCTTAACGTAAAAATAAGTGAAATTATCGTTTAAAATATTACGCACCTTAACCCGAAAGGGCTTAGAATTTCCAAATGTACAGTAGTCGATTGCATCAATATTGAGAAAAGGCATGGAGGATTCATTTCCATCGGAGTGCAATAAAGCGTATACTTTCTTTAGATTAAAATCTATTTCCACTCGTTCGCTGTCCGAATAATAGACGCGGACCCACAGCGTATCTTGATCGTTTGCATCAAAAACCACTACAGAACCAGAAAACCGTAGAAGGTCGTCGTAATATACAGGAGTATAGACCCAACGGCTGTGATGCTGTAAATATTTCTTTAGTTCATCTATAATGGGGTAAAATGGCTTTTTCTTAGAAATTAATTTTTCTTCCATGGGCATGCTTTTCTCAAAGGTACTACTTTATTCCATTGATTTTTTTCTAAAAATGAGATGCATAAGCATGTTTCACATACGATCAAATTGCTTAAATTTAAAGCTTCATAAAACAAACAATGGCTTTTAAATTAGTTTCGGAATTTTCACCTACAGGCGATCAACCAACAGCGATCAAACAATTGGTCGATGGATTTTCGAAGACCGAAAAATTCATGACACTACAGGGAGTTACGGGCTCAGGGAAAACATTTACGGTAGCCAATGTCGTTCAAGAACTCGATCGTCCTACTCTTGTTCTGGCACACAACAAAACCCTTGCGGCTCAATTGTATTCTGAATTCAAACTGTTCTTTCCAGAAAATGCAGTAGAATATTTTGTTTCATACTACGACTATTACCAACCCGAAGCCTATATACCCGTAACAGGAACTTATATTGAAAAAGACCTGTCGATAAACGAAGAGATCGAAAAATTGCGTCTAAGTACAACCTCTTCCCTCCTGTCTGGAAGAAGAGATGTAATTGTAGTTGCATCCGTTTCCTGTTTATATGGAATCGGAAATCCTGCCGAATTCCAAAAAAATGTAGTTTCCATAAAACGAGATCAAGTTATTTCGAGAACCAAGTTCTTACACCAATTGGTACAGAGTTTATACTCCAGAACCATGGCCGATTTTCAACACGGGAACTTTAGGGTGAAAGGTGATGTAGTTGATGTATATCCGAGTTATGCTGACACCGCTTTTAGAATTCACTTTTTTGGAGATGAGATCGAAGAGATTGAAGCCTTTGATCCGATCACTAATGAACGGATTGAAAAATTTGACCAACTGAATATTTACCCAGCCAATATGTTTGTGACTTCTCCAGATGTATTACAAAATGCCATTCATGCCATTCAAGACGATTTAGTAAAACAACTTGACTTTTTTAGAGAAGTTGGAAAACACTTAGAAGCTAAACGTCTAGAAGAACGCACCAATTTCGACCTGGAGATGATTCGGGAATTGGGCTACTGTTCTGGAATTGAAAACTATTCTCGTTATTTAGACGGTAGAAATCCGGGGACACGCCCCTTCTGTTTATTGGATTACTTTCCGGAAGATTTTTTAATGGTAATCGATGAAAGTCACGTTACGGTTTCACAAGTTCATGCGATGTATGGGGGCGATCGAAGTCGAAAAGAAAACTTAGTTGAATATGGGTTTAGACTTCCAGCAGCTATGGACAATCGACCCCTAAAGTTTGAAGAATTTGAAAGTTTACAAAACCAAGTGCTTTATGTAAGTGCAACCCCAGCTGACTATGAGTTGGAGAAAACAGAAGGTGTTTTTGTAGAACAAATCATCCGACCCACGGGGCTGCTCGACCCTATAATTGAAGTTCGCCCTAGTGAAAATCAGATTGATGATTTGATTGAAGAAATACAAAAAAGAACTGAAAAAGATGAACGAACGTTGGTTACGACCCTCACCAAAAGGATGGCAGAGGAACTCACCAAATACATGAGTCGCATCCAAATTCGCTGCCGTTACATACACAGTGATGTTGATACCCTCGAACGTGTAGAGATTATGCAAGATTTGAGGAAAGGTGTCTTCGATGTTCTTATTGGCGTAAACCTCTTGCGAGAAGGTTTGGACTTACCTGAAGTATCCTTGGTAGCAATTCTGGATGCCGATAAAGAAGGTTTTTTACGTTCGAATCGATCGCTTACCCAAACTGTTGGAAGAGCAGCAAGAAACGTAAATGGTTTGGCTATTTTTTATGCTGATCGGATTACGAAAAGCATGCAGTTTACAATGGATCAGACAACCTACAGAAGGGAAAAACAAATGGAGTACAATATGTTGAACAATCAGATTCCAACTGCTTTAAACAAATCTCTAGACAGTGCGTTATCTAAAAATTCTGTGGCTACCTATGCTTCAGAAAAAGAATCCAAGAAGGCTGCAGAAGAGGCAACACGTTATTTAACCAAACCTCAAATCGAACAAAAAGTTCGAGACACAAGAAAGCTTATGGAGATTGCAGCAAAGGACTTAAACTTTGTTGAAGCTGCTAGTTTACGTGATAAAATCAAAGCGTTGAAAGAACAATTATAATGAATTTAGCACTCGAAATTATAGCAGTAGGCTTGAGCCTTACGTTTCTGATTTTATTGATCAAAGAAAATATATACTGCTGGTTTTTTGGGATTACGGGTTCATTGGTCAGTATTTTTTTATTCTATCGCATTGGCCTCTATGCTGAGTCCATACTCTATTGTTACTATGTGCTTATTGGCTTTTATGGCTATCAGCTTTGGAATTCAAAAGCAAACGCCCAAGAACTCCCAATCATTGATGTGCTCCCCAAACAACACTTCAGCTATATTTTAATAGGCGTTGTCACCGCTCTTTGCCTCGGTTATTTTCTAGAAAATTACACCGAAGCCAGCAAGCCCTATCTCGATGCTTTCACTACAATTTTTAGTTTTATTGCAAGTTATCTTGAAGCTAAGAAAATCCTTAGCGGTTGGTATTATTGGATTATTGTCAACGGCGTAACCCTGGGGTTATACCTAAACAAAGAACTCTATATTTACTTTATCTTAACCCTACTCTACTTCGCCTTATCCTTTTACGGACTGCGAGAATGGAACCGAAAAATTAAAATTCAGGCTTAGTATTTTGCTGGTTTTCCGTTTGCTGCAGAATTTTTAATAAAGATTCGAAGATCCTCATTCGCTTTTATTAGATCCTCACGGCGTAAATACATCATATGCCCCGAGCGGTAGCCTTCGAAATGAAAACGATCTTTCATCTTTCCACTAGGGTCGACCTGCCATTGGGTGTATTTGGCGTTGAAGTAGGTTGTAGCTCCATCGTAATAACCCGATTGAATCAACACCTCCAAATAGGGGTTTTGAGCCATCGCTTGTCTTAGGTTATCACGCGTATTATCGTTGTCGTTGTTCCAGGGGCGAACTGGGCCGAACATATTGTATTTGACATCGGTTTTAAAGTTCAGTTCTTTTCGGATGTAGTGATTAATCGCTGGTGTAAATGAATGCAACCAAGAGGTCAATTCTGGACTGTAATCCGGACGCATACCTGCTTCCATTTTATCAATTCCAGTATAACGAGAATCTAAGCGCCCAATGGTTTTTCCTTCATCACGTAGTAGTTCTTTCCAGAAAAATGAATTCGGAACATCGAGGTTGTGCTGCAGAATTACATCCTCACTTAGCCCAGAGTAATAGGCCATTTGCTTTGCTATCTTTTGCTTTTCTTCTAAACTTAAAAAACCACCACGAATCAAGGCAGGCGTAAGCTCGTCAATTGCGAATTTTTCAGCCTTAGGAAGTATATCCGTCAAGTCCTTATTCTGAAGCTCGGGTGCTAATTGTTTGTGGTACCAGGCAGCGGCAGTATAATAGGGTAAATTCAATGCAGAAGAAACAGGTCCCCCAACCCGCAACACTTTATAATCCGCTGGAGAAACCATAATCACACCATTCAAATACATCCATTGCTGGTTTTGTAAAGCCAACGAAAGGCCCATTACGCGGGTTCCGCCATAACTTTCTCCAATAATGTATTTGGGCGCTTCCCAAAGCTGTTTTCTATTGACAAAGGTGTTCATCCACTCGGCCAAGTATTTGACATCCTCATTGATTCCAAAAAAAGTTTCTCTCTTTTCTTTTTCACCCGCGTACTCAATAATCCTAGAATAACCCGTATTGACGGGATTGATGAAAACAATGTCGGCAACATCCAACACGGAATAGGGATTGGTTTGAAAGCCATAGGGCTGAACAGGATAGCCTTCCGAATCAATACGCAAAACTTTAGGACCAGTGTAGGCCACATGCATCCAAACTGAAGCGGAACCGGGTCCTCCATTAAAAGAAAAAATTATGGGCCGCTTGGCTTTGCTTTTATCATTGGTTCTTTTGTAATAGGTATAAAAAAGGGTAGCAATGGGCTTGCCATCCTCATTCCATACCGGCTGCGTACCGGTTTGTGCCTGATAATTAACAGCAACACCTTTTATCGTTGTACTGTGGTTGGTTGTCACAAGGGTATCAAGAGGGATTTGTCGCTCCTGTGCAAATAAGGAACAAGCAAACAGCGCATTCAAAACGAAGAAGTTTATTGTTTTCATATGGGCATTATTTTTGTGGTGATGATTAGATAGAATATGTTAAATATAAAATAAAAATATTCTAAAGCTATAATTTAAATAGAAAGGTTTCCAAATCGAATTACTATGCGTTACTTCCCCATATTATTTTTGATTTCATTAGCAACACAACTCTTATTTGCTCAAAACTTTGATCCCCCTCAAATTGAAAAACTAATTACTACAGGTCAATATCAAAAAGCATTAGCGCTTTTAAAATCTAAGGACAAAGCCTCAAAAGAAACACATCATAAAATAGCCGATATATACTTTCGCCTTGAAGAGTATAATCAAGCCAGAGTGTATTACAAAAAAATCTTAGAAGAAGGAAGTGATTATCTTGCAAAAATTCGTCTTGCACACATTTCAAATAAATCTCGAAAGTATGATGAAGCTATTCAAATTTACAAGTCTTTACTCCAAGAGGACGAAGAAAACTTATTTATACAATATAATTTAGGGAAACTGTATCTATCCCAAAGAAAAACAAAAGATGCTATTGAAGTTTTTAAAAACTTGATCGAAAAAGATTCAACTATTGCAAACTATCACTATCAATTAGGATTGGCTTTTGGGTTGAATAACAAACCGTTTAGTGCACTTGATACATACTTAACTGCATTTGCAATTGACTCTACTAACATCAACACAATCTATAAACTTGCACTAACCTTCAATGAAGTTAAGATTCGAGATTCCACCTCAGTATTTACTGAAAAGGGTTTGGCAATTGAGCCAGATCATATGAATTTAAATCGGTTAAAAATCAATCGTCTAAGACGTGAGAAAAAATTTAATGAAGCTATAAAAATCTTAGAAAAACAAGACCGTATTTATCCAAAGGAAGTCTATAATCAAGAAATGCTTGGGATATGTTATTTCAATCTAGATTCCCTAAAACGAGCATCTACTTTTTTCAAAAAAGCGCTGCGGTTAAATCCTGAAAACTATAAGTTTTTCACCTATTTGGGAGAAATTGAATTAGGCTTAGAGAATTACACTCATGCCGTTTCTAATTTCCAAATTGCAGCAGCAAGTGGCAAAACTAAGCTTGATCAAGAATACTATGGATCTGGAATGGCTTATTTAAAAATGGGCGAAAATAAAAAAGCACTCAGCTTTTTCAAAAAAGCATACGAGGATAACAAAAAAAATCATCAAGCACTCTTTGAGTTAGCCAAAACGTCAGATGGGTATTATGCTGATAAAAAAATAGCATACAAACACTATCAAAATTATCTGAAACATTTTGGAGACCAATCTGATCAGACCAAATTTATTGAAAAAAGAATGCGGACAATTAAAGAAAACTATTTTCAGAAAGGAATCCCGCTTGAATAAAATGCATAGGAATTGAACCTTGAAAACCCAAGTTTTAAAATGCCTTTACTCCATATGGAAATGATAATGCAAAAAAGAGAACAGTTAATTAGCTTAAATCAATCAACTGTTCTCCTTAGCATAATACAGAATTATATTTTCTGTTGAATAGTCTATTTTATTTAGAATAATGATATCCGTTTAAACTCAATAACCAATCCAAGTTTATGAAAATCATTCTTTAAGAAAAATATGCGATTCAATAAATTCTTCATTTTTAAAAATTATATAAAAACTACCCGCAGATAGCTGCTGTACATTTATATCATACTCATCTGTATTAAAGAAACCTTGATCGAAAACCCTAAACCCTCTATCAATTATAACGTAATCGATTCTTCTGTTTAGTATTTTGTCTTTAACGAGTATATGTAAATTTTCCTCTTTCACTGGGTTTGGACTCACATTAATTCGTTTTACTTGTTTTAAAGATTTTACAAGCAATTCTTCTTTAGACGGTTCGTTATAGGCTAAACTAGCTTGTATTTGACTGGATGAAGAAGTCGGGGTTGCTGTGGTCGTAGTAGTACAATCTGTATTTATTACATATGAATTTTGACTCATATATTCATTAAATCTAGTTTCGATTAATTCGTAGGCAGACTTAAAATCACGATCCTGCATCATTAACGGAGGAATCACGGGATTGTTTTGAGCCATATCAATTCCCATCGCCATACTTATTTGATTGATATCATAATGTTCCCAATTTGAAAACCATTTGTTTTTCAGCAAATTCGTGAATTGTTTAATTGAGATCGATTCTGGAAAACCAGTTAGTGGGTGAAAAAATCCCAGAGAAACAAACTCTCTAAATGCTTGAATTGATTTTTCTGGTGAAAAAGGGTATGCTAAAGCTGCTCCATAGGGCATAATCGCTATTTGCTCTACTTGAAAAGGATCGGTCGTACCATGCTCTGGGGGTCCAGCTTCAGATAAATATCGAGACCATTCAATATAACCGTCAGTAAAAGCCTTTTGGATTACTGTTCCCGCCGTAAGGCCAATTACAGGTAATTGAAAAAAAGTACGATTTGCAACAGCATCAAAACAATAAGCAGTAGTAGAGTTCTCTTTAAAACCGTCTAATTTACCTGCCCATAATTGAAGCCAATTATATGTAAAACCAGCTCCAAAATAACTTGGAAAAAACCCGCTAACAGAATCAAATATTCTAGTTTGCTGGGTAAAAATAGTATTGATCTGAGCTTCAGATAGTTTTTTAGATGCAATAGCCTCCGCATGAACTAGATCCGTTTCTTCAGAGAATGCCAAGCCCCATTCGTGTTGACTTAATAATCCGTCACTTGAAATTGCAAAGGCTACTCGCCCAGTTGGATTGATCATTTCATTCCACTTAGGCATGTTAAGGAGTCTAGATATTTGAGCATTAAGAGCAGGATATTTAACTCTTGCCAGCCTTAATCCTGCAGCACACATTGCCCAATCAATTGTGCTTACTTCGCTAATTTCATCTGGAAAAAAGGGACTCCCATCTGTTTTATAATAATGTAAAGGAAACCCCTTAAATTTATTATGTAAACTCCCCATAACATCATCCATCCAATTGACAATTCCTCTGACTGCTCTTTCCGCAGCAGCTGGAGTTAACAATTCTTCATCTTCAGCGGCTAATATTAGCCCTGCAATTCCCATACCTAATCCAGAAATTGAAACTTTATTTTGTAGAGGAGTTGCTTCTATGATTACACCAACAGGTCTGGTTGCAGTTGAGCTCGCTGTCTCGGTATAATTCCACAGCACATATCGCAAAGCACTTTGCTTGACCCAGTTCATAAATTCCAAATCATCTGTAGGGGGCTCAAACTTTGATCCTGTATCAATATAAACATCATCTATTCCAAATTTGGTAGAAATGCTCGGATCACCTGCATCGAATATTGAATGAAGATCTGATGGCAATAATGAAATTTCAACAGAACGAATTGCGCTTTGAGCTGAAGGAGTAATTGCTGAATCGGGTAGAGCAACAGAAATATCTGTCCAACTCTCGTTGACCTGAACATTCTCAGTATGAAGTATGGATCCAGATTCAGATTTTAGTGTTACCCTAAATGGTAATACTCTATTATCAAAAGTTCTCGCTCGAAAAGAAATTTTATTAAAATCCTTAAATACTTTATCTGGGGCAAACTTATTTTTAGCCTGCTGCTCAGAAGTTAAAGTGCTTACATCAGGTTGCAGTGTACCAAAAGTTGATATTCTTAATTTAATTGCACCAGGAACAGATTGAGTAGGCAAATCTTTCTTAAGACCATAAACTTCTATTTTCAAATAGGGGTTTTTATTTTCTAATTCAATCGATGAAATAAGGTCTACAGAATTCTGGGAAGTCAGGTTTGTCCTTTCAAGGGTATAATCCGAATTAATCTCAGTCCTGCCTCTTGTAGCCTGATCAAGTGTCAAAATTGGATAACCATTCTTTAAGCCTGTAAAAGAATTTCTGTTTTCTTCAATAAAGTTAGATTGATCTTCTTTTTCAAGGCTAGTTTCTGAACCTTCATTAGAAAACGTATAATTTTCAATTCCTTGAGAAATAAAAATAGTTTCAGGAAGTGTATTTTTTATACCTCGTTTGTCGCCTGCCCAATCATTAATTATTAAACCTTTAGTTGAGTTTCTATTGTAAACTTTAAGACGAGAAAACTTCTCAGCAGAAGCCAATTCTTGTTCTTCAGGCTCTTTTTTTAATATAATTATTCTTCCAGCTCTTAAATGACCATATAAATTTTTAGCATCTTTTGTAGCATCTAATTGACTGCCTTTTGATCCAAAAAACCATTCTGGACCCAAAATCACTTCCCTTACATTATAATAGTCTTTATCCTGAACAGGATCAAAAGGAGCGGTAAGAGAGTAGGAAACTGTATTTGAGTTCGGATCTAGCCCTGACCAAGCACCCTTCC
>Ga0206130_10004178_pt1 | contig 18026 bp, 15 predicted proteins | sample Helgoland_Spring_9_FD_148637 | JGI IMG/M metagenome (GOLD analysis project Ga0206130, IMG submission 148637) | Pelagic subsurface seawater microbial communities from Kabeltonne, Helgoland, North Sea - Helgoland_Spring_Bloom_20160512_1 | ecosystem: Environmental > Aquatic > Marine > Epipelagic ... | reverse complement strand
AGCAATAAGCTGATAGGCCCTTGCGTTAGCAATAAGCTGAAAGGGAAGTGAGGTTATAAGGTAGAAATAAATGAGCGATGATGATACGACGCTATTCCCGTCAAATCGGCCTGAATGGCGGCTGCTGGCAGCGGCTGGAACAATTGTCGGATGCCTGACAGCTGTTTGGTTACCTTTTGGCATTATTGGGTTTGCCGGTTTTCTCTATCTGGCCGTTTTGTTGCGCCCTCTTGCGCCCGTGTCTCAGCCAGATGATGATTATGTGCGGGCACCTGTTGATGGCACTATCTTATCTGTAGATACAGGGGCTCTTAACGTTGACGGCGATGAGGTGACTGTTATTTGCCTGCGTGCAGGTAGTTTTTCATCGCAACTCCAATCTGCCCCTGTCAGAGGTATTGTTGATAGCGTTATTTGGTTTGCCGGCGTGTTTAAGACAGGCAAAGACGGCACTCAGATGTCAAATGCGGCACGGCGTGAATTCATCTTTGAAACAGATTCAGGTCATCACATTGGATTTATCCAGCATGGTGATAGCTATGCCCGCCTGCTTATGGGGTTTGTTCAGGAGGGCCAGCGGCTCACAGGCAATGAGAAAATCGGGGTGAGCCTTTTTCATGCACGGTTAAGTATTATTGTGCCGGCGCAGTTCGACATTAAGGTAACAGTAGGCCAGCGCATTCTCGTTGGAGAGACAGTTTTGGCGTCTTTGGCGCCTCTCTCAGCCCCGCAACACTAGGCTATTTGTATGTTTGACGCTTATCTACGCCCCCCTCTTGATCGTCTTCTAAGCCGTGTGGCGCGGCCGCTGGTTGCCTGCGGTATTTCAGCAAATATGGTTACGATAGCCGGAGGTGTTGTGGGGGGCTTTGCGTGTGTGGCTACTGCGTTTGGGTTTTATCATATTGCGATTGCCCTGCTGGCCCTGAACAGGATATGTGATGGGCTTGATGGCGCAGTTGCGCGGCTTACGCTGCCATCTGATTTTGGCGGGTTTCTGGATATTGTGACCGATTTCCTGTTTTATAGTTTACTGCCATTCTCTTTTGCGCTGTCGCGCCCCGAAGATAGTCTTGCCGCAGCCTTTCTTATTGTAAGTTTTGTTGGCACGGGAACCAGTTTTCTGGCTTTTGCTATTGTTGCTGCAAAACGTGGTATTTCGACTGAGGTGCGGGGGACGAAAAGTTTTTTCTATCTTGGCGGACTGGTTGAGGGGACAGAAACAAGTGCTATTTTGGGTCTTATTCTGCTGTTTCCGGAATGGTTTGGCGTGATAGCTGTCATATTTGGCCTGTTATGCTGGCTTACCACGATTTATAGAATTTCATCTGCATGGCAGGTTTTTGGAAAAGGCTATTGAAAGCTGGTCGAGACCTGTTAAATCAGACTATATGGTTTAACAGTTTGGCTGGTATTCTGCTGGTGAAACGAAGAAGGAGACCGCTATGAAATTTGGTATTGGACAATCTGTAAAGCGGGTTGAAGATAAAGACCTGCTTATCGGACAGGGACGCTATACTGATGATGAGTTGCCGGGCGAGGGCTATGCTGTTGCGTTTCTGCGCTCTCCTTATGCGCATGCTGTTCTGACCTCCCTTGATATCAGCGCTGCTGCAACAGCCCCTGGCGTTATCATGGCCGCAAGCCATGCTGACATGGCGGCTGATAATGTGGGTGAAATTCATTGTCAGCAATATGTTGATAATAGTGATGGCACCGCAATTCCGCGGACAACAAAGCCAGCAATGATTGCCGATATTGTGCGTTATGCTGGTGACATTGCTGCAATGGTTGTGGCTGAAACACGCCAGCAAGCTATGGATGCTATTGAGCTGATTGAGGCTGACTATGATAGTATGCCTGCGGTGTGCGATGTTTATGCCGCCCTAGAAGATGATGCGCCACAGCTTTATGACTGCTATCCAAATAATGTAGTTTTCGACTGGGCCTCTGGCGATCTGGATGGCGCGCGTGCAGGCATTGCAGCTGCCAAGGCTGACGGGCATAAAATTGTCGCGGTTGATGTTGTGAATAGCCGTCTTCTGGCGAGCGCTCTTGAAACCCGCCCTGTGGTTGCACAGCCTGATGGGGAAAAGCTCACCTTATGGCTTCCCTCACAAGGACCGGCGCCACTGGCAAAACAGATTGCCATAGCGCTTGGCATGAAAGATGAAGAGCTTCGGGTTCTTACCGGACATGTAGGGGGCGGCTTTGGCTATAAGATTTTCTTGCACCCTGAACAGCTCTGCGTTGCATGGGCAGCGCGCAAGTTAGGGAGGGTCGTGCGCTGGCAACAGGAACGCTCCGAAGCCTTCCTTTCAGATGTTCATGGCAGGGATAACCGGACCAAAGCATGGGCAGCTGTTGATGAAACAGGCAAAATCCTTGCAATGGAAGTCTCTGTGCATGCGAATATGGGCGCTTGGTTATCCAATTTTGGTATCTATATTCCAACCTTATCGGCAACCCGTACTCTTACAGGCCCCTATGATATTCAGACTGTCGGTATGCGTGTGCGCGGCATCGTGACCAACACACCGGCTGTAGATGCGTTTCGCGGGGCAGGGCGCCCCGAAGCTAATTATCTGCTTGAGCGTCTGATGGACCATATTGCAGCAGAATTATCTATCGACCGCTTTGAATTGCGTCGCCGAAATCTTATTAAGCCTGAACAGATCCCCTATAAGATGGTTGAGGGCGGCGCAGTTGATTCTGGCGATATGCCAGGGCTGCTCGATGAGGTTATCGAAAAAGCAGATGTTGCAGGCTTTGCAGGGCGGCGTGCTGAAAGCGAAGCGCAGGGTAAATATCGCGGCCTTGGTCTTTCAATGTATCTTGAACAATGCGGACAAGGCGGCGGCGGCGGTGTTGATATTGAATTTGCCGCTGACGGCTCTGTTGTCCTTTATGCATCGCAACAGGATAATGGGCAGGGGCACCTGACAACATTAACCCAGATTTTCTCAGATCGTCTTGGCTATGATGCTGAATTAATCAAGGTTGTTCAAGGTGATAGCTTGCGTACACCTCCCGGCACAACAGGTGGTGCTAAGATGGCATCTGTTCTAGGCTCGTCTGTATCAGAGGCGGCCAGTCTTATTGCGGTTGACGCACAAAAGCTAGCGGCTGAGCATCTTGGTGTTGATGACGCTGATGTCGGGCTTGTCGAAGGCGTCTTCACGGCGTCCGGCACCAACCAGAGCATTTCTATCGAAGAGCTTGTCAGGCTGACTGCAACTGAAGATGGGCCTCACCCGCTCAACCGGTTTAATGACTATCAGGCAAGCGGGGCAACCTATCCTTACGGCTCTCACATTATTGAAATTGAGGTGGATAAGGCGAGTTTTGTGCCGCAGATTGTGCGCTATACGACAATGGATGATTTTGGCAATATCCTTAATCCTCTTACTCTTTTTGGTCAGATACAGGGCGGTATAGCTCAAGGTGTTGGTCAGGCGCTCTATGAGCATCTTGCCTATGATGAAACAGGACAACTGCTTTCTGGCTCGTTGATGGATTATACCCTTCCGCGTGCTGACCATCTGCCAATGTTAGATAATCATACCCGCAACACACCCTGCCAGAATAACTTGCTGGGCGTGAAGGGGGCAGGCGAAGCAGGTGCTATTGGCGCGCCACCAGCGGTTATTTCAGCCCTTTGTGACGCGCTCGGTGTTGTCCATATCGACATGCCCGCTACGTTAGATAGTATCTGGAAATTAATGCAGGCAAAGAAAGCAGCAGCATGAGCGATAAAATTGAGAAAACAGACGCAGAATGGCGCGAGATGCTAAGCGACGAGCAGTTTGATGTTACCCGTAAACAGGCAACCGAACGGGCTTTTTCCGGCAAGTACTGGGATAGCCATGGCTCTGGCGTTTATCGGTGCGTGTGCTGTGATGCGGCTCTGTTTAATTCAGAAAAGAAATATGATTCTGGTTCAGGCTGGCCATCATTTACTGAACCGATGGTTGATGAAAATGTGGAAACAGAAGAAGACCGCTCGTTATTTATGACACGCACCGAGGTCCATTGCAGTCATTGCGAGGCCCATCTTGGCCATGTCTTCCCTGACGGACCCAAAGAAGAGGGCGGATTGCGGTACTGTATCAATTCTGCCTCGCTTGAGTTTGAATCAGAAGAATAAGCCTTTCAGGCGCTAATAATATAGCTCGCCCGTCTGTGAGCTTGGTATTGCACTAGCATCTGGTTATTGACTAGCATCTGGTTATTGAATGGTAGTTTTAAGTAGGCTATTCTGCGCCACCGCGTTTCATTTTATTTTGCTAGGCTATTGTTCAATGACTGACGTTTCTGCTGAGAGCCTATCGCTCCACCCGCCTGTGATTTCTGGCATAACCAAGCTTTATGGCTGTATTGCCCATCCAAGCGCGCATGTGCGTGCCCCGTCTATCTTTAATCCGATTTTCCGGAAAAATGGTACTGATGCTGTTATGGTGCCGATAAATTGCCCGCCTGAACATCTTGAGACAGTTGTGCGCGGCCTGAATGGGCTAAAGAATTTTGGCGGGCTTGCTGTTACAATACCGCATAAGCTGGCCCTTGCTGAGCTGTGTGATGAGCTTGGGGATGGGGCGCGTGCAACAGGCGCTGTCAATGCTGTCCGATTTGATGATGACGGCAAAATCTATGGTAATAATTTTGACGGCGAAGGGTTTGTCGCTGGATTAATAGGTGAGGGGTATCAGCTGCAGGGCAAGCGTGTTTTGCTGCTTGGGGCGGGCGGTGCTGCGCGGGCGGTTGCGGTTGCGGTTGCCCATCATGGCTGCGCGCATATTGATATTGCGAACCGTACCTTACAGAAAGCTGCGGCTACGGCTGAATTAACGGGTAAGTTTACATCAAAATCTTCGGTTGGCACAACAACGCTAGAAACAGCAGATCTTGGCGCTTATGATATTGTCATAAACGCTACCTCGGTTGGGTTGCATGATGACGACCCTCATCCTGTTCCCATTGATAGTTTGGCATTTGATTGTCTAGTTTGTGATATTATTATGGTGCCTGATAGAACAAACTGGCTGATTGCGGCTGAAGACTCTGGCCGGCCTGTTCATAAAGGCAGACACATGCTGGATTACCAGCTTGAGCTTATTGGCCGATTTATTGGCGCATTTGACTAGCATCCTGCGGTGCAATAGGGCATTATGCGAGTTCGCAAATTTACCGTTGACGGCGCTGGGACTTCCAAGAGAGATGAGGCATTAAATGGCAGAAGAGACAAGCTGGACCGATGAGCGTCTTGAAAAATTAAGAAAGCTCTGGGACAAGGGGTTATCTATCTCGCAGATTGGCGAAGAATTAGGCGTAACCCGTAATGCTGTTGCTGGTAAAGCGCACCGGTTGAAACTGCCAAAGCGTCAATCACCGATCGCCAAAACTAGTGCGAAAAAAGCTCCTAAAATAGTCGAATCTACCAAAGAGCTGCCCTTGCGTCTTGCGTTGCGTCAGATTAAATGGTCGCGCTCTAAATGCGTTTGGCCGCATGGTGACCCGAAAAAAGTTGAATTTGGCTTCTGTAGTGAGCCTGTTTTGCCGGGCAAGCCGTATTGCCCTGAACATTGCGACCTTGCCTATACAACATCGCGCGATGGAAGCTAGATCTGCAAGCGCGCCTATCCGGCGTCAGGATTATAGCCCTCTTGCGTGGCAGGTCCAAAAAACCGATCTAACAGTTCAGATTTTTGACGACCATGCCCGCGTTGCCGTAACAATGACGCTGCGAAATGCTCCTGAAGCTGAGAGCACTGCGCCGCTGTTTCTGAACGGTAGAGCCCTTACATTTGTCTCAGCTGAAACAGAAGCAGGCCCGTTGCCTGACAGTTGTGTTGAGGTGCGCGATGATGGTCTGGTTATCACAGGCCTCAAATCAGGCGATAAGCTAACAGTCACCTCGATATGCGATCCGTTCTCTAATACCGCCCTAGAGGGGCTTTATGCGTCAGGCGATATGATTTGCACGCAATGTGAGCCAGAAGGGTTCCGGCGTATCTGCTATTATCCTGACCGCCCTGATGTCATGAGTATATTTACCACGCGAATCGAAGCGCCGCGTCTCTATCAAGAGTTGCTTTGTAATGGCAATCTGATTGAAACAGGCCCGTGTGATGCAGGGCGTCATTATGCACTCTGGCATGACCCACATCCAAAGCCAGCCTATCTATTTGCGCTTGTTGCTGGGACGCTGGAAAGAGTTGAAGATAGTTTTACCACGTCATCTGGGAAGCAGGTTGCATTACATATCCTTGTTGAGCCGGGTAATGGCCACTTAACGGGCCATGCAATGGATAGCCTGAAACGCTCGATGAAATGGGATGAAGATGTTTACGGCCTTGAATATGACCTTGATCTCTTTCAGATAGTCGCTGTTAGCCATTTCAATATGGGCGCGATGGAAAATAAAGGGCTCAATATCTTTAACAGCAAATTTGTGCTGGCAGATAAGCGCACCGCTACTGACACTGATCTGGATAATGTCGAAGCTATTATTGCGCATGAATATTTTCATAACTGGACAGGAAACCGGGTTACCTGCCGTGACTGGTTCCAGCTTACCTTAAAAGAAGGTCTGACGGTTTTCCGTGACCAGAGCTTTAGCGCTGATACTCATGATGAGGGGGTAAAGCGGGCAGCTGATGTTGCTGCATTACGCGCCGTTCAATTCCCAGAAGATGCGAGCCCTACAGCACACCCAATCCGGCCGGAGAGCTATTCAGAAATCAATAATTTCTACACCCCTACGATTTATGAAAAAGGGGCTGAAATTATCAGAATGATGCACCGAATGCTGGGGGCTGACGGATTTCGTGCCGGCATGGATCTTTATTTTGCCCGGCATGATGGACAGGCTGTTACTTGTGATGATTTTGTGGCGGCAATGGCTGATGCAAATAATCGCGATTTAAGGGCCTTCCAGCGCTGGTATTCACAAGCAGGCACGCCAACTGTGAGCGTTAACCGGTCAGTGAAGGATACATCGCTGATACTGAACCTGACGCAGGCCCTACCAGAGACAGCTGCCAAAACGCCGCGTCTGCCGCAACCGGTGCCAGTAAGCCTTGCCTTTTTTGCAGCAGATGGACGCCAGCTCTCTTTTACGATTGATGGCGGAACTGCTGGTACAGAACATGTCTATTTATTATCAGTAGCAGAGGCCACAATTACAGTTGAGGCAGGCGATGGGGATATCACTAAATCTGTTCCCTCTTTATTGCGCGGGTTTTCAGCCCCCGTGCGGCTCGTTACTGATATCAGCCGTGATGAGCTATGCCATCTTATTGCCCATGATACAGACCCCTTTAATCGGTATGAAGCCGGGCAGAGCCTGTTCCAACATAATATTACAGCGCGCCTGAACGGAAACGCTGATGAAGCAGCAGAGCGCCAGCTTGCCGATGCTCTTCTGGCGTTGCTTGGAGATGCATCGCTTCGCGATGATTTCAAAGCGCTCGCTCTTGGCGTTCCTAGTCAGGCTGATAGCGAACAACAGAATAGGCCCGCAGACCCGCCCGCCATCTGGCAGGCGCGCCATGATGTGCAAGCGAGCCTTGGGCGGTCACTAAAGGACGAGATCAATGACCGGCTTGCCGTGCCAGACAAACTGGAAACAGCCGCGCAGAGAAGCCTGCAGAACAGGTTATTGCTGCTTGGCTGTGCAGCAGAAGATGCCGCATCTCTTGGCGTTGCAGCAACACAAGCTGGCATAGATGTAATGAGCCTTTCTATGGGCGCTTTAGCGGCCCTTAACAGTCTTGATTGTCCAGAGCGCGATACGGCCCTTTCAGCCTTTCATGATAAATGGTCAGAAGAGCCTCTGGTGCTTGAAAAATGGTTTGCCCTAGAAGCTGGATCGCCGATTGGCGGGACAGTGGAGCGGCTTGCTACGCTTATGGAACATCGTCAGTTTGATGTAAAAAATCCGAATAAGATTCGGTCTGTCCTTGGCGTATTTGCGGCGGCTAATCCGCGGCAATTCCATAAAGATGATGGATCAGGCTATCAGTTTATCGCATCACAGCTCGCCATATTGGATAAACGCAATCCGCAGATCGCCGCTCGTCTTGGACTTACATTGACGCGGTTTCAGCATTATGCCCCAGCCCGGCAGGCCTTAATGCAGGATGCTCTGGCATTTTTATCTCAGCAGGACCTATCTCCAGATTTATCTGAAATCGTTATGCGTGCCCTTGCGTAAAATAGCTAACTTTTTTCAGCTGATTGGCGGGGTTCCATGAGTATGGAATGTTTCGATTGTTTTGAGCCCCCAAGCCTGCCCTTTCTTGCGTTCGTTCTCTGTCCAGGTAATGGTCTCCCAATCTGGCTGCATGATAAGGCGTGCCCCAGAATTTGCCAGTTCAACACGGGTGCCAGATGGGTCCCAAACATAGAGAAAAAACGTGCCCTGTATTGCATGTTTATGGGGTCCGGTTTCAATATGAACGCCATTTTCTAAAAAGATGTCAGCAGCCCGCAATATGTCTTCTCTTTGGTCGGTGGCATAGGTGATATGGTGAAACCGGCCGGTGCCGCCGCCACGCTCTTCGGTACAGGCAAGATCGTAGCTTTTGTTGTTAATGGTAAACCAACAACCGCCAAGGCGGCCATTATCGAGCTGGATCTGTTCTGTCACGCGTGAGCCAAAGCAGGTGATCATAAAATCACGAAATTCTGTAACATTGCTGGATAATAAATTGAGGTGATCAAGGCGTCTTGGGCAACATCCGCGCCCATGATAGCGCTGATGGATGTTTTTCAAGGCAGCTTTTTCCTCTGGTGGTGCCTTATATTTTACTGTGTTCCAGTAAAGTTCGAAGACATGGCCAAACGGATCCTCAAATTGGAATGAAGGGCCATGGCTTTGATCGCCATCGCGCCACCCATAGGTCTTGTACGAAGACGCTTCGATTAGCCGCAACCCGGCGCTCAAGCGCCTCAGGGGGGCGGCGCGATAAGCAATATGCCCGACACCCGTCGTGGCATGCCGGGTAAGTTTCAAGGTGCAAAATTCATAATCATCAAAGGCCCGCAGATAGGCACTATTCTTATCTCTGCCGCTTTCTGTCAGACCATAGATACGAGTATAGAAATCAAGACTCTCATCAAATTTATCCGTGTAAATCTCAACATGACCAAGATGTGCAACATCAAAACAGGGTTTTTGCATAATCGTCTCCATATTTATGGGTGTTTCCTGCTAACGCTGGGCTCTGTATTGCTCTCGGCTTGTTTGATGGATGGGCCAGGGATGTACACGAGCTTTGATGCTTATCTGTAAATGTTTTTCCACATGTGGCTTATGACTGCCGCCCTTCTTCTCACCCCATAGAATAGACACATTTGTGCCTTCCCTAGACAGGTCAGAGCGCAGCATCGCTAACGAAATCCAAGCGCGTTCATTAGCAGAATAGACCGGATAGGTCGAAAGCCCGACATGTTCGCCATCTAACATCACGTGATCATAAGGATGTGCAGCATAGTGGCCTGCGGGGATTTCCATCAGTTTTGGGGCTGGAAATTCATCCATCATGCCAGAAAAAATCTTTAAAACATCCTCTTTTTCCCAGACAAGAGTAACCTTTTCGCGGTGGTTATTTTCTGCCATGGCCACTAACGCATCGCGGCCTATGAAATCATGATCGAAATGGATCAGACGGCCATAAGCAAGGTCCCAAGGGGTCAGGTAAAATTCTTCAACATTGTCAGGCTGGAAACTTCCCCCGATGGAACATGTTGCCTCAAACCCATTATCGGGTAGCCATTCACGGTAAGGTTTCATCGCCTCGCCGGTATAAATTGCTGGCAAAGGTGAGGGGATCCAGCCAGATTCTATCGTAGCAGTGGAATAGGCACGTGAACCGGCTCGTAGCATGCCATATGTTTTTCCAACGTCGCATAAGCGGTCATAAACACGCTTGCTATCCTTATAAGGTCCCCAGAGTTCAAGCCCTTCTGTGCCGCCCATGCCATGGCTGAGCGTGCGGGCAGATACTCCGGCAATGGTAATCTCACCCATAGCAAAGAATTTGGTGGTCAGTGGGCCACCTTCATTGACCTCGTTAAGAATATCCAGTGCCTTGGGTCCTTGAATCTCATAACGATAAAGTTTCCGGGATTTTTGGGTGTTTTCGAGGCTGCGGATATCATATTCGGTTGAAACGTCAAAATCGCTGGTTTCAGCCTGAAACGCCAACCAGTTTGCCACAGGAGGACGGCCAATAAACAGCGCCTCATCATCCTCTAGGCCAAAGAGGATACCATCACCGATGACATATCCATCATGATTGCAGCAAATCAGTTGTTTAGCCTTATTGCGGCCAAAATGGGCGAAATTATTAATGCCAACATATGACAGGAAAGCGACTATATCGACACCACGAATATACAGGTCGGTCATATGATAAGATTGATTGAGTAGCACAGCCCCATTTCGCCAGGCGCGCACCTCCTCAATCCAGTTGGTATATTGTGGCGGGATCGGGAACATATAAGGTCCGACATTCGCATTTTGTAACATATGAGAAGGAGAGGGGAAGCGAGCTAGCCGCGCCTCAAGATTTTGTTTCGACATAATTGCGCTCCACTGCAGTGTGTCGAGCGACCTTATAATCTTTACGCTTTTTCTTCTTATTCTATTTTTTCATACGGTATAATATACTAGTTATATCTATTATTTTCCGCCGCTCTAAGGAATCACGCCTAGTTCACTCGCTACATTTTTTAACTCATTTATCAGCGCGAAACGGGCATGAGATGCAACATTTCGTCGATAGCTAACGCCAATGATGCACGGCACTTTTTCCAGTGAAACATCTATGATTTTCAGATCATCACGCAGCTTTTTTAGCTGATTATCGCTATAAGAGAGCAGCCCAATAGCATCACTTTCTGCAACCAGTTGTTCGGCCAGTCGAAATGAGACCATTTCATAGGTATGAGTTGGCACAACTGTTCCTTCTGAGCGAAACAGAGTGTCGAAATAGTTTCGTATTGGCGTGCCATGCGGGCCGACTATCCACCGTTCCTGAGAGAGGTCGGTAATTGTTTTGGCTGTTTTGTGAATGGGGTGGTCGGTGCGCGCTACAGTCTGAAAGCACTCCTCCCATAGCGGCGCTTCCTGCACCTCTGGGTAGGGGGCTGGTTGACGCAATACGCCAATGACGCAATCTATCTCCTCAGCCATAACCGCTTCCATGAGGGTAATGTAATCGCCTGGAATAGCGCGGAATTTCAGATGCCGGGTGGTGCGTGTAATGCGCGCCAGAGCTGTTGCCACGATGTCCTGCTCTGAAAAGGGCAGCATGCCGACAATTAAGTTGCCATAGATGCTATCTGTCTCTGCATCCTCAAGAGTCGATAGCTTTTTTAACTCATCAACAACCGAGTTTCCTAATCGGGCCAGAATCCAGGCGCTTTCTGTTGGAATTAAGCCGTGGGCTTTCCGCACAAACAGCTCTCTGTGTAACAAATCAGAGAAGGTTCTCAGAATTTTACTAACGGCGGGCTGTGAAATATTCAGCGTTTGAGACGCAGCTGATGCGCTTTCAAGCTCGCAGACAATCTGGATGGTATTTAGGTCTCTGATACGCAAGAACGCCAGCATATTGACGGGCTGGTGATGTTGGGCCAATGCGATTTCAGCCTGTAGAATAAGGTGGATAATACGGGCGCAGTGTATAATCACAATTTCACCCCTTGCCGTTGTTTCCACCCCGCCCCAGCCGCGGGTAAATAATTTTATGTTTAAGATATCCTCTGCTGAGGCATACGATTAATGGAGGTGTTTCGAAAGATGTGGCTGGCGAAATTAAGGCACTTACTGGTGGGGGCACAAACTATGCCTTTGATTCAACCGGTGTGCCTAAGATAATCCCGATAGCAATAAAAGCGCTACGGGCGAAGGGGATGTGCGGCACAGTTGGCTCTTTTTCACCCGGCGAGACCGCAGCAATTGATCTTCTGGATTTTTTTACCCAAGGCAAATGCTTCAAGGGGATTGTTGAGGGCGAATCTAATGCCGATGAGTTTATCCCGAAATTGATCGCATTGAACCAGCAAGGCCGCTTTCCCTATGACCAACTTATTAAATTCTATGATTTTGCAGATATCAACGAGGCGATAAGCGACGCTGAAAATGGCAGAGTGCTAAAACCTGTTATCCGCTTCAATGGGGGGTAACGCCCAGCCATGAAAAGCTGTATCTATTTGGCTGGCCTGATGAGAGTGCCGCTTACTTCAAGAAGGCAGGGATATGGTCGCTATCTTTAAAGCTGGTGCCTTTCCATTCAGGCGGCCGCTTTTCTCCATATTTATTGCGAGCACCCTCTTTTTTATCAGCCGTATCTGGCGTATCGGCACTCGTTTGGCTCGGCGCTTCGGCGGCTGACTTGCCAGTTGCTTGGCCAGTTGCTTGGCCAGTTGACTGATTAGCTGGTGCATCTGTTGCCTGCGGGGGTTTTTTACCGCGGCGGGGTTTTACTGATGCGTTATTTGCTGATGCGTTAGTTGCTGGCGACTTGTTTTCTGATTTGCCAGTCTCGACCTCAGCCGTCTCTGGCGTATCATTCTGTTCTACCGGCTTATCAGACTTAGCAGTTTTGTCCTGAGACTTATTATTGGGATCATGTAGCGCAATAGATATGCCAATAAGCTTCTCAATGGCTTCAATATACCGTTTATCATCACTGGTTGCCCCAATGGTGAAGGCAGAGCCTGTGCGTCCTGCACGACCGGTTCTGCCAATACGGTGAACGTAATCTTCGGCGTTTGTTGGCACATCAAAATTAAAGACATGGCTTACCAGCGGGATATCAAGACCGCGCGCGGCAACGTCTGATGCAATGAGGAGCGGCACTGTGCCTTCTTTAAAATCTTTTAAAGCAGCAAGGCGCGCTGATTGCGTCATATCACCATGAAGCGCCGCGACATTGAATTTATGCCGCTGTAATGATGAGAGTAGGGTTGAAATATCACGTTTGCGATTACAGAAAATAACGGCGTTTTGAACAGTTTCTGTACGCAGTAGGTCGCGCAGAACATCACGTTTTTTGCGTGTGTCTGTCCAAATAAGGCGCTGTGATACGGTGTCAGCTGTACTGGCTGGCTTTGAAACCTCGATAATTTTCGGGTTCATCACAAATTTACTGCCGATTTTATGAATTTCATCAGACAATGTGGCAGAGAAGAAGAGTGTCTGGCGCATCACTGGAATTTTGCTCACAATACGCTCAACATCGGGAATAAAGCCCATATCGAGCATCCGGTCAGCTTCGTCAATTACCAGAATTTTTACATCCTGCAACAGCACTTTTCCGCGCTCAAAATGGTCCATAAGTCGGCCAGGTGTGGCAATCAATACATCAACACCCTTATTAAGCGCTGCTTCCTGGTCAGAAAAGCTCACCCCGCCAATAAGCAACGCCATGCTCATATTATGATTAGTTGAAAACTTTTCAAATGATTCTGCTACCTGCGCTGCCAGCTCTCTAGTCGGAGCAAGGATAAGCGAGCGCGGCATGCGCGCCTTTGCCCTGCCAGATGCCAGAATATCAATTAAGGGCAGGGTGAATGACGCTGTTTTTCCCGTCCCTGTCTGTGCAGAGCCTAGAATGTCGCGGCCCATCAATACAATTGGAATTGATGCAGCCTGAATAGGCGTTGGCGACTCGTAGCCGAGCTGTGTGACAGCATCAACCAGAGCATCGCTCAGTCCTAGATCATGAAATGGTGAAGATATTGTTCTGACCCCTTTGTCATTTCACCGTCTTAAACCCAACTTTATTCAATATTGTATGAGCATAATTTACTCATTAACTATTTGATGCCGGGGGAAAACATGTGAAGAAGTGTTGGCTTCACGATTTGTTGTGGTTGAAGTGATACATGAACCGTGCGAAAAGGTCAATCTGACATAAAAACTTGTCTAGGATAAGTGAAGGGGCGGTGAGATAATGTCTCACAATATTGTATTTATTCCGGGGTTAATTCTGACAAAAAACTTATTTTTGGCACAGGAAGAGGTATTGAAATCTCGCCCAGATATTACCATCACGCATGCCAATACATGTGGCCATGCAAGCATTACGGCTATGGCCGAAGAAATCCTTGCTAGCCAAAAGGGTAGCTTTATTCCAGTTGGTCTGTCGATGGGCGGATATGTTGCAGCAGAACTCGCGCGTCTGGCACCTGAACGGCTTGATGGGATGGCGCTGCTTTCAACAGGCCCACATGCAGATGAAGAAAGACAGAAGCGTATTCGGCGGGAACTTGTTCGGATGTCTACAATGGGAAAATTTAAAGGTGTAACGCCCCGCCTGTTGCCGCGCTTCCTATCGCCTGCTGCTTTGCAAAACGAAACTCTCGCATCTGCGGTGATGGCAATGGGTGAGGCTGTCGGTCAGCATAATTTTGCGCTACAACAGGAAGCGATTATGAATCGCCGCGAGCAAATGGGCACGCTGGCACAATTTCATAAGCCATCGCTTGTATTATGCGGTGATTTGGACGAGCTAACACCGCCTGAACTAGCCCATGAAATGGCAGGCGTGCTAAGAGATGCTGAGCTTGTGATACTGCCTGATGTTGGCCATCTTTCAGCCATGGAAGCCCCAGATGAGGTTACAGCAGCACTCCTGCGGCTGATTGATAGGATAGCCACCTGATAGCGCTGTGCCGTGCTTAGATATCGATATTATCCATCGCCTCATAGGCATGGTCACGGATATATTCAAACCGTAATTCTGGCTTTTTGCCCATCAAGGTTGTGACTAGCCTATCAACGCCGCGCCTATCATCTGCGCCGTCTGAATCGCGTGCTGGCAAATTAACCTGCAGAAGGCGGCGCGTATCACGGCTCATTGTTGTTTCTTTTAGCTGGGCAGGGGGCATTTCGCCCAACCCTTTAAAGCGGCTGATATCAACTTTTCCGCGGCTGTTAAAATGGCTTTCAAGGAGTTGCTCCCGGTGTGCATCATCTAGCGCATAAAAGGTCGTTCCGCCTTGCGTCATCCGGTAGAGCGGCGGCTGGGCAAGATAAAGCCGTCCTGCTTCTACCAACAACGGCATTTGTTGATAAAAATAGGTCATTAGCAGGGCAGCAATATGAGCGCCATCAACATCCGCATCTGTCATGATGATGATTTTACCATAGCGCAAATCATCAAGGTTAAAATCTCGGCCACTTTTTACCCCAAGGGCAAGTGATAGGTCAGATAATTCCTGATTTTGTGACAGTTTATCAGCAGTTGCACTGGCCACATTGAGGATTTTACCACGTAGCGGCAAGACCGCCTGAGTGGCTCTGTGGCGCGCTGATTTAGCTGATCCACCAGCTGAATCACCTTCTACCAGAAATAGTTCTGTTAGTTCGGTATCTTGAGAGGTGCAGTCTGATAGCTTGCCGGGAAGTCGTAGCCGGCGGGTTGCTGATTTACGAGCTACTTCTTTGTCTTTGCGTCGCTTTTTGCGTTCTTCAAGCCGTTCGATTGCCATATCAAGAAGGTCATTTGCCCGGACCTTCTCTGCTGACAGCCAAAGCTCAAAGCGGTCACGCACAGCTGTTTCTGTTTGGCGTGTGGCTTCTTGCGAGACGAGTTTTTCTTTGGTCTGGCCTTGGAATTGCGGGTCACGAATAAACACGGACAGCATGCCAGCCGCCCCTGTTAGAATATCCTCTGCGGTTAACTCTGATGCTTTTTTCTGGCCAACAAGCTCACCATAATTTCGCAAGCCGCGGGTAATAGCATGCCGAAACCCTGCTTCATGGGTGCCACCAAGCGGTGTGGGAACCGTATTACAGTAGGAATGAAAAAACCCATCTTCACCAAAAGCAAGCCAGGTAAGAGCCCATTCAAATTTTTGCCCCTCAAGCTCAATAATATCGGCAAAAGGCTGTGCAAGGAGCAGGCCCTTATCCTTTGTTGTATCGTTAACATAGTCAGCAAGGCCGCCCGGATAACATAAATCAGCTTCTGCTGGAATAATGTCCTGACCGGTAAGTAACGTTGGGTCACACCGCCATCTGATCTCAACGCCAGCAAAAAGATAGGCTTTCGCTTGAACCATCTTAAATAAAGTGGCTGGTTTGAAACGGCAGCCAGCACCAAAAATCTGCTCATCAGGTGTAAAGCGGATAAGGGTTCCCCGCCGGTTTGGTGCGGCTCCTAACGTTTCGATTGGGCCAACAGGCAGGCCTCGTGAAAATTTCTGCCCAAATAACGTGCGCTCGCGGGCAACTTCAACCTCCAGCGAGACAGAAAGCGCATTAACAACAGACGCGCCAACACCGTGAAGGCCGCCAGATGTCTGATAGGCCTTTCCGGAAAATTTTCCGCCTGCGTGAAGGGTTGTCATAATAACCTCTAATGCAGACTTATCCGGAAATTTAGGGTGAGGGTCTGTTGGAATGCCGCGTCCATTATCTTTGACAGACAGCGTATTGGCGGCCTCAAGATTTACCTCAATCCAGTTTGCATGCCCTGCAACAGCCTCATCCATGGAATTATCAAGAATCTCAGCCGCCAGATGATGAAAGGCGCGCTCATCCGTGCCGCCAATATACATACCCGGGCGATGCCGGACGGGCTCTAAGCCCTCCAATACCTCGATCTGGTTTGCATCATAATCTGTAGCCGCAGCTGAACTGCCAAAAAGGTCGGACATGTAAAACCTTAACTTTCTGAAATAAGAGACGATGACTCTAGTATCTACCGCATCTGGTGGTGCAGGAAAAGAGCCCACGCGACATATAGATCATTGTGAGGTTCTTTTATCTTAACTTTTGTTAGGTGCTGTTAACTTTTAATTAAGGTCTTGCTGTTAATTTAACGGTTCACCCAGATGAAATATGGCGGGAAGGACAGTTGATTATGAGCAAGAAGTTTCAGCGTAAACACAGATTATTCTATGACTCTATCCCACAACGGAATGTACAGAAAATCGAAGGTGACACTCTGATTCTCCGTTTGCTGCGAAAGCTCACATTAATGTTTAATGTGAAATCAAAAGGGCGTAAAACAGGTCGTAAATTCTGCCTTTTTATCGGCTTTAGTCTGTCTGTTCTTTCTGTCATTGTTATTGGCGGCAATTATAATGATGCTCAGGCTAAGAGCTATCAGGCATCGCCAACAAAATTATATGTTGGGCAGTGTGATGGTCTGTGTCAGTCAATCCATATCAAACAGATGAAAGATAATGTCCGCATCTATAGACCTGCGCACAAAACGCCACCTCAGTCAGGCGTGATGGTACCCAACACAGATTATACCCTGTTTTCTCTGAACCGGCTTATGGATATTCTGCTGGGAAATCCCGTTAAAAAGGCAGCCCATTATCGCTGGTAGATTACTGGGCCGTAAGATTACTGGGCTTTAGATTGTTAGCTAGTGAATGCGGAAGATAAAAAAAGCCGGCAGGACAAACACCCTGCCGGCTTTTTTATCAAAAATGTGAGGCTGAATTCATCCAGCCTCACAAAATCTCTTAGTAAGAGTAATACATCTGGAATTCAATTGGGTGCGGTGCATGTTCTAGCGCCACAACTTCTTCCATTTTAAGCGCGATGTAAGCGTCGATTTGGTCATCTGTGAAGACATTACCTTCTGTTAGGAAGGCACGGTCTGCATTTAGACAATCCAGTGCTTCACGCAATGAGCCACAGACTGTTGGGATCTGAGCTAGCTCTTCAGCCGGCAGGTCGTATAGATCCTTATCCATTGCATCACCAGGGTGAATTTTGTTGCGGATGCCATCAAGACCCGCCATCAGCATTGCTGAGAAGGACAGATATGGGTTGGCAGTCGCATCTGGGAAACGCACTTCAACACGCTTGCCATTCGGGCTTGATACGAACGGGATACGGCATGATGCAGAACGGTTGCGTGCTGAATAGGCAAGAAGCACAGGTGCTTCATAGCCCGGAATAAGACGCTTGTAGCTGTTTGTTGACGGGTTTGTGAAAGCATTAAGAGCTTTCGCATGCTTAATGATACCGCCAATGTAATACAGTGCCT
>Ga0206130_10004174_pt1 | contig 18041 bp, 14 predicted proteins | sample Helgoland_Spring_9_FD_148637 | JGI IMG/M metagenome (GOLD analysis project Ga0206130, IMG submission 148637) | Pelagic subsurface seawater microbial communities from Kabeltonne, Helgoland, North Sea - Helgoland_Spring_Bloom_20160512_1 | ecosystem: Environmental > Aquatic > Marine > Epipelagic ... | reverse complement strand
AGCGATTTTATGAAAATGATTATTCATATATTGTTGAAAACTTTTATTCGCAATTACTCTGTTTAACAATTTGTCCGGATTGTTATTATTTCACTTCAAATCATGATCCCATTCAAGTTATCTCCCTAGAAATACCTAAAAATGCCGAAACAATTTATGATTGTTTTAAACATTATACAAGAAAACAAGTATTAGATGAAGAAAATATGTGGAAATGTGACGAATGTAACAAAAAAGTTCAGCCTCATCAAAAGACTTTATTATTCAAAACTTCGGATATCTTAGTAATCTTATTAAAAAGATATACATCTAATTTAAGAAAAAATGATAAATTTATTCAATATCCATTAAAGTTAAATCTTAAAGATTACAATAAAAATTACGGCACACGAAAAACAAATACCTACAACTTAAATGGGTTTTGTATCCATGGGGGATCTCTTGGTGGGGGTCATTATTACGCTGTTTCTCGGAATGCTCTTGATAAAAGGTGGTACGAATATAATGATACAAATGTATCTAATGTTTCCGATAATAAATTATTAAAATATACTCCTTATTTGTTTTTTTATAAGAGAGCTTAATTTAATTTATGCCATCCTTCTTTTCTATTTTCATATAGTTTTCCGTCTTTACCTTTTAAAACAACATTAAAAGGCAAACATTCTTCACATTTACCCAAGCCCCTTGGGGTTTTTTCTTTTCCGGTAAATTTACTAGAACCACACTTACACTTTTTATCTTTTTTCTTTGTTTGTTTCTTACTTCTTTTTAGTTTTTTAGTTACTTGTCTATGAACTCTCGAAGGTGAAATAGATCTCTTTTTGTGTTTATGGCTTGATTTTTTTGGAGGAGTTTTTTTTTTGTTCTTAGTCTTAGATTTTCCTTTTTCTTCCATGGCACTAAATGGGATAGCCCCACCGTGTTGTTTTTCTAATTTATTTAGTTTTCGCAGCATCTATATTCTAACTTAGATATTCTTCTCCATCAGAATTATCGGAAAGATATTCTAAATTGTCTAGAGAATTATAAATAAAATAGAATAAATTCATTAAATTATCAGTCTTACGCTGAAATAAATCTACGCCATAATAGTCAAATAATTCTTTACATTTTAAGAATAAAGAATTAATTTCTTCTAAATGTTTTAATTCAAAATAATCATAATCTTCTTCATCATTAATGGCGACATTCAAAGGAATGTTATAGAAATAATTTTCATATAAAATAGTTTTTAATTTTTCATAAAAAGATTCTTTACAAATAAGAGAATAATCTTCTAAATTGTTTACCCAGTTATAAATAATATGACAAGATCTCTCCAAGACTCCATTAATAGTAAGATCTTCTTCATATTTAATTTTTTGTTGAAACCACTTTTCTTTTTTAATTTTTATTTTAGTAATAGGGATGAGATCCATTTAATAAATCTTCAAATATTATTATCCATTAATAAACGAAAAAACTTTTTCTCTTATTTCAAAGATGGATAAACTTGAATCAATTATTAGAAGATTATCTTGAGTTAACCATTTAAATTCATTCTTTTCTGATAGATGATTTCTATTATCTAAATGATCTTGAAAATTATTTGGATAAACGTTTTTAATTCTTTCTTCTTGTATTTCTCTATCAACGACTAGTTGAATAGTTTTGTATCCATTATTGTGTAAAGCTTCATATTCATTCTGATATCTCAAATCATCAACAATACAATGAGTTTTATCTTTTGTTTGGTGTATAACATAGTTTACCCATACGTCATAGTCTATTTCTCTCATCTTTGTCCCGATAGAGGTTAAAAGGGTTCTGTCTTTTTCTTTCATGTTAAAGAGATCTTTTGCCACATCTTTGACTTTTTGACCAAATGAATAGATAACAAATCTATCGTCGGTTTCTTTGATTATTTGAGCTAACGTGCTCTTTCCTGAGCACATTTTACCTGTAATAGCTATTTTCATAATTGTAATATGTATTCATTTATTTTTAAATTAAAATTAAAATGTATTAATATTATATGCCCCGCCCTCCCGAATCACGCGTAGTGGACTTACCACCCAGAGATCTACCCCCCAGTGGTGTGGAATTGATTCAAAAATCTTCTAAAAAGTGGAAATATTTTTTTCTTTTCTTAATTGTTTTATTCATTATCTTATTTGCAACGTACATATTTTTGGTCTGGACCCTTGGCTGGGAGTGGGATATAATTAAAATAACAAACATATTTAAAACGGATGAAACGGTGGGATGTGAAATAAATAGTTCGGATAAAAAAGAAACTCAATTAAAAAAATGCTTATATAATAAATCTGTATGTTCATTTAACAAAAATACATGTGAGGTATCCGGGAATACTAAAAAATGTGAAGATTTAAATTCATCTGATTATTTTAATCAAATCTCAGATAAAGAAACAACATGTAGTAATCTGTCCAATTATATTAATCCGGGAACATTATGTAAATATAAGGAAAATTCCTGTTCGCTAGAAAAATGTACCGGTCCATATGAAATAAATGGAGACATCTGCAAAGCCAATTATGACAATTATGAATATATATATATTAAAGACAACAAATTCTATAAAAATAAAACAGAAATAATTTTTAAGGGATTAAATATTGTATTAAAGGGTCACCCATGGCTACCTGTTTCCAATTCTACAACTTCATGCGATATTTCTTGCACCGAGATCTCTCAATGTTATACTTTTGGAATCGAGGATATAAAAAAGATTAAAGAATATGGATATAATTCAATAAGGCTGGGGATATCCTGGCAGGGTGCCGAACAAAAACAAGGGACAATAGATCCCGAATTCAAGAATAGATTAAAAAATATATTGAAATTATGCGACGAAGAAAATATATATGTTTTACTGGACAATCACGGAGATCAGTGGGCGCCCCAGAGCTGTGGTTTTGGATTGCCCGATTGGCTAGTAGATCAAGCACTTAGTGGCAGCAATTACACTTATAAAGGAAAAGGTTTGAAGCCATCTGAATTGAGCAATAACATAATGAAATTTTATAATAAAATAAATGATTTAGACGATGACTCATTGAAGGGACAAATGACAGAACTACTCGCCTCATTGGAAAAAATAGGTATAACCGAAGATACACTTAGTTTGGGGGATGAAAATGCCGATAGATCGGGTAAGTATTACATGGGGGACGATTGTAACGAACATAATGGGGGATCAAATAATAATAAATTAGGATTTACACAAATATCACAGATAGCATTAAATTATGTATTTAATACGGATGCGGGGAGAGCTTTATTTATAGGATATTGGAAACTAATAATTGGTATCGTGAAAAAGTATAAATGTATTATTGGTTGCGAATTAATAAATGAACCCCCATATATAAATAGGAAAGCTTATTTTGAAACAGTTGTAGAATTAGATAAAGAAATAAAAAAAGATGACACGATTGAAAGAGGAATATTGATTGGATTTAGTGAATTATATTCTGGATTAATGTATAATAAGAATATCCTTAAATATATAAATCCCCTAAGTGATGAATTGATTGAAGAATATGATTATTTAAAATATTATGTGATAAATGATATAGATAATTCTCGGTTAGGTGCATTAAAATTTGTAATAAACATTTTAAGTTATTTCACAAATAATTTAAATTATGTAAACAGAATTATAGACAAAAAAGAAAATTTTAATAAAATTAAATCATATATCACGAGTAACGATTTTAAAAATTTATTCAAAGAATTAATTAATTTTATAGTAGATAAAGAGACTACTGAATATATAAAAAACTCGGATAATTTTTTCTTATGTTGGCATGATTATAGTACAACTCGGGACGATTTTCCAGAACTTGACACGATAATCGAGGGGTATACTAATTATTTTAATTGCGGAAATATAATGTCTGAATCAACTCATTGTGATATTATAAATCATCTTCAAGATAATAAAAAAAATTCTACATTTAAATGGAAATATCAAGCATATTGTTCTTCTTCACCCGTTTGTATAGACTCCGACGGTCAATTGAAAAATCATGATGAGTGCGGGGATGGGGACACAAACTTACAATCATTTGGGGCCTGTATTTTGGGATGGGGGAATTCGTATGGTTTATTGAGTTGCGAAGACAAAGAAAATTTTTGTAATGGGGGGGGGGGGACAAAAAGAGACGCTGAGCTTGATGATAATTTCGATTTCAGTATACTATATTCTTATATACAATAATTAATAAATATGATTTAAAAATTTCTATTTTTAAATCAAATAGACTTAAAAATTGAACTATATATAAATGTATAGTAATAAAATGCGTGTTATTAAGCGGTCGGGTTCTCACGAAGATGTTTCATTTGATAAAATTCTCAATAGAATTCGGTCATTATGTTTCAGTGAAGAATTTAAGGATGGATTAGATATCGACGCAACAATTCTGGCTCAAAAAGTTGTCCAAGAAATTTATGATGGAGTAAAGACTTCAGAATTAGATGATTTATCAGCACAAAATGCGATGTCTCTATATTCTACTCATCCGGATTTTAAAATTTTGGCCGGCCGTATCACCGTTTCTAATCTTCATAAGAACACTCTTGACGATTTTTCAGATAAAATTGAATTAATGTATAATTATGAAACAAATGGTAAAAATAAGCCTCTTATTGCCGAGTATTTTTATAAATTAGTTCAAGAAAATAAAGAATTAATTAATTCCACAATTGATTATTCAAAAGATTATGATTACGATTTCTTTGGTCTTAAGACACTGGAAAAGACTTATCTTTATAAGCTAGACAAGGTTATCGTTGAAAGACCCCAAGATATGCTAATGAGAGTGTCCCTTTCAATTCATCGTGATAATATTGAAAGAGCGTTAGAAAATTACAAATTAATGTCGGAACATTACTTTACTCACGCCACCCCAACTCTCTACAATGCCGGGTCTTGTAGGGAACAATTCGCCAGTTGTTTCCTTTTGACAATGAATGAAGATTCTATTTCGGGAATCTATAAAACATTGGGAGATTGCGCCATGATATCAAAGCACGCAGGGGGGATCGGTCTGTCTATCCATGATATTCGGGGGACAGATTCTTATATCGCAGGGACAAACGGTCACTCTAATGGCCTTGTGCCCATGTTGCGTGTTTTTAATGATACCGCAAGATATGTTGATCAGGGGGGTGGAAAGAGAAATGGTTCCTTTGCTATTTATCTTGAGCCCTGGCATTGCGATGTTTTTGAGTTTATTGAGCTTAAGAAAAATCATGGAAACGAAAGTGACCGAGCGCGTGATTTATTTTATGCTTTATGGATCCCTGATCTTTTTATGGAGAGGGTGAAAGAAAATAAAGTCTGGTCTCTTATGTGCCCAAATGAATGTAAAGGATTAAGTGATGTTTGGGGGGAACAATTTAATGAATTATATCTTAAATACGAAAATGAAAAATTATATCGTAAACAAGTAAATGCACGAGAATTGTGGCAATCTATCCTAACTTCTCAGATTGAGACTGGTAACCCTTATTTACTTTATAAAGATGCTTGTAATCGCAAATCTAATCAGCAGAATTTGGGTACAATTAAATCTTCTAATCTTTGTACCGAAATTATTGAATATACTAGTCCAGATGAAACGGCTGTTTGTAACTTGGCATCCATTTCACTTAAAAAGTTCGTTGTTCCAAAAGATACAAGTGAATTAGAACTCATTATCTATTCAAAATCTGATTGTGTTTATTGTGATCTAGCAAAGGCGCTCTGTAAAAAATATAAAATTAATTATGAAGAAAAAGATTTTAAAGATTTAACATCCTTATCAGGGTCTTATCCAAATGGTGTTAAATTTCCCCAAATATACATCAAGGGTAATATCAATAGAGTTCATTTGGGTGGATATACTGAATTAGAGGAATATTTAAGACCTACGTATGATTATAATAATCTTAAAAATATTTCTAAAAAATTAACATATAATCTGAATAATATCATTGATTTTAACTATTACCCAACGAAAGAAACCAAAACATCTAATATGAGACATAGACCGATCGGTGTCGGGGTTCAGGGATTAGCAAATGTTTTTTTGGAATTTGGTTATTCATTTGATTCTTTAGAAGCGAAAGAATTAAATGATAGAATTTTCGAAACAATATATTACGGTTCACTTGAAGCTTCAATGGAGGTCGCGAGAGATAGAGAAAACAGTATTATCAAATATAAACAAGGATTAAAACAACTCGACACAGGATTTGTTTGTGAAGGAGGCGGATTCGTTACTTCAGGAGATATGGCTGCAATCGAAAAAAAATATAATATTATCCCTGAAGAATTGGATAGAGAAGAATATCTGGGGACATATTCTTCTTATATTGGTTCACCAATGTATCACGGTAAACTACAATTTGATCTTTGGTCACAAAAAGTAACCGATATTCATTGGAACTGGTCAAGTCTCCGAGAACAAATTAAGAAATATGGTGTCCGTAATAGTCTATTAGTTGCTCCGATGCCTACGGCTTCAACCGCTCAGATCCTGGGCAACTATGAATGTTTTGAACCTATTATGTCTAACATTTATTCTCGGAGAGTTTTGGCGGGTGAATATATGGTAATGAATGATTATTTAGTTCAGGATCTGATTTCACTTGATTTATGGACAAAGGAACTCAAAGACAAGATTATTATAAATGATGGTTCGGTACAACAGATTGATACCATTCCCCAAAAAATTAAAGAAAAATACAAAACAGTTTGGGAAATAAAACAGAAAAACATTATTGATATGGCGATTGATCGTGGGAAATACATTTGCCAGTCGCAGAGTATGAATTTATTCATAGAAAGTCCGAATGTTTCTACGTTAACAAGTATGCATTTCTATGGTTGGGAAAAAGGTCTGAAAACCGGTATTTATTATTTGAGGAGTAGACCATCGTCGAAGGCAATTCAATTTACAATTGCGCCGGATTGCGAGAATTGTTCGGCATAATTGTTGAATGTTCTTCGGATTTTTGAACTTGTGATAGATTTTTTTTATTTATATCACTATAAAAATTATTTACCAATACATAATATATAAACAATGTTGTAAATATCACCGAAACCAGTGGCAAATATGAAACAATATATGCTATCCGTTTATATTTTTTATAACATAGGAATAAAACTAAACAAATATACATTAAAAATAATAATGTTTCACACAAGATAAAAATCATAATTTCACCGGTTATTTGATCCATCTTTCTTAATATTACAAATGATGAGAAATAGATAAGACATATGAAAATTAAAATTCCATACACAGGAGTACATTTATTTAGATTATCTTTTCCAAAAAGATCTTTTAATCTCATTATAATTACTATATAAATTAAAATAATATTTCATCTATTTCTTGTATCCGATTAAATTGTGCCCGAACCATTTCCTTACCGGTACTAATAATTTTTTTTGTTTCTTTTGTTTCTTTTGGTTTGTCAATATAGCTCTTGCATTCATATTTTTTCTTAACTTGAAACATTTTATTTATATTACATTGTGTTTTAATAAATATATCTTCATCTTTTCTTATTTTGAGATTGAATTTAATTGGTAAAGTTAAATAACCAATGGCGTGATAAACTATTGGAAGCCTCGTATTTCTCTTTCCAGATGAGAAATTGTGTTTATATATAAAAAATAAAGACTGAATTTGTTTTCTAATATTATTATCTCTTAAATTGGCTTCTTCAAATATAACCGACCACACCAACCAAATTAAATCCCGACATAATGGTTTTTTTAATCCTTTAATCGGTCTTTCTTCGATTTCAAATGCTTGTTTTTTCTTTTTATTTATTTTTTCCCACTGAATTAACCATGCAACCCAATAACATGCTTTATCATATCCACCTAATTCATTTTTGAGATTAAAGAATAATTCATTCATGATAACTCTTAATTCTTCGGGATCGGTAAATTTAATAATATGACTTGGTAAAACTTGCATTGTGGCATTCATTTTAGATTTGATTGACGAAAATGAATAATCGGATTCTTCTTTTGGTTTTGGGTATTTATCATATCTTTTAGATTTGGGGGACATAGTAATTGTTATTGCCACGTCAAATAAACAATTCCTTACTGATTGTGTATTTCTCAAATGAATATATTGTTTCCTTTCTTTTCTTGAAATATGATTAATTGAATTCATAAATGAAGAATATTTATTCCATAAAAACTGAGGCAATTTGGGATTATTTATATGAACTATTTTGGTGGCAAAAATTATTAATTTCTCAAAGAGTTCCAAAGTATAACCGGAAACAATACATTCTGTAACCCAAAAGCATGTATTCTCAACTTTTCCGGTTTCCATACTTTTAGCCAATTCATTGAAAACATCTCTCTTTTTGAATTCTGAAAATGTTTTGTCTTTAAACTCTTCTAAAGGTCTAGGATCAACTATCAAATAATCATTATTCATTATAATGATTATTTTTTTAAAAAATAAATAAAGAAAACTCAGTCTTCGATGAAACGAACAATATATTTATTCATTGAATTCCATTTCTTGTTCCTCGTCAAAGTCATCCATGAATTCTTCGTTGTCTTCGTCCATTTCCGCTGCCCCCAGATATCCATCTTCTTCTTCCGTTTCCCCTACTTTTTGAAATTGATCCACATTTACTTTGTTAACAATATCTTCGAACTCTATTTCTTGTCCAAAGATCTCTTTTAATCTTTCCATTCTTTCACTCTCAGAATGTGAGGCATAATTATCACTATTTACATATTTATCTGCGGATTCTGACGATTCTTTCCACCAATTGGATTGCCCAGTCTCCTGTTTTAGCTTCTTGAGATATCTTTCCTCTGGGCTAGGATTATGGACTTTTTCAATATTTTCTTGTTTTTCTCTTTCTTTCTGTTTTGATAAACGATTAATGAGACTATCTTTATCTTTATTCATAAAAAGCCAGGTGGGATCATAATGTTCTGATAATAAATGAGTTATTAAATCCATTAAGAATTGGGAACAAATTAATATACTTTCTTCAATTATCTCTTCATTTCTTTCTTCCAATGATTGAAATAAAGGCATCGCATCATTTATTATATCACTTTGATTTGTCTGAAGACCCCTTATATATTCCATAATCTTAGATAATAAGTTTATCAATAAAAATTTGGAGTAGAAGATAGAATATCTATCCGTGAACATACTTCTCTTATTGCCCTTCAAATACTCTAAATCGTTGAAAGTATCGGATATATAATTAAATAAGCCATTCAAATAAACATGATAATTTTGACTGATTGTTTTGTAACTATTAAATCCGGCGTAATTATCACCACGCGGTTTTACAAATATTCTATTATGTAAAAGGAGATTATTTTTAATATTTATATCACCCTCTTCTCTTTCTATAAAATTCATAAAACTATTTTTGATTGAGTCGCTAACATTCCATTCTTTTGGTATTTTATTACTTAAACCAGTAACTAATGTTGGATCTTTATTAATATGAGTAATAATATTCTGTATATCCTTCAAATAAAATAAAACATCTTCATAGGAGATAGCAGAATTAATAAAAGATGATAAGATCTTTTGAATATTTTCATAATTGAATTTCATTTTTTTGCTTCGAGTAAATATGCCTTCTAATCTTTCTTTTTGATTGGATGTAATATGATCGTTCTCAAATAAGAATTCGGAAATTAGGGTAATTTTATATTTTGTAATTTTAATATATTCTGAGAATATTTGTTGAAAATATTCATCATATGTTAATACACCCTTATTTTCACTTAATTTTGAGATATACTCCTCTAGTAAATGGATATGAACTTTCATTAAGATATCGGGTTCAATAGGGTTCTGTGATGGCTCCGTTAAAGATTTAGGCAATTTCTCTATTAATTTAGCCTTAGATTGTTCATCTTCATCATTTAACGAAATATTTCTATTTAGTAAATATTTCAAGAACCGACTATCGGTCTGTGATATAGTTTTTATTTTATCATATTCTTCTTTTGAATACTTATTAATTGGTGGTATTATGGGATTATAGATTAGAAGATTATCCGCTCTTTGTTTTTCCAATATTTTATGAAAATTATCATAGTTTTTTGTAATTACTTTATTTTCTTCTAGTATTTCAATCTCTTCATTAATTATGGTTGTATTTAGTAAATAATTATTTAAATAAAGACTATCATTATATTTCAAAACTATATCACCCATTTTATTTATTCGGTATTTTTCAAACAATCTACTCGTTATTTCCGGATTGATTTCTTTAAATGACAGTTTAGGATAAACGGTGGGTAAAATATGTTTATAAATTCTTTTGGGATATGTATTCAATTGATGTAAATCATAATTATTAACTGAATTATGAATATATTCATTACAATTCTTTTCAATATTAAAACAAGTGTCGATATAATTATTATTACGACTATAGAGCGCGAAAATTTCCGGCATTACCTTTTCTCTTAATATCTTAAATGAAAGAGTAGGGAATGATTGAGTATCCGTTTTCCAACCGTTATTTGTCAATATTGTTTTTATTTTCTCACTTTCACCACTTGTCTCTAATAAATTTTGAAAAAACAAGTTTACTAATACATTTGATTCATGAATTCCATAACAGGAAACCGTATATCTGAATAATTTTCTAAAAGATGAATTCTGTAATATACTAACGGATGGTAGGCCCATTTTATCTGATATATTTAATTCATTTAATTCTGAAATTGGTCTAATAACCGAAATATTTTCAATTAAAGGTAAACCGTAATTTTTTCTTAATTTATCATCAATATTAATTTTGTCTAAATATTCATTTATAAGCACAACTAGTTTATTTTTACGGAGAGGTTTGTATGTGGGCCATTCTTGTTTTAAATAATTTCTACCCTGGCTTTTTATAAATTGATTGTATTTCCGCTTTCTTTCTAAAAATATAGGAAAGTTATCGCTATTACAATAATTAATAGTTCGTTTTAATTGTTCATTTACATTTTCCATATCTTTATTATTGTATATGTCGACCATGCTCTTGAAAAAAGGATCATCCTTATACTTTGATATCACGTTCTTGAACTTACTGGTAACGAAATTAATAGTTTTATCATTTAATGTTTCATCACTTTCAATTATCTGAAAATTTATGTCTCGCCTCAATTTATAGACGGGAACCGCTGTCTGAATATATAAAGATACAAGCGATAGCAAGATAAATGATTTATTTGTGTATTTTATCCACGCTTGAAATTCTGAAATAATTTTTGATTTCTTTTTTTTAAGTTTTTCTATTTTCACTGCATCTTTTTCTTTTTTTTCTTTTTCTTTATTCCCTTTCAATAATTCGCTCAATTTCTTATGGATATCAGTATCAGTTACTCCGGTTAATTTATATCTTATATCCGCTAAAACATTGTGATCTAAATAATCATAACATAATAAAATATTATAAATATCTTTGTCTATTAATTGTGACCCTATCATTGAAGATATAATTGAGATATAATTCACCATATCTGATTTTTTATCCAATTTTTCTTCTATTTTTTCTTTTAATTCCTCTTCTTCGCGTGATTGTATTTTTTCATTACCCTGGATCGGTTTATCGTCTACAAATCCCTCCAAAGTAGAATATTCTTCTTCGCAAATAAATTCGCCACATACTTTGCAATAAATATCTCCCTCCTTAGGAGGGAGACCAAATTTAGATAGTAGAGTATCAAAAACATTATTTGAATTTTTAACCTCTACCGAATAGAGATAATGTTTACAAAGTAATTTATTATTTGTAATCTTATTATAAAGGAAATTTGGATCTTCAATTTTTTTATCAGCTGATCTAGAAAACAAATAAATAAAACGTTTTAATAATTCATTTTTCCTTTCCTCGGAAATTAAACCGGAGATATAATCTTGTGCTAATTTTACTTTTTTAAAATCATCGAGTGGTTTATTCCGTGATTTAATTGGTTTGATCTCTCTTTTATATTTATTTTTATATTCTTTAATATATTCGGTTGTATTGTCCTCAAGTAAACTATCAATTTTTTTTCTTGTTATCTCATCCAGGCTTGTATAATCTATTTTGTATTTGAATAGAATATTATGAATATCATCTATATTTAATATTTTATCGCCATATTCATTCTGAATAATATAATTCAATATATCTCCTGTTGTTTTAAGATTTCTTTCTAGGATTAATTTTAGTTTTTCGTCGGTTATTTTATCATTAAAATTATGAGAAATAAAATCATTTATTTCGGGTTTGATTGAATCGTTTAAAGCCAAATTGTCAATTACAGATAAATCGTTTAATTTGTTTCTCTCTAATAAATTGAGTGACGACCAAGCTTCATCCATTAATGTTTTTCGAAACAATGACAAATTATCAAGTAAGTCGTAACTATAATTAAATAAATGTTTGTCAATTTTTTGTTCAAGTATACCCGATAATAATAAACTATCGGACGGTAAAATTTCTACTAACTCCGTATATTTTCTATTCTGCTTATCCAATTTATCTTGGGGAACAATTAATTTTTTTTTTGTTTTTCTTTCATCGTATTTATAATCCCCTAATATTCCGGTACAGGTTGAATTGAGTGAACATTCTTTGATTGTGTCGCCAATATAATTATCCGTTAGATACCCGTTCCCTTCTTTATACTCAAATAGATTTAGACCCATAGTATTCTGTTTAATAAGTTCAGAGTAAGTTTTTTCCCCTGTTACTTCGGAAGCTTCAATACTTTCTTTAATCTTTTTTAAAGATTCCTCTTCCGAATATAAAAATGTATCATTTGAAAATATAGGAACTAAGTGATTTTGAATAAGTATTTCTTCTTTATCCTTATCCAACCCATCGATTAACTCGTAAATATCCTGAACAATATTGTATAATCTTTCTATTTTGTTATCATTATCATAACAATCATATTCTTGAATTAATCTCGTTAAAAGATCATCTTTTTTCCTTGTTTCGGAATATTCTTTTTCAAATTCTTCCTTTGTCTCAACCTCAAAATATATTTCTTCTCTTTTTCTTTTATACTCGGTGATATTATCTAATTCTTTAACTCTTATTATTTCTACCGCTTTATAATCATCCGTTTCCGGAATTAAATTATTAAAATCGTCATAAGAAAAGATAAATACTTTTTTATCTTTATCTACTAAATTAGCGATTCTATCTTCCTCAAAGATAGTTTCAACGGAACAGAGGAAAGGTTTATCCTTGGTTTCTAATAAAATTATAAAAAGATCTCCTATAAATAATTCCTTTATTTCGGGTTCTTCATCGGGTAAATCCCACCCTCCTTGTCCGGTGGTATTTTCCATATTGGACCAATCTTGATTATTTTCTTCTTCTACATCGACAATATCTTGACCCCAATTATAATTATTAATATTGTCCTCCATGGGGATATCATTATCATCCATTTGTATAGTTATATAAATAATTTATTTTATATTTACTTATATATAATCAATGAATATTAATTATCTAATCATTTTGGGAATATTAGTTTTTTTAAAGTTTAAGGGTAAAAATAATATATTATATTTCGCTTTAGCATTGTTGGCGATATATTTCCTTATGAATAATGTAATTGAAGGCCAATCAGATATGGGCGATGGGACTGGCGCTGGCGATGAAGATGGCGATGAAGATGGCGATGAAGATGGCGATGAAGATGACGAAGATGGCGATGAAGATGGCGATGAAGATGGCGATGAAGATGGCGATGAAGATGGCGATGTCGGTTTCGGACACTGCACAAATGATGTGTTGAATGGTCTAGTGAATGCAGTCGCCGACGCCTGTGGCGACACTCAAACACCGTTGTGTGAGGGGGCTTGTAAGAATAATTTTCGGTCTTTATGGACACGGTGCCACGGAACGCTAAATCAATCAGACTATTCCCTTGACCTTCTTGCCCTCAACCCTGGTTTAATTGCGTGTGATGCTACACAGAACCCCCACGGTAGTTGTTTGGGCGATGAGTGTGTATGCCATGACGGATACACAGGAGATAACTGCGAAACATCACCAAGCCCTTGCTATCAAAATGAATGTGGCCCACAAGGAACTTGTGACGCCGGTTCTGGATCTTGTGTATGCCGTGAGGGATACACAGGAGATAACTGCGGAATATCACCAAGCCCTTGCTATCAAAATGAATGTGGCCCACACGGAACTTGTGACGCCGGTTCTGGATCTTGTGTATGCCAAGACAGATACTCAGGAGTAAACTGTGAAACCCCACCGGCGACAGGGGGCTCTCTGTCATCGCGACCGGCGACAGGGGGCTCTCTGTCATCGCGACCGGCGACAGGGGGCGCGCCCACATGCTCCGCAGTACCAGCCTTAGAATGCGGAACCTTCGAGACCAACAGTAATGAAAGCGGTGTGACCTGTGTCGGCGAAAAGTGTGACAATTGTTGCGGGTTGAACTGGCCGTTGATCATTGGTATTGTTATTATTTTTGTAGTTGTATGTGGTGTTTTATACCTTGTATACAAGCGTCGTTATAACGCCGGCGAAAAGGGCGTCGAACCGGAGAAAGCGGAAGCGGCACCAGCGGAAGCGGCGACCCTAGCCGATTTGGAGGCGACGACGGCTAAGATTGCGTCTAAAACTGTAACCCCATTTTATAAATTGTCCGGGGAAACAAAAAGTCCAGGCACATCTGGGGGGGAAACAAAAAGTCCAGGCACATCTGGGGGGGAAACGTCAGAGTAAATCCTAACGGCACCCAATTAAATTTCCAATGTATTTCTCAAGAATATTTACTAAAGAATATTTACCTAAATATTTATATTTACTAAAGAATATTTACTAAAGAATATTTACCTAAATATTTATATTTACTAAAGAATATTTACCTAAATATTTATATTTACTAAAGAATATTTACCTAAATATTTATATTTACCCATATATATAACCAATGGATACTAATTATCTAATTGTTCTTGGTATAATATTATTTTTGAAGTTTAGGGGGGAAAGTAATGTGTTATATCTTGGGGTAGCATTAGTATCAATATATTTCATTATGAATAATGAAACAGAGGGTTTTGATTATCTGGACCTGCCCCGGTGTTCCCCCTCCGCCTCACCATCTTACGATAAAGACAAGAACCTAACGATACCTTTGGTGAAATATGATACCACAGGCAAAAAAAGCTGTATCTCGGTCACAATACCACATTGGAAAGGAGAGTGTGGTGGATCGGAGAAAGGATTATGTGAAGAGGGTAGCACGTGTGATTCAAATTATAAATGTAGTCCATGTCCTCCTGGATTTTTTGGGCCAATGTGCGAGTCCCCGCCCCCCCCTTCACCCAATATTTTTTATAAAACGTGTCCTCTTTTATCGGTCAATAAGTATGCACCGTCGCCATCATCACCGCCTTCCCCTGGATATAGCACGGACGTGGGGGTATATTTAAGCCAAATATTCGGAATAGATGGAGTATTACCGTTTAATCCCCTTGATAAATGTTTCCACTGCGAACCGAAAGATATAGATATAGATATAACAAAAGATATAAATAATATAAAAAATATAAATAATATAAATTTTTATTTTGGAGTGTTTATATTCATAATCATTGTCTTTCTGGTATTGTCCGTATTCATGGGGAAATCCTTGCGCAAAAGACGCACCGCTGATATGGTGGAACAAAGGTGGAGACCCGATGATATATAGGATAATCACGGTGTCGCGTATATAAAAAATTAACTCATAATTTAAAACTATCTTCTATTAAATAATATTATGATAAAAGATATATCAATTATAAGAAAAGAATTAGATGGATACGAAGAAGTAGTTTTACCTTATGGATTTACAAAAGATTGTTCGATAAAATATATAACTCTCAAAAATAAAGATAATATAGAAGAAGAATCATTTTACAAAGGTGGGGGATTTATTAGTTTGGGAAATGATTGCATTATTCTTAAAAAAAAACATAGAACATGGTCGGTTCCAATTTGTAAAAGAAATAAAGATGGTTCTATAAGATATTCAACAAGATTTTTTGTAAAATCTGAAGAGGGAGAACAATGTTCCCAAAAAGTAAAAGAATTAAATGAAGTTATTCAGTATCAACAAAATATTATTGAAAAACTAACAGAAAAGTTAAAAGATATTGAACTTATTAAATATCAAATAACGGAAGAAAAAAAAACATATGAAGATCTCTTACAACAAAATCGTTTCAATTTAAAACATATTTCAATTGAAAACAGAGAAAAAGATGACAAAATAAAAAAATATGAAGATATAATTAAAAAGTTAGCCAACTCTCATCAGATGTTTACACACTAGACAAACCGGGTCCCTTATTTCCCCCCACATCGGTATGTCTATTTGTTGTGCCTTTAATTTTTAAGAATTGCATTTGAATTTCATCAGAATATAATATTTTAGAATTATTGTCCGGATGTCCGTACAAATCAAATGGATTGTAATCCATTTCTTCGATTGTCTCTTGTTCTTTATACAACTGATATTTATTAATATCCTCAGCCTCAATTATATCCTGACCATCTTCTCTAAAAAATCTATCATAGTGAAAGTCTTTACCATATTTTTTATCCGTAATTGGGGCATGAAAAAAATGATCATAACTTCTTAATTTATTTACACCCAGGAAAGCCGAATACGGTCCGTGTTGGGGTTTTTTAATTGTATTTTTCACTACTCTATAATTGTAATTACCAATTAACTCTTTTTCAGTATCTCCTATCTTAACTTTTTTATGATTTGAAACCGGATAAAATACGGTTCTATCCGGATACATATTGTCCGTGTTTAGATTTGTTTGATGAATATTTACTAAAGAACTATTCATAAATCCATCCTTATTTATACATTTACAGAGTAAATAAAAAAATAAACATAAGAATAATAATTCTTTCATAATACTATACTAAATATAAATTTACTGGCCGGTACTACCGAACCCCCCTCCCCCCCTTTGAGTTTGGGAAAGAGTATCAGTCAGTTGCATCCGAATGGGTTCTAACACCGGGGAACATATTTGAAATAGTCTTGTCCCTTTCTGTATCGTATATTCCAAAATATTTTCATCAATATGATCAAGAGCAACAATAATATCTCCTCGGTAACCCGCATCAATAATCCCTACGGAATTGGCCATCCTTACCGGGGTTTTTGAAATCGAAGATCTTGGATAAAGATAATAGGAAAGATTACGGGTACTATTGAGATCCATTGCTTCACATTGAATTTGTAGATTTACTTTTATACCACAATCTCCATATTTTAGAGTAACATCCTCCGGAAAAAATAAATCTAATCCTGAGTCTCCGTCATTATACGATGAATGATTGCGATACATTTCATAAACTTCTGGATTGCCAGGCTTAACAAGTAACTTCATAACTATAGTTACTTCTAGTGGTATATTTTTAAATATTTTATATAATTAATATTATAACATAATGTCAAAAGCGAAATATGTATTAGAAGTTGTAGAATATTGTATAAATGAAGTTGATAATTTACCGGAAATAATACATATTGGATATATGAAAGGGAAATTTAAAACAAAAAAAGACGCAGTAACTTATTATGATAGACATAATCCACATATGCGTTCCTTAAACGCATTTGGAGATTATATTAGCGATTGGGATCCAAACACGAAATTATTGTATATTGTAAGGGAAGATTATTTAATAAAGTCAACAATTGATTGCTTTTCTGTTGAAGATAATACCGAAATTAAAATGGCCGAAATAGGCGTTTTAAATGTTCAAATGTTTTAAATAAATAAATTACTCAGTTTTAAATCCTATAATTCAGATTTAAATCGTCACGGTATTCATTTATTTATTTTTGTGCTTAATTTCTATGATCCTCACGGAGATGTGGGCTTTTGATCTCCGCCACCCGTCTGGAATAAAGACTTAACTTTATTTCGTAGTCAAGCTCCTCCTTTTAATCTTGAAGATCTCCTTTTCCGTGTCATAACTTTATTTTT
>Ga0206130_10004172_pt1 | contig 18044 bp, 17 predicted proteins | sample Helgoland_Spring_9_FD_148637 | JGI IMG/M metagenome (GOLD analysis project Ga0206130, IMG submission 148637) | Pelagic subsurface seawater microbial communities from Kabeltonne, Helgoland, North Sea - Helgoland_Spring_Bloom_20160512_1 | ecosystem: Environmental > Aquatic > Marine > Epipelagic ... | reverse complement strand
ATCGAAGCCGCCATCGAGGTCGGCGCAGTCGCCGAAGGCACGTTGTGTTACTCCGGCAATATGACGGACCCCGGCGAAGATCTGTACACCCTCGACTACTACCTGGGTGTTGCCGAGAAACTCGTCGATGCCGGCGCTCATATCTTGTGTGTCAAGGATATGGCTGGCCTACTCCGTGCACCCGCAGCCTCGATCCTCATCAGCGCGTTGCGCGACCGGTTCGACACACCCGTACATCTGCACAGTCACGACACATCCGGTGGCCAGCTCGCCACGTACGCCGCAGCGGCTCAAGCGGGCGTCGACGCAGTAGACGGTGCCGCTCCCCCGCTCTCTGGCATGACAAGCCAGCCGTCGCTCTCCGCGATCATCGCTGCCACCGAACACACCGAACGTGACACCGGGCTTTCACTTGACGCAGTCGGCGAACTCGAGCCGTATTGGGAAGCAGTCCGTGCCCTGTACAAGCCGTTCGAAGCTGGTCTCACGTCGCCGACCGGCACGGTCTATAAACACGAGATCCCTGGCGGGCAGTTGTCCAACCTACGCCAACAGGCCATTGCGCTTGGTCTGGGCGACCGGTTCGAAGAAGTCGAGCATCTCTACGCCGCATGTAATGTGCTGCTTGGCAGGCCCATCAAGGTCACACCAAGCTCCAAGGTCGTCGGCGACCTGGCGTTACACCTGGTCGCTTCCGGGGTAACGCCGGAACAGCTCGAAAATGATCCCGAGTCCGTCGACCTGCCCGAGAGTGTGATCAAGTTCTTGCACGGCGAACTTGGCACTCCACCAGCTGGTTTCCCGGAACCATTCCGCACAAACGCGCTCGTCGGCCGCCCCTACACACCGACTCCAGCCGAACTGGACCCCATCGATGAGCAAGCGCTCCAAGGCGACGATGTTCGCAAGGTGCTGAATCGTCTGCTGTTGCCAGGCCCAGCTGCCAGTCATGAGGAACAGGCAGCGCGCTACGGCAACCTTGCGGTATTGCCGTCTCGGATCTTCTGGTACGGCCTTGACATCAACCAGGGTGACCGTTCCGTCGAGCTTCGTCCTGGCGTGAACGTGTTGGTTGGGCTTGAAGCAGTTGGTGAACCAAATGACGATGGCATCCGGTCCGTCGTGTTCCGTCTCAATGGCCAGTTCCGCCCCATCGACATTCGGGACCGCCATGTAGCTTCGAATGTGATCACAAGCGAGAAGGCCAAACTGCACACCCCTGGCCATGTCGCCGCGCCGTTCCGTGGTGTGGTCTCGGTCAGCGTCGCTCCTGGTGACACCGTCGAGGCAGGCGATTCAGTTGCGGTGATCGAAGCGATGAAGATGGAATCAGCCATCTCTGCGGGGGTCAGTGGCACCGTGAGTCGGGTGGTCGTACCACTGGCTGCTGCAGTGGAACCCGGCGACCTACTCGTCGAAATCCGTCCCGCTGGACTCGCGGAAGAAATCTGATCCGCTCACGCACCCCGAGGTTCTGACCTGGGGACTGACCGCAGGAGGTGCGCGTTGGGCGACTACGGGTTGAGGCGCAGAGGCAGGTCGGCTATGTGGCGACAGCCGGTTTGTGCCATGACGTTGACAAGTTCGTCGGCAAGTACGTCGTAGGCATGGCCTGCGCCGTTCGCCCCGAGGGCAGCGACGCCGAAGAGGAATGCTCGCCCGCAGAAGACGAAGTCAGCACCCATTGCAAGGGCGCGAGCGACATCGAGTCCTGAGCGAATACCGCTGTCGAAGATCACTGGCACACGGCCATCAATCCGCTCCAGAATTGCCGGCAACGCATGGATGGCGGCAATCGACCCATCAAGCTGGCGGCCGCCGTGATTTGACACCCAGATGGCATCAGCGCCGCGTTCGAGACAACGCTCAGCGTCGTCGGGATCCAGGATGCCTTTGACGACCAGGGGGCCTCGCCATTCTTTGCGCACGTCAGACAGGTAGTCGTACGACAGCGTTCCGCCCAGACTTGCACCAACGAAACCAGCAATGTGCTGCATGGTGGCCTTGTCGACATACTTCTCGAGCGTGCGGAACCGGGGCAGGCCGTTCTTGAGTACTCCCATGGACCAGGACGGGTTGATCGCAGACTGGGCGATCAGCTTGGGGCCGATCTTGGGTGGCACCCGAATCTGAGCCTTGACCTGACGTTCGCGCCGACTGCGAGCGGGGACATCGGCAGTTACCACAAGTGTCGTGAACCCCGAGGCTTGAGCGCGGTCGATGAGGTCTTTCCGCATGTCAGCTTCACGCGGCGGGTAGAGCTGAAACCAGCCCATGCCGTCGGCCGCAGGTCCAGCAACTTCGGGCGATGTCGTGGACACGGTGCTCATGCAATACGGGATCCGACGGTCAGCGGCAGCCGCAGCGAGCGCAGCGTCGGCTCCTGGCCAAATAAGTCCGGTGAGCCCCACCGGCGCAATGCCAATCGGGGCCGTATACGTGATCCCAAACAGTTCGGTCTCGACCGCGGGGTCGAACTTACCCTTGAGGAGTTGCGGCACCAGCGTGATCTCGCCGAGCGCGTCAGCGTTGCGTTGCACTGCCTGATCGGCACCGGTCCCGCTGTCGAGGTACTCCCAAGAAAAGTGCGGAACCCGTTTCTTGGCCCGGGCTTCGAGGTCACTTATTGCCGGATATCGATCCATGAGTGGTGCAGCCATCACCGCCATTGTGCCGCACAGCGAACCAGTACCGAAAACTTCAGCTACCAGTTTGCGGCGATGTACTGCGTCTCGCAGAACTCATAGATGCCCTCACTGGCACCTTCACGACCCAGACCGGACTGCTTCATGCCACCAAATGGGGCTGCGGGATCCGACATTGCGCCCCGGTTGAGACCGACCATGCCGCTCTGTAGCCGTTCGCTGACTTGGAGCCCTCGGCGCAGGTCTTCGGTGTACACGTATGCAGCAAGACCCATCTCGGTGTCGTTGGCCTCGGCGATCATCTGATCGGTATCGGTGAATGAGATGACCGGTGCGATCGGGCCGAAGATCTCTTCGCCTGCGATCGGCGAATGGTGGGCAACGTTGCCGAGCACAGTTGGTTCGTAAAAGAAGCCTGGACCGTCGATTGGTTTGCCACCAAGCTCCGCGGTGGCACCGTTCGCGAGCGCTGCTTCAACCAGGCCGTGCATGTTCGCGACCGCCTTCGCAGTGATCATTGGCCCACAGTCGACCCCCTCACCCAGCCCGTTACCGACCTTGACCTGCGACATTGCCGCCGCCAACTTGGCCGTGAATTCACTGGCAACACCGGCGTGGGCATAGAACCGATTGGCTGCCGTGCAGGTCTCGGCGCTGTGACGCATCTTGGCCACCATGGCACCTTCAACTGCAGCATCGATGTCGGCGTCGTCGAACACGATGAACGGCGCGTTACCACCGAGCTCCATCACGGTCTTCAGAACCCGATCGGCAGATTTGCGAAGCAATAGGCGGCCCACCGCAGTTGAGCCAGTGAACGAGACCATGCGAGTTGCCTTGTGGTCAATTGCTGCGTCGAACCATGCGCCAGGGTCATTCGCTGCAACAACATTGATGAGACCACCGGGTACGCCAGCCTCTTCACACAACTCGGCGACCCGCAGTGCGGTAAGTGGCGTTTCGGCAGGCGGTTTGATCACTACCGCATTGCCAGCCGCCAATGCAGGGGCGAGCTTGCGAGTGATCATCGCTGCCGGAAAGTTCCACGGCGTGACAATGACAACCACACCCATGGGGGGATGCTGCACGATGATCCGTTTATCGCCACCTGGGGCCATGCCGATCGAGCCGTGGATACGCACGGCTTCTTCGGCATTCCAGCGAAAGAATTCAGCAGCGTAGGAGACCTCGCCGACCGCGTCGGAGCGAGGTTTGCCGTTTTCTTTGACAATCAGATCAGCCAGCTCGTCGGTGTGTTCCATGAGTGTCTGCCAGCAGTTGCGAAGAATCTCTGCCCGCACCCGTGGTGCTGTCGCTGCCCATGCTGGCTGCGCGGCTGCTGCTGCATCGACGGCTGTCGTTGCATCAGCCGCAACGCCAGCAGCAACCGTCTCGATGACTTCACCGGTAGACGGATCGACAACGTCGATGCGTTCGCCACCTGTTCCGGCACGCCACTGGCCACCGATCAACAAGTCAGTCTTCATGATTTTCCCCCGACAGAACAGTAAGACGCACAGTCTGCCAGCCGTTCGTCGCCTGCGCCTACGTCAACAAGTTGCACCGATGGTCGAGATTGAGTCAGCATCGATGGGTGACCAATGTGATCGATCTGGAAGAAGCCCTCGACGAGATGCACGCAGCAGTGCTGGCCATATTGCCGCCGACGCTGTTCGATCTCACCGACCTCGCTGCCTGTCGGGCCCAGCTCGAAGCTGTACTGGCAGCAAGACCGGTGCCGCCACTGCCCGAGAACGTCACGATCTCCGAGACACACGTACCAGGTTTTGATGGCGACCCCGACGTGCGGGTCAAGATGTACACACCCGACAACCTGGCACCAGGATCACCTGCGCTTGTCTGGATACATGGCGGCGGCATGGTCTTGTTATCGGCTGACGGCGACGACTTCCTATGTGCAACCTGGGCCGCGAACCACAACTGCCTGGTGGCGTCCGTTGACTACCGACTGGCACCAGAGACTTCAGCCCCCGGGCTGGTGAACGACTGTTATGCGGCATTCCGCCATGTCGCCGCAAACGCCGATGTACTCGGCATCGACCCCAACCGCATCGTGCTTGGCGGCGCGAGCGCCGGTGGCGGACTCGCAGCTGGCACAGCGCTGCTCGCCCGTGATCAGGGTGGTCAGCAACCGGCGGCGCAACTCCTGGTGTTCCCCATGCTTGATCACAGCAACACCACCGAGAGCAGCCATGCCATTCATGACAAGCGGGTGTGGAACCGATCAGCGAACCTGCTGGCGTGGGAGCACTACCTGGGTGGCGCTGAACCCACGATCTACAGCTCACCTTCGACCTGCGATGACCTCAGCGGGCTACCGCACGCCTACATCAATGTCGGCACCATGGACATGTTCCACGACGAGGACATCGCGTACGCCACTGCCCTCAATCGGGCTGGTGTGGCATGCGAACTTCATGTCTACCCGGGAGCCTTTCATGCGTCGCAGAACTTCGTAGTAAAACACCCGATGTCACAACGGTGGGCAGCTGATCAAGAAGCGTTCCTGGCTCGAGCTCTGAACGGCGACCTGTAGGAATCACCAACGTACTCGGGCGCTCGATGGCCATCGGACTGCACCTGGCTCGCGTAACCACCGATGCATCATCTCGAGGCCGGCACCGAATACGAGCCGGGTTGTGGGCGACAGCGCGTCACTGTCCACGCCCAACACGTTTATGTGACCTAACGAGCTCGCTCGATGTAACGGGCGACCGTGTTCTCGAGCAGCTCCTGGCGCCCAGACGAGCGTGAAGGTTCGACGTTCTTTCGAACGCGATCGCGCAGCGACTCGAGTGACGCATCGCCGTTCATGATGTCGGTGCCAAAGGGCGTGCGCCAGCCGGCATACCGATCAGCGGTAGCGCCACTGAGTACTTCGTCGTCGAACATGGCGTGGGCAGCGAGCAGTGCCCGAGCCATCGTGTCCATGCCTCCGATGTGGGCGTGGAAAAGATCATCGCGGGCAATGGACTGGCGACGCAGCTTGGCGTCGAAGTTCAGTCCACCGGTGGTGAAACCTCCACCCCGCAAGATCTCGTACATACCTAACGTCATCTGTTCGACGGACACGGGGAACCGGTCAACGTCCCAGCCAAGCCGATCATCGCCAGCGTTAGCGTCGACGCTGCCGAAAATACCGGCAGCGTGGGCTGCGGCAATCTCATGGGCGAAGTCATGGCCCGACAAGGTGGCATGGTTGACTTCGATGTTCACATGGATTTCGCCCATGAGGTCGTACTTCTCGAGGAACGCATGGCAGGCGGCCACATCGAAGTCGTATTGATGTTTGGTCGGCTCGAACGGTTTCGGTTCGAGCAGCAACATTCCGGTGAAGCCGATCTCGCGTTTGTGTTCGACGACCATGTGGAGGAACCGAGCCATCTGATCGAGCTCGTGTGCCATGTCGGTATTCAGCAGGGTTTCGTATCCCTCCCGGCCGCCCCACAACACATAGTTTTCGCCACCTAAACGATGGGTTGCTTCAAGACACTGACTGACCTGGGCAGCAGCGTAGGCAAAAACCTCTGGATCAGGATTCGTAGACGCACCCGCCTGGTAACGGGGGTGTGAGAACAGATTGGCTGTACCCCACAACAGCTTGACGCCCGTGCGTTCCATATGACCGGCTGCCTCGTCGACCATCTCGTCGAGGTAGTCGCAGTGCTCGCGGAACGTGAAACCCGACGGTGCGATGTCGACGTCGTGGAAGCAGAAGTACGGCGAACCCAGCTTGTCGAAGAACTCGAACGCGGCCTCCATCTTGGTCTTCGCAAGGTCGATCGGGTGGGCCTGGCTAGTCAGCCACGGGCGATCCATAGTGCCAGCCCCGAAGATATCGAAACCATCCCAGTTGAAGCTGTGCCAGTAAGCGACCGCAAACCGCAGGTGTTCTGCCATCGTGCGATCACCGACGACCCGGTCGGCGTCGTACCAACGAAAGGCCAGCGGGTTGTCTGATTCGGGGCCCTCGTAGGCGATCTTCGAAGGGACACTCGTGAAGAACTCGGTCATACTCAAAGACTACGGCGAGTCCGGATTCGTCGCTGGGCTCCTGATCCTGTTTTCGAGTGGTGTTCTCGCTGTCTAGCCAACTGATGTAGCCATAGCGGCAACATGGCCAGCGATGATCGGCCAGTAGAACGGTGGCAGGTCGTGGCCCATACCGTCGAGCGACACGAAGGTCGCGTTGGGCATGATCTCGGCGGTGCGCTCGCCACCAGCCTGGGTAATGAGAGTGTCGGCTGTGCCGTGCATGACCAGCGTCGGCACCTTGACCTCGCTCAGCGCGTCCTCGCGCCGGGGTGACTTCACGAAGGCGTTGTATTGATGCACCGTGTTACGAGGTTGCACGCCGTAATCGAACATCATCGCACCCTTCGCCCGGCTTGCTTCCTCGGTCCATTGGGCCGGTGATGCCCAGATCTGTTCGGTCGCAACACGATGATCAAGCCAGGCTTCGCGTTCGGTCGGTGAGGGAGTCAGCAGCGCCTCTTGTGCTTCCTTGGTTGCGCTGCCGAACTTGGGATTGCCGGTGTTGGACATGAGCGACGTGATCGAACGCAGCCGGTCGCTGTGATCGATGCCAAGTTGCTGCACGATCATGCCGCCCATCGACATACCGAAGACGTGTGCGGTCGACCAACCGACCGCGTCGATCACCGCGATGGCATCGTTGGCTTGATCGGCCAGGAAGTAGCCGCCGTTGGTCGAGGAGGCACGGCCGGCATCTCGATTGTCAAAACGTACGACATCGAAACCTCGGTCGTTTAACTCAGCGACGAAGCCGTCTTCATACGACACCCGGGGGCTACCCAGACCGCTGACCAGCAGGAGTGGCTGGCCGCCTTCGACCGCATGTCGAATCCAGGGCAACTCGATGTCACCATTGCAGGCCGTGCCTTCGCTGATCTCAATCATCCGTCGACATTACTCGTGGCCCTCGGCAAACAGAAACGGTTCAAACACTTCAATGACTACCGGCCAGAACGTCACTATGGCCGCCCACGACCTACCGCTAAACATGACAGTGCCTGGCACCATCATGTTGCGCACGACCAGCTTCACCACAACGATCTCGCTGCCTGCCGCCAGCATGATGCCCACGACCTACCGCTAAACATGACAGTGCCTGGCACCGTCATGTTGCGCACGACCAGCTTCACCGCAACGATCTCGCTGCCTGCCGCCAGCATGATGCCCACGACTGGGCTCCATGGCCCTGGCTACGGGCGTTGCCGTGGTTATTCGGCGAACAGGTGACGGATGCCTCGGCTGACGGCGGCACCGATCGTTGAACTGTGCGACTCTGCGGGAAGGATTACATGGGCCACGTCGAGGCCCGGGTACCCACGGCCTTGCAGCCGCTCGGCCATGTCAACGACATTGCCACACATGTTGAAACCTTCGAGCAGGTCCTCTTCTTCGCCAGCGGTGAGGAACACGCTGGCAGCCAAATCATCGTGGGTAGCCGCATAGTCCGCTTCGAGATCGAGCATCACCCGGTCGTGCCACCAGATCGAAGGGCTGGCAAGCAGGTACTTGTCGAAAAGTGTCGGCTCGGCGAACAGTGCTCGAAGGCCGAACAAGCCGCTGAAGCTGTGACCGACGAGCCATGTCTCGGAAATACGCACGTCGTTGTGCAGCCGAGGCAACACCTGGTCGCGAATGAAGGCGAGATAGATCAGTGCCTTGCCGGTGTCGGAGGCCTGGATGCCCTTCACGCCAGTAACCTCGGGCGGCACCCACTCGGTAGGACAAAACCACCGGGCTCGGCTTCGCAGATAGGCACTCATCGTGTCGTCGGTAAACGACAGACTGGCCACCAGTGCCTCGGGGGCTTCGCCGCTCATCGACATGATGCGGGTGGCGTCTCGCACCGTGCCCGCCGTCCATGCACCATCAGTACACAAGATGAGCGGAGCTGCCTCCATCGAGTCGTATCGGAAGGGGGTCACCACCGAGACATCATGATCGACGCCGGACGCCTCGCAGGTCAGCGTGAAATCAGTCGAGGTCCATGCCATCATCGAAACCTAGCCGCCGGGGTTGTGCAGTCACTATGTCCTCCGATAGACGATGGTGTGAGTTTGGGGCTACTGCTGACAGCGTTCACTCTTGGCCTGCGCCATGGCTTCGACTGGGACCACATCGCTGCCATTGCCGACCTCAGTGGCACCGCCGAGAGTCGACGGCGTGGTTTCCTGCTCTCGATGGTTTACGCGCTCGGCCATGGATTCGTCGTGTTTGTGCTTGGAACGATCGCCATTGCGTTCGGCCTGGCTATCCCCGACGGGCTCGACGACTGGATGGGCAAGGTCGTTGGGGTGACCCTTATTGCACTCGGCGCGTGGATTCTGCTTGAACTCGCTCGCAAAGGCCGTAACTTCCGGCTGCGTAGTCGATGGATGTTGATGATCGACGGCACGTTCGCTGGCATGCGCAAGGTCCGCAACGCTGCCACCGGCCGCTCCATTGTCGTCGAACACGACCACGGCCATGAGCATGTCGAGGACGATGACGATCATGGTGCGGAGCACGCCCATGACCATTCCCACATCACATCTCCCGCAGAGGTGTCAGCCCAAGTGCCGCAGCCAGCAGAGACAACAACAAGAGGCTGGCGGGCGACTCGCCAACGACTGCCACGTGGACACAGCCATTCCCATCGCCATGAGTTCGCACTTCCTGCACATGCGACAGCCCGTTACGGACACGGCACCGCGGCAGGTATCGGCATGTTGCACGGCGTGGGCGTCGAGAGCCCAACCCAGATCGCCATCTTTGTGGCTTCCACTGCTGCAGTCGGCGTGAACTTCGGACTCTTTCTTCTGGCGACATGGGTCGTCGGTCTGATCCTGGCCAACGGGGTGATTGCTGGGCTTGCCGGTGCAGGCCTGCTCCACGCCGAACGAAGCTTCCCCATTTACGCCACGCTCGCAGTGGTGGTAAGCCTGATGAGTATTGGGCTGGGCGTGGTGTACCTACTTGGCTTCGACATCCTTCCCGCAATCCTTATCTGAAAGGCACCTATGAGCACTTCGAGCAACGTCTCCCCCGTCGAACTCTCACCATGGTCAGTCCATGCAATCAATCTACCGGACCATGCCGACAACAAGATTCACACCGACGAAGGTGCGCGGGCCGCGGGCTTCCCTGGGGCACTCGTAGCTGGAGCCACCATCTACGCCTACATGACCCATCCTCCAGCCGCTGCATGGGGCAATGACTGGCTGTCGAATGGCGGTTGCGAACTACACCTGCGACGACCAGTGTTCGATGGCGATCTTGTTGACTGCGTAATCTCCAACGAAGATGGTGCGCCGGTGGTCACCGCAACCGTCGACGGCGACGCTCGATCTTCGATCAGGTTGTGGAACCACGCCAACGCTCCGGATTTGCGAGACGGCGATCCACTCAAGCCATACACCACCGCACTGACGAACCACCAGATCGACTACGGCTTGCGATGCGGCGACGATCTGACGACCTACGCCGAGCAGAACATCGCCCACCCGGTGACCTGGGTTGACCTCGCCAACCGAGTGTTTATCGACAACTTGGTGACGGGCCCGTGGATTCACGTACGCAGCAAGGTTTTCCACGAGGGTCTGGCACTGATCGGGTCACAGGTGCACATTGAGTCGCGCCTGCTCGATCGGTTCGACTCTCGTGCCGGCGAACGGGCGGTTGTCGACATGAGGATCTACGCCGACGATCAGCCAGTCGCCACTATCGAACACGAAGCCATCATCGTGCTCGCTTCATAGATCGGCATCGATGAGCCCAAAGCAGCAGAAAGCAGCGGCGGGTGCCTGCGATCCATGGCTAGGCCGCTCACGTTGGTCGGCGAGACCGGCTCCCTCAACCAAACACGACACGCGACGATGCCCGACCATTGAGAACCGGGCATCATGTTCGTGTAGAGGATCGACCAGAAGCACCCCAGATCGACCAACGCTCCATAACGACCTCGGTATCCGATTTTGAGACTCCGTTGGGCTCGGAGATGTCATCCAAAAGTTCCACCCTCGCGGCCGTAACCATTCATGTCGGTGGAGTCGGACGTTGGGCGGTGATCGGCGTGCTGCTGAAGCGGGATGTTCGGGTCAGAAGCCGTCTGTTCCGTCGTGTCACCAGGACGACCAGCGAGCCGGTGCGCTACATCCTGGTTTTTGGCATCGCGTTGTTGCAATGGTTTGATCGGGCATCGGCGTCGGTTCCTTTGCCGTCTTGGACCCGCTGACCAGCTAGTCAGTCGACTTTGAGATAATGCAGCGGTAACGCCGTGGTTTGTTTCATGCGTTCCATCACAAAGATCGTGCGCACGTCGTACAGATCGACCGCATCGATGAGCCGTTTGTAGAACTGGTCATACGCGTCGATCGAAGGCACGACCACTCGGAGCATGTAGTCGATCTCGCCGCTGGTGCGATATGCCTCGACCACTTCGGGAAAGTGTTCGAGCGCCGACTGAAACTGGTCCAGCCACTCGGCACTGTGGTCATTGGTTCGAATCTGCACCAGTGCGGTCACATCCAGGTTCACCGATGCTGGATCCACAAGTGCAACCCGTTTGGTGATCACACCCGCTGCCTCGAGGTTCTGTACTCGGCGCCAGCACGGCGTTGGCGTGAGGCCAACATGCTCCGCTAGCTCCCGAGCCGTGAGGCTTGCGTCCTCTTGCAGTAATTGGATGATTTCCCGATCAACTAGGTCCACAATAGATGATTATTGCAGTACCAGTCCTCAACAAGACATGCTGTTGCACAAAATGCAGTCCTCTGTGCAATATTTGCGGAGATCTTCTCCACCGGTTTGGCGTAGTCTCTGCCCATGGCAATCAAGAGCTTTTTCACCGAGCACCCAGAGTCAGCCGGCGAGACCTATGGCGAACACTTCATGGTTGCCGCGTCGGTGAGCCGCCAGCTGCTTGGCGCCGGACTAGCCGCGGCGGTGCACGCGCTTTTGCCCAACCTCCACAAGACGACGGCCAGCGAACGCATTCACAGCCTGGCTCACTGCTTGGACACCGGCAACCGCGAAGCCATCACCCCGGTGCGCAAGGTTCCGTGCCGAGAGACACTCCGTCAAGCCAGCTAATTCGTCAAGCCAGCCCGGTTCGACAATCCAGCTGGTTACTTCTTGGGCGAGAACCAGATGCCAACTGCGGTCCGATCACCGCGCGCTTCTTCGAGCGGGAACGACAGCAGCTGATCAAACTCGACCTCTGAGATCGGCGCCTGTAAACCTTCGACAAACGAAAGAGCCACGTCGTCGTTGGCGGCCAGCGGTGCTGACACGCCGTCGGTTGCAAGCAATAGGCAACGAGCATCGAGGTCAAGCGGTGCAACATCGGCTTCGACCGACCGGGGAAAGACTGCCTCGGGATCCCCGATAGCTGGAGCGAACACCGAGGTCCAACCGTCGGCGCCGGCCACCAGCAGGTCGCCATCACCTACACGGAAACCAGCCGCTGGGCCTCCATCGATTGGCGCAATAAGACCAACCAAGGTGGTTGCGATCGTGCGGAGTTTGGTGCCGTCGGTAAACCGCATCTCGAACAACGAATGGAGTTCCTCGCGGGTCCGCTCGAGCATCTTTTCAATGCCAGGAACGCCATCACGCAAGTGTTGATCGATGGCCTGAGCGAGCAGTCGACATGACCAGTAGGAGCCATAGTGCGCATTCTCGGCTGCCCCCTGGCCATCGGCCACGACAACCACGAGATAACGGCCACCGGCTGCACTCGCTACGACATAGTCGTCTTGTCGCAGGTCGTTCAAGATCACATGGTCAGAACCGCGTCGGCTTGTGGCCCGCACTTCGAACTGTCCAAGCGTGTAGGCCCCACTCACATTGCTGTTTGGTTCGACGGTGGTTGATACCTGCAGCGCGCTGGCATCTTGGGGAAGTTGACCCAATGCCTGCACTGGAGCGACTGAGTCGACAAAACCCTCTTCGTTCAGCGACGGCAAGTGTGCAGGTTGCGGCGAACCTGGACGGCCCGTGTCGCCGGTGTCGAACCCGACGGCGAGCCGTGGTGTGCTCCGCAAGCGTTCACGCGGTTCTGATTCAGGATTTCCGACAAACGCAGTGACAGTGCCGGTGGGCGCAAGTTTCGCCCCACCAGTTGCTACCGCTGATCGACCTGGCGATCCAGCATGCACGACTTCAAGGGTCTCAATCTGGGGTGAGAGCAATACCCACGTGCCGATCATGGCTATCGCAATACAAATGGCAGCCACGACGCCACTTACGCCAAATCTGCCGGCTAGACCCGCGACTAGAGCCATGACGACAACCAGCACGGCGATCGAGACAAACGGGTTGCGTTCCTGGGTTTCGGGGGTCACCCCACAATGGTAGGCCCCCACCTACTATGACGTCGTGGATCTCTGGAGGTTGTCATGACGCTGAGCCGCTGGCGCCGAGTCGCTACGGGTGTTGCTGCTGGTGTAATTGTTCTTTGTGCGGCCCTCGTTGGCGCGTCGTTTCGCAACGACAACGCCGGTGTATCAGTCGCCTCGGAACTACGCCCTGCCAACATCATTCCCATCGAAGAAGACCCAGCAGAACTCGACACTGGAGACACCGGAGACACCGACACCGCCGATGACACTGACACCGCCGACTCGACCCCATCGGTCGATGCCGACGGCTCGGTAGATGCCCAGGACACCGAGTCAGAACCTGTCCGGGTGATCGAACCCGACGAACTTCCCGATGCCGATGACCCCGGTGCAACCGCTGACGGCGCTGAAGAAGATTCAGCTGTTGCTTCCCCGTCCGACGACGCAACGACCGACGACGGTGACTCCGCTGCCGGCGAAGCCGACGAGGAGCCAGCACCTACCGCGACTACCGAACCTGCTGCTCCCCTCACCGCAGCCGACGACTCTCTCGGCACCGGTGGTGGCGTCGATGACGCCGAGTGCGCATTGGACCGACTCGTGATCTACGCAGGTGCTCGTGTAGGCGGCGTCGCCGGAAGCATCCGGGCTGCACTGACCCAAGCAGGATTCGGCGCTGGTTGCCCTGCTCCGGTCACCGTCCTGGCGTCGAACTGCCCGTTGCAGTTCGCAGGCGTCCTTGGCACAGATTCGGGATATGACCCGGCCACCTCGTTTGTAGCATCCAGTGCCAGCGTCGATCGCGAGACCATGACCGCCGTCATGGGTTCTGTTGGTTACACCGGCACCGAGATCAACATTCTCGACTTCAGCTTTGTGAATCCCGACACACCTGACGAACAATGGATGGCAATCTTCGTCCCGCCAAGTTTTGCTGGCTGGGAAGGCCTGGCGAGCCGGGCCGGGCTGAGCCCCAGCACCGCCTCGTTGTGTGCAGCTTCTGGCGAACTCGCCGGTTAACCCAGACCCAGCAATCCAGACTCGCTGCACGTGCAGCGACGGCGGTATCGTCATGTGGTTACACGCTTCGACGAGCCACGTCGTCGAGATACTGTGCTCGACGCTGCTACACCCTGTGCTGACGGCACCGACATAACCTGAGGCCATGCCCAACATCGAAGTCGTTGCCACCGAACCTGCCGATCTGGGCGAGGGCCCTGTGTGGTCCGTCGCCGAGCAGGTGTTGTATTGGATCGACATCGACGGCCGGGCAGTCCACCGCTACGACCCCATCACTGGTGTTGACGAACACCGGTCCACACCCGGCCGACCCGGGTCCCTCGCGCTCACCAGTGAACCGGGGAAACTTCTCATGTCGACGGAACACCAGGTTGTCTGGTTTGACTGGGAGACGGCCAGCATTCAGCCGTTCGTGACGGTAGAGATCGCCGGCGCGAGGATTCGCATGAACGACGGCCGCACTGATCCTGCTGGTCGATTCATCGTGGGCACGATGTTTGAGGACACTCGCGCAGCAAAATTCGTCGGCTCGCTGCATTGCGTGGAGGCCGACGGGAATGTCACTGCATTACGCCGAGCCGTCGGCGTCGCGAACGGACTGGCCTTCGACACCGACCGCAACATCATGTATTGGGCTGACACTCCCACCCAGCAGGTGCTTGCCTGGGACTACGACTCTGCGACCGGCACCCGCACAAACGAGCGCGTGTTCTTCGATTATCAAACAGTCGAAGGAAGACCTGACGGAGCATGTGTGGATGCCGACGGGTACTACTGGTCAGCGTCGGTCCACGGTTGGGCACTCACCCGGGTTGCTCCCGACGGCACCGTCGAACGACGCATCGACCTTCCGGTGGAACTACCGACCATGCCGTGTTTTGGCGGCACGAACATGGACACCTTGTTTGTCACATCGATCAACACCGAAAACAACGATCCAGAACGTGTCACCCGACGCCAGGGTGTCGCCGCTGGTTCGTTGTTAGCTATTGACCTGAGTGGCGAAGGAATCCACGGCCCACCCGATGCGTTGTTCGCGGGCTCGCACCCCTGAGCCAGTCGTTACGCGTCGACCTCGACCAGATCATGGTCGGTGGTGCTGCACCGCAGCGCTCCATCATCCAGAATCACCACGATGTCTTCGAGGCGCATGCCCCACTTGCCATCGAGATAGATGCCGGGTTCGATACTGAACGCGTGACCAACAGCGACGACCTCGTCGTTGCCAGCTATGACATAGGGCTGCTCGTGAACTTCGGTGCCGATGCCATGACCGGTGCGGTGGATGAAATTGTCACCAAATCCAGCGTCGGCAATCACTGAGCGAGCAGCAGCGTCGACGTCACCAAGTGTTGCCCCCGGCCGAGCTGCATCGACCGCAGCTTGTTGCGCCTTCTTGAGTATCGCGTAGGTAGCAGCGACGTCGTCGGGGATTGGGCCGGTGAAGACACAGCGGGTGATGTCGGAGCAGTACCCCTCGTGTTTGCCGCCAAAGTCGAACAACACGATCTCGTTTGGTTGCACAACCCGCTCGGTGGGGTTGTGATGCGGCGAAGCCGAATTCGGTCCCGAAGCAACGATGCAGAACTCGACCTGCTCGTGACCAGCAGCGAGCATCCGGCCCGTCACATCGGCTTGGATTTCGAGTTCGGTGCGTCCGACAAGCGCAACGTCACCCCTCTGAATCTGGGCAGCAACACTGTTCGCCAACCCACCAACGGTTTGCAGCGCTTGCATCTCACTATCGCTCTTTACCGAACGAAGCCCACCGAGGCTGTCGCTGAGTGAAACAAATTCTGTGTCGGGCATGGCGGCCTTGAGCCGCAGCAAGTAGTGCGCCCACATCTCATCGGAGACCAGCACACGTCGAGCGTCGCCGATCAACTCGACGATCATCGCAATCGGATCCTGGTCGTCGGTCCAGCCACTGATGTCGAACGCCGACGTCTTTGGAACTTCGGGCATCTCGATCTTTGGCACGATCATGCGAGGCAGCTCGTTACTGCCCGGGCGTCCAACAAACGCGGTGAGCCGTTCGCTGGCTCGGGCCTCGTACGTACTGAGATACACCAGGTCGAAACCGGTACTCAGGACGAGTGCGTCAGCCCCATCCTTGACGAGCCGAGCCGAGATTGCTGCCCAACGACTTTCCAAGAGATTCGAATCGGTCATACATTCACGGTATCGCAAACAAACCAACGGACTCCCAGACCACTGACTTCCTATCGAAGCTGAAATCAGCCTTTCCGCTCGTGGACAATCATCCCGATGTCGCTGGCGTCTTTCGCAGCGCTGAACTGTTGCCCCTGGTTGCGAAAGCACTTGCTGATCCGTTCCGCGATGCGAACGTGACCGCTGTGTTCGCTCCCGAGGCACGTGGCCCAATTCTGGGCGCACTCGTGGCCGTGGAACTCGGAGCCGGTCTGGTGCTAGCTCGGAAAAGCGACCGCAACCACCCTGGTGCCGACATCCCGGTTGAGTCTGCCCCCACATGGCGCGGTACCAGCGAGACATTCCTCGGACGATCGTTCGACCTCACTCGGTCCGACCGAGTTGTGATTGTCGACGACTGGATCACCACCGGCAGCACCATGCGCGCTGCCTGCAACATTTTGACGATCCTCGGGGCAACCTACGTAGGCGCTGCGGCGTTAGTGAACAAGGCCAGTCCAGGAACAATCGAAGAACTCCAGGTGCACACCCTGGTCGACTTCGATGATCTGATGACCAAATCGGCCTGACGCTCTCGTCCGACCCCTTGCATCTACCTCTAACACCCAGTCACCTACGCAGCCCCAACTGCAGTCACGCAGTTACGTAGGACTCTTCTTCAACACTGTGGTCTTCAACACTGTGGTCTTCAACACTGTGGTCTTCAACACTGTGGTCTTCAACACTGTGGTCTTCAACACTGTGGTCTTCAACACTGTGGTCTTCAACACTGTGGTCTTCAACACTGTGGTCTTCAACACTGTGGGTGAACTGCTCAACGCCCGGATAACTACCCATGAGCGTCGCCGCCATCAGCCTGGCCGCCCACCTGGCCGATGCCACGTGCGGCACCGGCAATCACGGCAACATGATCTTGCAGCCTCCTTGTGCTCCTTATGCTCATTGTGCTCCCCGATGCGGGTACCGAGATCGTGCCGACGGCGAGAACCGATCCCCAATCCTCGACGCATCCGGTTGACCGTTGTGCCAGAAACTATTGGCCCAGAGCTCTACCTGTGATGCCCTGACCTCACAGTTGCAAGCCGACGACGGAACAGTTGGCTCGAAGCTTCAGCCGTGATGTGCTGAGTTGTCAGGTTTTGGCATCCACTTTGGGGTCAGTTGGTCTGGGGCAGCGCCAGCACTCACAGAAGCCGGGTCGGGATCGGCACCATGCGGGCCCGCAGCCATTCGCCAAGCGCCTTGGCCTGACCGTCTTGTCGAGTCGACGCGGCGACACCCTCTTCGAGAAGGCCTCGAATCAGAAAGTTGATCGACCGGATATTTGGCAATCGGTATTTCTCTACGACCAGTTCAGCGGTCTCAGGCAGCAACTCGTGGATCTTGTCGACCGTCAGGAAGCCATCGAGCCATGCCCAACCATCGTCGTTGCGGGCATACACGCCAAGGTTGGCATCGCCGCCCTTATCGCCCGATCGAGTTCCGACGACTACGCCCAATGGAGCCAGTGTTGTTGGCTCATCGATTAGAGCGGCCGGCGGAGCCACCTCGATTGCGACGCGTTCTCCGGTTGGCGCAACCGAGTCGATCTGGGTTGTGGTCGCTGGCACCGTGCCGCCACCCAAGACATGCACGTATTGCGGTACGAGATCGCTGGGCACGGTTGCCGGGCGGTACACGCCATAGGCCGATGCTGCGCCAGGACCGCCACTGAGCCCGTACATCCCCGGGATTGAACTCAATGCCGTGTGTGCGTTCGCATTGGAAAAGGCTCGCCCAACCTTGCGTTCGTCATGGTCCTTCACCGTGACTCGCCAGATAGCCGTCGCCTCTT
>Ga0206130_10004171_pt1 | contig 18048 bp, 12 predicted proteins | sample Helgoland_Spring_9_FD_148637 | JGI IMG/M metagenome (GOLD analysis project Ga0206130, IMG submission 148637) | Pelagic subsurface seawater microbial communities from Kabeltonne, Helgoland, North Sea - Helgoland_Spring_Bloom_20160512_1 | ecosystem: Environmental > Aquatic > Marine > Epipelagic ... | reverse complement strand
GATCAAATGTATGTGGAGAAGTTTGACTTTTAATTGATTTAATTTTAGCCATAGATTTTCCACAAAATCTAATTTCATCTGATTCAGTAAAAATATCAATTAATCTATTAGTTTCATTCATTTTTATATTTGAATTAAAATTTCTCCAATAAAAATATAAAATATCAAATGGTTCATAATATTTAACTAAATCATGAATATTATTAAAATTACCCAAATAAATATATTCATCAATATCAATTGATAATAAATAATCTAAATCATTAATATACATTTTTAATTTATTAAAAAAATAATCACTTCTTAAATTAGAACAAGGAGCTTTAGTTCCATCTTTATATGTTCCTAATAAATATTTACCAATAAAATTTTCTAAAATAAAAACTTTACTTTTATCAATTTCTGTATTATTATCTAATAATTCTTTTATAGGAATATCGCTTTGATCGTCATATACAATAATTTTATCAAAACCACATTTTATATGATAATCAATCCATTCAATTATATTTTTTTCATTATATGATGGAGAAAAAACACCAATTTTTAACATTATAATATTATTTTATATATTTTGCTGGATGACCATAATATATTGATTTATTTTTATCAATATTTTTAATAACAACACTTCCACAACCAATTATATTCCATTTACCATTTATTAATATTTTTTCTTTTATAATAGTTTTAGCTCCAATAAATGTTCCTTCATTTATAAATATATTACCACATAATGTTGAACCTGGAGCAATATGTGTATAATCTTTTAAAATACAATCATGATCTATACTACTATTTGTGTTAATAATAGAATGTTTTCCTATTTTTACATTTGGTTGGATTATTACTCCAGCACAAATAATACTACCTTCTTCAATTATAGAAGTTTTATTAATATATGTAAATGGATGTATTAATGTTTTCCATTGTATATTTTTATGTTTTAATTTATTATTAATATTTTTTCTAACATTATTATTACCAATTGCAATAATCATATTTTCATTATTTTTAATTTCATTAAAATTTTTGATTTTAATATTATATAAATATGTGTTAATTTTATTAATATCTTCATCATAAATATTTTCAATTGAATTTATATCATAGACTTCTTCAATTAATGAAATGATTACATTACAATGACCTCCTGAACCAATTATACTTATTTTCATTTAATAATTTAATAAAAATTAATTATTAATTCTTATTAATGAATAATATAAATGAAATGTAAAATTTTTATTAATTGGAATATTATAATATTCATAAATTTTTTTTTGTAATAATTCACCTCCCCAATTTGGATATAAAATAGGATATTTTTTATTAATTATTAATAATTTATCAGTATTATCAATTATATTTAACCATTTAATAAAATTATCATAATTATATAATCCACAATGTATTGATGGTAACCAAGTATTCATTGTATTATGAAAGCCAGAAATAATAATTTTATCTCCTATATTTTCATATATTTTTTGTTTAATTAAATTAAAATTTAAATCTTTAACAATATTATTATATTCTGTTTTTAATTTAATTCCATCTCTAAAACCATTTTCAATAATTTCTGTATATTTCTTTTTACTCTCAAAATTTTCAAACCAAGCAACATCAGTTCTTAATCTAAAAATATGTGTATAATCATCATTAATATATTTAAAAATTTCATACAACATATAATCTTCAATATGTAAATTAAAAGGATATTTAACTATTAATTTCTTATTAATTTTATAATCATTCAAATTAATGTTCATTTCATTTAATTCTTTAACTGTATAAAATTCATCCTTGTATTTTATTTTAGAATATTCTTTAAAAGAAATTGATTTTAAAGTAATATTATCTTCAATATTATTTATATTTATATTATTTGTAAAATTTGAATAATCTTCATTTTTTATAAAAATAAATTTTTTTGGATTTAAATTATTATTGATTAATTCTTTAATAAATTCTAAATTAAATTTTTTATAGTTTGTATCACAACTAATATTTAATATTACATAAAAATCTGTATTTAAAATATCTTTAAATAATCTTTTAATTGAAGGTATACACTCTTCCAAAGTTCTAACTTGTCCGTATAATATAGAACATAATTTCATAATCTAATAAATTTATATTATAAATAAAAATATTTAAATTTCGGTAATATAATTAATGACAGCAATTCTTTCTGTAATACCAAAATTATCAATTAATTCAAAATTATAATTTAAATATCTTGATAATAAAATTTCTAATGGTTCATAATTATTAATTTTTAAATTTTCATTTAATATATCATCAATACATTTTTTATATTGATTATAATTTTTATTTGAAATTTTATAAAAACTTGTATAATAGAAATTTTCTATATCAATACCATTATTTTTTTTAAAAACATTATTATTACCTTCTAATTTTTCATAATTAAATTTTTCATTAATTACATATCTTCCAGATATTTTAAATAAATTTTTAAATCTAATTTCATTTACATATTTTAACATATATTTAATACCAATAATTTCTCCAATACCTTTATTTTTATGTTTGTTAGTGCAATAATTAATTTTTTTATTGTCAGTAATATTAATAAATATATTCACACTTTGTTTTAATTTTAAATACATTTCATCATTTAAATAACTATTATCAAATAAGATAATATAATAATCTGGAATATATTTTTTAATACTATTAATAGTTTCAAGTGTTTGATTAAATCTTTCTTCAACAGAATATAAAGAACGATTATTAGTAAATTGTATTGAGTTATTAGAAATAATAATTTTTGAACTAATCATCACAATATTATATTTTTTGTTAATAAAGAGATTATTATAATAGTCATTAAATTTTATTTCATAATTTTCAATTAAATTATTATTTAATCCATTATTTAATATTATATAATCTAAACTTTTATATAATGTATTTTTAATTTCTTCTTTATTTTCTATTAAATTATTGGATTCGTTAATTTTGAAATATTTTGGATTATTACTTATTCTTTCTTTATATGAACCAATATTATTATATATAATTGGAAGACCACTTTGTAATGCTTTTGACAGACTATAACAGTATGTTTCTCCATAATTATTTAAAAATGTCAATAAGTGAGTATTATTTTGTTTTAATATATGAAAATATTCATTTTCATTATATTTATCTAAATTTTGTTGTAAAATTAAATAATTAAGTTTATAACCTTTATATTCTTTAAAATTAGTTTTTAAATAATCAATGATATTAGAACCTTTACAATATGAAAATGAATTTAAATTAGAAATATTTATTGTTTTATTTTTTATTTTAGGCAAATAATTATTAGTATTGTTAATATTAATATCATTATGTGGTTCTATTACAAAATTGGATGTATTAAAATATTTTGTGTATATATCAAACACAAATTTAGAAGGACAAATAATTTTTTCAGCTATATTAAACAGTTTAATAATATCTGGATGTATTTGAATATTATCTTTTAAATAATTATTTTCCCATTCTTGTGTGTCGTCAAATTTATTTTTAATATTATTATTAATCCAATAAAAATTATGTAAAGGAATAATTAATCTTAAATTATGTTCATTTACCAAATCAATAATATCATGGATTTTAATATTAATAAATAACAAATTTTGTAATATTAATATACTATTTTGTTTAAATTGAATATATTTTAAACAATCAAAGTTAATAATATTAATAAAATTAATTTCATAATAATTGTTAATAATATCATTTAAATATTTATTTGAACCCCCAGAGGGAATATTATCAATAATATAACAAAAATCTTCATCATCATAATAAAACCAACTGTTATAAATATTAATTAAATTTTCATCATTTGAAATTAATTTATCCATTATTTTATTTTCAAAATCAATTTTATTAATAAAATAATTATTGGAATTATATTTTTTATAAACATGATCTTTATTATTTATTTTAACAACAAGATTATTTTCAATTTTAATAAATGAAATATTTAAATTATTTGTTAATAAATAATTATTTTCTTCATTTACAGAACATCTATAAACATTTTGTGGTGATATCAAATTTATAATTTTATGATTATTATTAATTAAATCTATATTACTATTATTTATTTCAGTATATATATCATCAATATTAATGTATTTCATATCATTGTAAATTAACAAATTATTATTAAATTTATAATTTGTGTTTTTATCACATAAAATTGAATTATTTTTAAAAATCAATAATTCATAAAATTCATTGTTATTATTTTTTTTAAAAAATCTTATAAAATCAAATATATTTTTATAAGTTAATGTAGAACCATTTTTAGTGAAATAATTGAAATTAATATAAAATATTCCATTTTTAATTTCAAATTTGTAAAATATATTTTCATTTAAATTTACAATGTGTTTGTGAGTATGATTAACTACAATATTAATCGGAATATTATTTATGTATAATTTAGATTGAATATTATATTTTTTATTTTGTAATCTTCCAATTTTAAACCAATGTATAAATGCATCATTCCAATCATTAAATTTTTCATTTGGATATAATGTAGAATAAAATATAAAATCAAAATATTTGAAGTAATATTCATCCCATAAATTATCATTAATTTTATAAAAAAAATTATAAATATTATCATTGTCAAAAATTATTAATGTATTTTCATTTTCAAAAATTATTATTCTTTGATTATTTTTATTATAATTATAAAACATAATATCTTTTTTGTTTAGTTTTGATAAATATTTATCTTTATTTATAAAAAAATATTTATCCATAGTTTTTTTAATTAAAATATATTTATAAATTAAATATATAAAATGGACTTACAAGATTTTATAGAAGAAAAACAAATTAATAAAATTATATTATCTAAAAATGCATCAAATTTAGATAATATAGTTAATAAAAAATTTAAATTTAATAATGATTTAAGTAATAATGCTATTTATTTTGGTGTTTATTCTAAAGAAGATATTAATATTTTAAATTCATTGGAAGGAAATAAATATGTTTTATTTAAAAATTCTGATGTTGATATTTTACTTGGAAATAAAGAACTTAAAGAAGAGTTTGATAAAATAGATAATAAATATATTTTGTGTAGTTCTGAAAATATTAGTTGTAGAATAAAATATTATGGTTATTATGATTATATAAATATTAAAATAAATTTAGTGGATAATGAATTATTTAAAAGTGTTGAAAATAAGGGTAATAGTATTTTTATAAATAATGGAATTAATAATAATAAACCATATTATTATGGAAAAAAAATAATAGATGAATTAGTTGAAAGAAATCCAAATTATAATTATATTTATAGTAATGAATTGGATATTAGTTATGATAAAATGATTGAAATTTATAAAAAATGTTTTATAGGTCTAAGAGTGAGTAATGGTGAAGGTTTATGTTTAATGGAAAATGAAATGTATAGTATGGGAATTAAAACAATTAATAAAAATAGTGCGAATGGATTAAAGTGGAAAAGTGTGGAAGATATTGAAACAATAATTAAAAATGAAAATAATGTATTAGAGAAAATTAATATTGATATATCTGTAGTTATTAAATATTCAAATAAAAAAACAGAATTAATTAAAACATTAAATTATTTTGAAAATAATTATTGTAATATTTACAATTTTGAAGTGGTGGTTGTGTCAAATAATAATATTGATAATGAAATAAATAATTTTAATTTTCCAATTAATTATATTAAAAGTGATAAAAAAAATGATTGTGAATTATTTAATGAAGGGTTTGAAAATTCAAAAGGAAATATTATTATATGTCAAAAAGAAGAAATTATTTATATTAATAATATATTTAAATATATTTTAGAAAATTTAAAAGATGATGAATTTTATAATTTTAATTCTTTTTTTAAAAATAATAAATATTTTTGTTTTGCTATTCATAAAAAAAACTTGGAATTATTGGGAGGTTTTGATAAAAGATATAAAAATGAAAATTATTTTTATTATGAAGAATTAGAATTAAGTGTTAAATATAATTTAAAACTTAATATGAAAGAAATAACTGAAATAAATTATTTTGATATTATTGAAGAGAAAAATAATTGTAATAATAATGAACATTGTATAAATAAAGAAATCTATGAAAATAATATAAAAATACATGAAAGAAATGATTTTATTTATCCAAAATTATTATTTTTATATTGGGATGGTTCTCCTTTATCATATTTGAATTATTTAACAGTAATAAGTTTTAATAATTATAATCCAGAATGGAAAATAATTGTATTTACACCTACACATAAAACAAATGAAATAACATGGACTACAGAAGAACAAAAAGAAAAATATATAGGAAAATGTTATTTTGATAAATTATATGAAATAAATAATGTTGTTATAAAAAAAATAGATTTAGATAAAATTGGATTTTATAATGAGGCTTCAGAAGTTGTAAAAAGTGATTATTTTAGATATTATATTTTAGAAGAATTTGGAGGTTTATGGAGTGATTTTGATATAATATATACTAATAGTATTGAAGAAAAAATGAATTTTAAAGAAGAAACTGTTATTTTCAGGTGTAAAGATTATTTGAATAATAATAAAGATATTAAAAATCATTTTGGAATTTATTATCCAATAGGATTATTTTTAACAAAAAGAAAAAGTGAATTTTTCAAATATATAAACAATAAAATAATAAATTTTTATGATAAAAATAATTATCAGTGTTTAGGTGCTTCAATGTTTATGAAAATTTTTCCACATTCTAAAGAAAGATGTATTTGTAATTCAATGTGGTGTGGTGGAAATGAATTTAATTATGTGAATGATGAATCTCTTGATATTTTTAATAGTTTAAAGATTTGCAATGATGAATATTATCTTCCATTATCATATGCTGAAATAGATAAATTATACAATGAAAATTTAGAATTAAATCTGAATAATAATATTGGAATACATTGGTTTAATGGAAGTAAAATTACAAAAGATTATTTAAATAATTTTGATTATAATTTAAATAATAAAAAATTAAACACAATAAATAATTACGTGTTAAAATATAATAATAATAATAATTTAAATTTTATTTGTTATTTCAATGGTCAAAATAAAAAATTAAAAAAAATGATTGATAATTTAGAAAAAGTTTATAAAAATATTAATATTAATATTATCATTAATAAAGGTGAAATAAATGATAATTATGATGATGTTTTTGAATATAAAAGTATTGATGAAGCTGTTAATAATATATCAAGTGATATTATAATTTTTCAGGATATATCAATAATACACAATGAAAATATTTTGGATGAAATTATAAATAATAAAATAACTGATTGTATAGCAATAAATAAAAAAATAAAAAATAAAGATTTAGACATAGAATTTAAAAATAATATTTATGAAAATAAACAAAACGATATTGTAATATTTAATAAAAAATATTACAATAATCAAAAATTATTTGACAATAAAAATATTAAAAAAATATTATCTGATAAAATAGAGTATATGTTTCCTGAAAAAATACCTAAAATATTACATTTTTATTGGGATGATAGTAAATTTGATTATTTAACATCTTTAACAATAAAATCAGCGGTATTTAATAATCCAGATTGGAAAATAATATTATGGAGACCAAATATCAAATTTAAAAATAATATAGAATGGGAGGCTCAAGAAGTAATTCCACCCCATACTTTAGATTATAATGATAGTGATTATTTAGATTATAAATATTTAAAAGAACATTTAAATGTCCTAATTAATAATATTGATTATTTTGATCTTGAATTAAATGAAAATTATAACGAAGTATTAAAAAGTGATATTTTTAGATGGAAAATATTGCATGAATATGGTGGTGTTTGGGCTGATATGGATATTTTGTTTATCAATAATATAGAAAAAACTGATTTTGAAAAATATAATTGTGAATATGATGATATTGAATTTGTTGTTTCACAATATCAAAAAGAAATAGAAGGATTAACAGAACCAATTGATTTTTATTATATTGGATTTTTAATGGGTTCAAAAAATAATACATTTTATAAAAAAATGTATGAATTATCAAAAAAAAATATTAATAAAACATCATATCAAGGAGTGGGAGGTGATTTAATGAAAAGTCATTTTGGTTTATATGATAATATTAAAAAAGTTTTAAATAATGTTAATTATTCAAATTTGCAATCAGATTCAGTATATCATTATTGGTGGGGTGATTTAAGAAATATGTTTTTAAATAATCAACAAAAAGATATAATAAATTATTCAATTAAAAATAATAATATTGTTGGTTATCATTGGTTTAGGGGTGTTCATTTATCAAAAATATATACACACTTTCATAATTATACAAATAAAATACAAAATTATGAAAATTTTAAAGGACCATTAATATCTTGGGTAAATTATTATAAAAATATTTTTAATAATTTTAAAGAACAAAAAAATGAAAAAATGATTTCAATTGTAATGGGATATATTAATAGAAAAAAACAAGTAGAAATAACTATTGACACAATTTTTAAATCAAAACATAAAAATTTTGAGATTATAATTGTCAATGATTGTGATGATGATTTAAATTTTTTGCTTGAAAAGTATGATAGAAATAAAATAATAATTATTGAAAATAAAGATAAAGAATATATTAATCCTTGTATGTCATATAATATTGGTTTAAAAAAAGCTAGAGGAGAAATTTGTATATTACAAAATCCTGAATGTTGTCATGTTGGAGATATTTTAACAACTGTTAATTGTCTTTTAAAAGAAAATGATTATATGGCTTTTTGTTCATATTATTTAGATAATTATAATAAAAATGATAAATTATATGAAATTTTATATAATAAAAAAATATATAATCATGATAATGTTTTAATAAATTCAAATAATAATGATGATGAAAATTTTTGGAATATTAATAAAATTAAAAATTTATTAAATTTTACATTAGATTATAAAAAAGACAGTGTTTTACCTCCTGAAAAAAATGGTTGGTGTTCTCATCAATATTTAAATAAAAATTATCTTCATTTTTGTACTGCAATATATAAAAATAAAATACAAGAAATTGATTATTTTTCATCAATTTATAAAGATGGAATATGTTTTGATGATGATGATTTAGTAAGAAAAATAATTTTAAATAAAATAAATTATCATTATTATCCAATTCCACTTCAGCCAAATACATATCCAATATTAGCTGAATATTCTTGTTTTGTTGTTCATCAACATCATGATCGTTTTGAATATACTGATCCGAATATAATGAACAAATGGGAAAATAATAAAGAAATTTTTATTAAAGAAAATAAAAAATATATAGAACAATATTTAAATATTATTAAAAATGAAAAAATTAAATTTAATATTATAATTGAAAATGGAAAAATTAATTATTATAATAATAACACATATAATATTAAATTTAATAATGAAATAAATAGTGTTAAATGTAATATTATTTTTGATAAAGAAAATATTAAATATATTTTTAATGGTGGAAATTTAATTTTAAATAATAATATGACTGAATTATACAATAATTTTGATTATTTAATAAAAATATATTATAACAATACTATTCTTAATTTTAATAATGATATATTATATAAAAAAAATAATTATTTTGAAATTAATACAAAAATAAACAATCAAGAATTTAAATTAAAAAATTTAGATTTAAATACTAATATTAAAATAGAAATTGGTATTTTTAACTTAAATTTTAAAGATAATACAATACTAGAAACTAAATAAAATTTTATATATATGTAAAATAATAATATAATATAATATTATGGTTATTTATGCTTTTATTCAAATGTTTAATGAAAGTCAAACTGGCAATTTAAAAAGATGTCTTGAAAATGTTAAAGAATGGGCTGATGATATAATAATATATGATGATAAATCAACTGATGACAGTGTAGAATTAGCAAAAAAATATACAAATAATATTATATTGGGAGATAAAAATGAATGGACTAAAGAAACATTTAACAAACAAAAAATGTTAAATTATATACATAATATGAAAAAAAAACCTGATTGGATATTATGGGTTGATTGTGATGAAATATTAGACAATACAAGTGTTAAAAATATTAAAAAATTTTGTGAAGATAAATATAATGGTAATGTAGATGCATATGCTCTTCAACAAATAAATTTATGGAGAAGTGAAATATATTATAGAACAGATGGAGCTTTATATGGTGAAAAATATGGAGGAGCTGGATGGTTTATTAGATTGTGGAAATATAATGAAAATTTAAAAATGAACGAACAAATCGGTGCCGATCAAAGATTATATCCAATTAACATTAAAAATATTGAACCTTGTGATTTTAAAATAATACATTATGGATTTAGCAATTATAAACAAACAATGAAACATATTGGAGTTCATTTATCAACAAAAGAACAATTAATAGATACTGCGAATGGTGACATATATGTTAAATTAGCTAATGAAGGAAATAAATGGGCTGAAAATTATGTTGTAAAAGGAAAAGGAGTTCCTAATATGTTTTTGAATGAAGAAAATTTAACAGTTAAAATATGTGATTATAAATGGTTTAAATCAAAAATGTTGTTTGATAATACTTTAATTGAAGAATGTTATAACAAACCGGAGCCTTTAAATAATAATGAAATACAAACATATGACAAAATAAAAGAAAATATTTTATTTATGGGTAATTGTCAAATGCGTGTTATTAAAGATTATTGTGCATATTATTTAAAAAAAAAAATGGAATATCTTAATATTGTTTATGACTTAGAAAATGAAAGTTCACGAGTGAATTTTTTAATAAAAAATGCGGATATTATAATAACACAACCTTTTTATGAAGGGAAATGGTTTTATTCATATAACAAAATTGTCGAATTAAAAAATTCAAATTGTTATGTTTTAAAAGTGCATTGTTTATATTATGATGGATATTTTCCATATATGAATATTAATAATTATGAAAATTTAGAAAATAATGATGAACTTAAAAACAAAATAATTAAAAATTCAGAAAATTCATTCATGAATTTACATGAAAGAGAAAATGGATTAAAAAATTATATTAAAATTGATGTTCCAATATTAGATTTTGTTAAAAATAATTATAAAAACAAAAGACTTTTTTTAAGAGAAAATCATCCAAATAATTATTTAATGAATTATTATGCTTATTTAATTTATAAACAAATATATAATGATAATTCATATTTTCAAAAATATCAATTAGTAAATTATAATAAAAAATTTGATACTGATGTTGAAAGATTAAATGCTGTTAAAGATTATTTAAAAATTGATGAATTAACAAAAGAAACATTAGAATTATTGTTTTAAATATTATATAATTGAATAACATAAAATATCTATTTTTGCATATTTTTCTAATATTATATTATAATTATCGTTATTTATAAAATTACCATCATTTAAAATAATATTTTTATAATTATTTAAATTAATATTATTTTTATTACAATAAGATGCGAAATAAATATCATTTGTATTTTTTCTTGTATAAAAAACATATTTATTTTTTATTAAAAAACAAAATGATATTTCAAATTGACAATTTATATCATTAAAATTATATATTTTGAAAATATTCATTAACTAAATTATTAAATTGAACTTCAGGACCCAAAATATATTTATTATTTTTTTTATTAAAATCTTTTCCTATATTTTCAATAATATAATTTATAAAAACAAAATTTTTTTATTTATAATAAAAAAATTATCCATATAAGAAGTAATAAAATTATAAATATTATTTTCATTTAATTTATTTATAATATTATTTAATAATTCATAATTTATAAATTGATCAATTCTTGCTCTTATTATATAATCATAATCAATATTACTTTCTAATATTATTTTATTTAAATAATATAATCTTAAAAATTGATCTAAATATTTTCTTGTTCTATCATTATCCATAAAATCACTATATTCAAAATTATTCATTAAATTAACATTTTTAGACCATTGAATTTTATTTTTAAAATTTATAATATTTTGTTCCATAAGAACATTATATTCATCAATATTTTCAATTGCTTCTATAAACTTTAAATTTGTTCTGAATTTATTTTTTATTAAATTAATATCTTTTTCTTTATCAAAATTATTTGTTTGATATGAATAAATTTCATCATATACAATAACATTTTCTTTATTTTTACAATAAAATGTCTTGTCTGAACTACATAAACCAGTTATTACTTTTAAATTCATTGTAATAATTTATTATAAAATAATATTTTGATTATAAATATTATTTTGTAATAAATTATTAAATTCATTATAATAATTTATTATAAAATAATATTTTAATTATAAATATTATACAATGAAAATATTTATTTTTGGCTCCAATGGAATGCTTGGTAATTATGTTAAATCATTTTTATCTAATAAATATGAAATTATTTCTTTAACCAGAAAAGATTATGATTTAAATAATTTATCAATCAATTCATTGGATAATTTATTAATCAATAAAAAAATATCAACAAATGATATTGTTATTAATTGTGCTGGAGTTATTCCACAATCATCACAACAACGTGGATTAAACACAAAACTTTATTTTACCATTAATTCTTTATTTCCAGTTATTTTAAGTCAATTATGTGATAAATATAATTCTAAAATAATACATATTACCACTGATTGTGTTTTTTCTGGAAAAGATGGTAATTATAATGAAAATTCATTTCATGATGAAATAAATGATTATGGATTATCTAAATCATTGGGTGAATTATGTAATGCTACTATAATCAGAACTTCTATAATTGGTGAAGAAATTAATAATAAACGATCATTATTAGAATGGGTTAAAAGTAATAAAAATAAAGAAATTAATGGATATGATAATCATTATTGGAATGGTGTTACTTGTTTAGAATTATCAAAAATTATTTATCAAATTATAAATAAACAATTATTTTGGGATGGTGTAAAACATATGTATAGTCCAAATAGTGTTTCTAAATATGAATTGGTCTCATTAATTAATAATATTTATGATTTGAATATTAAAATTAATAAAATAAATACAAATGAAAACGTTGATAAAACAATTACATCTAATAAAGAAATCATATTTAATATTCCTGATTTATTTATTCAAATTCAAGAATTAAAAAATTATACAATTTAAGTTTTTTTTATTTTAAATTATATATTATATAATGAAAAAAAATGTTATGACAGTTAGTGGAATTAGACCTGATTTCATTAGAATGAGTGAAATTTTCAAAAAATTAGATACAGAATTTAATCATATACTTGTTCATACAGGTCAACATTATGATAAACTTCTTTCTGATGTTTTTTTTCAAGAATTGGATATTAGAAATCCAGATTATGTTTTAGAAACAGGACAAAATGGTGGAACACATTATCATCAACTTAGCTATTTGTCCACTGCCATTATGGATTTAATTAAAGATAAAAATTTAAAACCAGATATTATTATATTTTTAGGTGATTCAAATACTGTTTGTGCTTCATTACCTTTAAGAAAAGAAGGATATATAATCGGCCATATTGAAGCAGGTATGCGTTCATTTGATAAAAAAATGTTAGAAGAAATTAATAGAACAACATGCGATCATTGTAGTCATATTCTTTTTGTTTATCACGACGAATATAAAAAATATTTGGAAAATGAAAATATTAAAAATAATGTTCATGTTGTTGGTAATACAATTGTTGAAGTTTGTAAGCCTTTTGTTCCAAATATTCCTAAACACAATGATATGATTTTAATTGATATTCATAGACCCGAAAATTTTAAATATAAAGAAAGACTTAAAAATATTATTGAATATGGTAATCTATGTTCTACTAAATTTAATTTACCAGTTAAAATGTTAAGATTTCATGGAACTTGTAAATTTTTAAATGAATATGAAATAAATTTAGGTAATATTGAACTTATTGATTTATTACCTTATAAAAAATATCTTGATACAGTTTATCATTCTAAATTTATTATTTCTGATAGTGGAACCGGGCAAGAAGAACCAGCTTTCTTTAATACACCTGTAATTGTTCCAAGAGATTTCACTGAAAGACCTCAATCTGTTGATGGAAATTGCAGTTTTATGTTAAATGCTAATAATCTTGATAATACTAATTTATCTTTTGATTATTTAAATAATATTTTTCATCAAAAAATATATATTGATGCAACATGGATGGGAGAAGGCAATACATCACAATTAATTATTGATAAATTAAAAGAATTTTTAAATTGAATATTTATTATATAATGTTTAATAATGAAATTATGGAAGACAATACAATTATTAAAAATAAAATTGGATGGAAACAATTAAAACAATACCATAAAAATCCACCTAAAATACCCTTTCCAAAAGGCATTACTATTTATAATAAATATAAAAATCACATTATAAATATTAATAATATTTATAATTATTTAATAAAAAATTTGTTTAAAAATAATGATTTTTTTATAATTAAAAATGCTGATTTTCCATATTATATTAGCGATTATATAATACATAAAATTTTATGGTTTAATCCTGAATTTTATAAAAATATAAATATTGATTACTTATTTGTTGATAAAATACTTAAAAAATATAAAAAATATATTGTTTTTCAAAATATATTTAATAATCGAAGCATAAAAAATATAACACATTTTCATTTTTTTATTTTTAATATTTAATCTTTTTTCATATTATAAATTTCTTTATAACGTATTGGATCACATCTTAATAATCTTAATTTGTCCTTTTCTTTATTCATTGGATCTGATGGTCTTTTCACAAAAAAAGCTTTTTGTCTTTTATTATCCATTGGTTCTTCATGTTCTTCACTTAAATATGATAATGTTAAAAATATTCTAACTTCATCATTTTCTATTTTAACTGGTTCAGGATTTCCATGCCAAGCATTATTTGTATTTGAAAACATTATCATTCTATTGAAAATTGGTAAAATTTTATTTTCACATTTATATAATTCTGCATTGTCATTTATAACTGAACTTCCTGACCAAATTTCTAAATGACCTCCATTTTCCTCTTTCCAATTTTTTGATAAATATATTCCAAGAGTTATATGTTTTTTTTGACCTGTGGTTGGATGACATCCCGCATCAGAATGAATATCTAAATGGTCTCCATCTTTATATTTATGTATTCCCCACCAATTTTTTGTTGGATCATTATATAATTTGACACCCACAATTTTAGAAAGTATTTCCAAAGATTTATTACTTGTTAATTCATTAAATAATTTTTTACAATTTAATGGCATTGTATTTTTGTTTCTCAATGTATATTTTCCTTCAAATGGATTTTCATATCTATCCCATTCTTCATTTTTAATATTTAAAATTTCATTTTGACATTTAAAAGCGTCTTCTTCATTTAAAAAATTATCAATAGAGCAATGTGGATAAGGGTTTTCTTTATTAAATATTTCTTTATTAATATTAAAATTCATATAATATTATTATATAAAATATTATATGATTTTTAATTAATATTTTTTTATAATATTAATAATATGAATAATAAAAAAATATTAATTATTGGTGGAACAGGTTCATTAGGTAATCAACTCGCCAAAAGATATTTAAATAATAACACATTATACTTACTGTCCAGAGATGAAAGTAAACATTGGGCCATGTCAATTGATTATAATAATCATCCAAATTTAAATTTTATTATTGGCGATATTAGAAATAAAGATAAATGTCAACAAATTATTCTCAGAATTAAACCTGATATTATTATTATGGCTGCAGCAATGAAACATATAGATCGTTGTGAATATGAATGTAATGAATCTATTTTAACTAATTTAACTGGAACACAAAATATTGTAGATATTATTGAATGTTATAAAGATATTTTAACTAATTTAGAAAAAGTTTGTTTTGTAAGCACTGATAAAGCATGTAGTCCTGTTAATGTATATGGTATGTGTAAAGCCGTTTCTGAATGTTTGATGGTTGAAAAATCCAAATATATTGATAATATTAAATTTGTAACTGTTAGATATGGTAATGTTTTGAATTCAAGAGGTTCTATTATTCCAATGTTGCATAAATTAGGACAAGATGATAATGTCGAAAAATTTAAAATTACACATTCTGATATGACAAGATTTGTAATGACTTTAGACCAAAGTGTTGATTTAATTGAACATGCTTTAGAAAAAGCAGAAAGTGGTGATATTGTTATTCCCAAATTGATTTCTTGCAAAATTACTGATTTAATTGAAATATTTAGTGAAATTTATAATAAACCCACTTTTATTGGAGGATTAAGACCTGGTGAAAAAATGTTAGAATCACTAATTAATGAAACACAATCTGACAGACTGTTATTTGGAGAAGATGGTTATATGTATATTAAACCACCTTATAAAGATATTAAAACCAATAATGAAGTTAAAGATTATAATAGTAAATTAAATCCTTTAACTAAAATTGAACTCAAAGAATATTTATTAAATTTAAATCTTATTTAAAAATATTTAGTTTAATTTTTATTTTTTTTGTATAATATATATTTATGTCTCATAAAATATCTATTGTAATGGGTTATATTAACCGTAAAACTCAACTTATAAAAACACTTGAAACTTTTGAAAAATCAAATCATAATAATTATGAAGTGATTATTATTAATGATGGTGATGAAAATTTGCAAGATTTGGAAAAAGATAATATTAAAATATTTAAAAATCCCAAAAAAGAATATAATCCTTGTGCTACTTATAATTATGGATTTTTACAAGCAACCGGTGATATAATCATTATTCAAAATCCTGAATGTATACATATTGGTGATATATTAACTAAAATTAATGATAATCTAAAAGAAAATGATTGTATGATTTTTAATTGTTATTTCTTAGAAAATTATGAACAAAATAAATTATTATATGAAACTAAAGATGTTTATGAATTTACTAAAAATAATAAAAATAAACAATGGTTCCCTCAATATGATAATTGGGTAATACATCATAAATTAAATCCAAATATATTACATTTTTGTTTAGCTATATACAAAACAAAATTAAATAAAATTGATTATTTTGACAAAAAATATAATAATGGTTTTTGTTTTGAAGATGATGAACTTTCAAGAAAACTTAAATTATTACATATTAATACTTATTTCTATTCAGAAAAATTTAATGATGATAAAACTTTTGTTATTCATCAACATCATGATAGACAAGTCGTTAATGTAGAAGCTATGGAAAAGTGGGAAATTAATAAAAATCATTTTATTAGAGATCATAAAAAATATGCAAATGAATATTTAAATTTTTACTTAAATAAAAATATTATTAGTCCTAAAAATATTAATATTAATAATACTGTTAAATTAGAAACTTTTATTGATAAAAAAGAAATATATTATACCGCTCATATCGATCAAATAATTTTTAAAGAAGATTTAAATAATACTCTTAATAACTCAATATTTCATTTCACTTGTCAAATTAAAAATTATAATAAAAAACATATAATTGTTAATAATCATAAAATAAATATTAATAAAGGAAATATTTTTTATACCGGGAAAATTAATAATCTTATTAATAATGGATTAATATTTGATTCTTTAACAGTTAAAATAATTAATCCTAAACTAATTCTTAAAGATTTAAATTATCAAAATAATGGAACTTTTATTATTGATAAACAACAATGGTTATATCCAGATGTTCCTAAAATCGCCCATATTTATATTCAAGAATTAAATTTTGATAATTTTAAAAATATTAAAAACTTTTATGATTTAAATCCAGATTGGATGATTAATATATATTATAATAAACATAGTAATCTTAATAAAAGTTTTCTTTATTATGATTTAATTGATAATTTACAAGATATTAAAGTTATTGAATTAGAAATTATAAATATTGATAAAGAATTAATTTATGATTATGTTTTTATTAAAACTCTTTCTGAAA
>Ga0206130_10004170_pt1 | contig 18050 bp, 16 predicted proteins | sample Helgoland_Spring_9_FD_148637 | JGI IMG/M metagenome (GOLD analysis project Ga0206130, IMG submission 148637) | Pelagic subsurface seawater microbial communities from Kabeltonne, Helgoland, North Sea - Helgoland_Spring_Bloom_20160512_1 | ecosystem: Environmental > Aquatic > Marine > Epipelagic ... | reverse complement strand
TATATACGATAATAAAGTTGATATGGTACACCCTAGACTGAAAACATTAGATACCAGAACAAAATTAAATGAGTATCAAAGTTTCCCAAAAGATACAAAGTACTGTCAGTGTCATTATAATGATAAAAGCGATGATACCTGGAACTATTATTTAAGGGAAATAGTCAATCCAGATCAAGCTATCAGTAAATTTTTTATCACTATTCGCAATGAACCCTTTTTTGTTTCGACGAAACTAGACGGAGAAAATAAATGTATGAAAGATTTAATTATACGGACACATAGAGGCGAAGATGTTTCTATTAAATTAAATGAAGAATCTATCTATGATGGACCTGTATACAGTATTCCTAGTGATAAAAAACAAATGATAGAAGAATTATTACATTCAAGGGGTTTTGATCCTAAATTATTAACTTTTTAATTAAATCTATATTTATTTTTATTTACTATATTATAATGTTAAATTGTAATACATGCGTAATTGGTATCACTATGTTATTTTCCAGCATATACCTCACTATTTTAAAACAGGATAAAACTATCTTCACTGATTTTGTTAAGTTACTAGATGATGAACAGAAAGAAAAATATTACAAAATAGTCAAAGAAAGAGTTACCGCCTATGTTTTAGGGATGGTCTTGGGTGTTGTCTTAGCGTTATACTACTATAGTCAGAACCCTAAAGAAAAATATATCTTATGTACATTCTTAGCAATAATCTATCTTACTAAATTAGGTGTGTATTATTTTTATCCTAAATCACCGTTATTCTTGTATTCTCTTAAGAATACTCAACAAACCGACGCATGGGCTAAAATATACGAAGAAATGAAAGGTAGATATAAAGTGTCTTTATTAATAGGATTTGTTGGTTATTTATTATTGTTCCATGGCTTAAAGTAAAACTAAAAGTAGATAATTTTGAGTTTAATTATTTAGAGAATTAAAATAGATTACTAATATAATATGGAATCTAATGATACAGAGGTTAACGATACAGAACCAGACCCAATTATTTTACCTATACCCATAAGTTTATCACAGTTGATGGGTTCATTAATGGTTACTCGGGCACACACAGACTATGATGAACCAGTCAACGATGAACCAGTCAACGATGAACCAGTCAACGATGAACCAGTCAACGATGAACCAGTCAACGATGAACCACCAGTCAACGATGAACCACCAGTCAACGACGAACCACATGCCAACGATGAAAATGTGTTACCTTATGTAAATATACATCAACCAAATTTATTTATGAATATCTTTACCGGAATCCAAATGCCTACTATACATAATCCCGGTCAAGCACAAACATACGAAGAACAAATTGTTAACCGAACATTCAATCAACAAAATAAGTACAAAAAAGTATGTTCGAAAGATTTTATTAATTCTCTATCGGTTCAAAAAGTTACAAAAGAAATGCTCGAAAAAAAGATAACCTGTGGAGTTTGTTTAGAAGAATTAAAAGAAGGAGAAGAAGTTTTAGAGTTACCATGTAAAGACAAACATTATTTTCATATCAAAAATACTGTTTGTGATGGTATTTATCCGTGGTTAAAAGAAAATAATACCTGTCCGTTATGTAGACACGAGTTTCCTTCTGAGGAAAAAGAAAGAGAAGTTACAGAAGTAGGAGTTACAGAAGTAGAACCAAATGTTAGACCGGTGCTAACACCTATTAATTTAATGAATATAGTGAATCAAGCTATAGAAGAACAAGAAGAAAGAATGCTACAGGAAACTATCTTAGCATCATTAAATGATGCTAATCAAGAAAATAATAATGCTATATAATATAGATGAATATTTCTGATGATTTACTAATTAATAACAATTTATTGAAGGGTGTATTTTGGTTAATTTTGATGTGTATAAGCGGTGTATCGATTGTACCCACGTACTCTAAAAAATTTATCAATTTAATAAATAAAAATGATATCATAAAACATATTGTTATACTATGGTCTATCTATTTTTTGACAGATTTTACGAATAATAAATATGAAAATCCCTTAGTGACTTTTAAACAGACAATATTAATTTGGATAGGATACTTGGTAATCAGCAAACAACCTCTTTATTTTAATGTATTTAATTTCTTAATCATAACATGTATTTACGTTATTAATAAATACAACGATTATTTAATAAGTCAAAATGATGAAGATACAGATAAAATTAAACGATTAACTGAGATATCAAATATACTAGTTATATTATTAATTGTATCATCGGTTATAGGTTTGGTAAATTTTTATAAATATGAAAAGAATTATAAACAATCTAAGTTTGAAAATGCGAAATTTGTGTTCGGTTCAAAAATATAAGTTTAAAAGTGTTCATTTTTTTACCTTTCTTTTTCAAATGACTAGTTCAACCATACAAAATGTTTCATCTTGTCCTGATTATATTAACAAGTTTATTAACCATAACTTAGATAAATTAAATGAAATCTATGACCAAGGTTATCAAGAGAACCAGGAAGGTTGTTTAGGTTTATTCTGTAACCAAGAAACCAATAAAATGGATGTTATGTTTTTAAACAAAGAAAGTATTATTCAAATGTTAACTGCAGATAGTTGGGAGAATCTCAAGTTAAGTATCCCAGAAGATAAGAAATTATTTTTTGTGAAAGATGAAGGACTAAATTCAGTGTTTTTATTGTATATTTGAAATAAAATGTTGATAGTATTATATAATGTACAACCACCCACAAGTCGCAATAACAGAAGAAGAATTCGACCGACGACAACAAACACACCAAACACGACAAGAACTACTAGAACTACTACGAAGCCTACAAGGGAGTGCACAAGGGACTGCACAAGTACCCGCTGACACGCTGGACGCGAATATCGCTCAATTAAAAGTGATGGGATACATTGAATCAGAAGCGCGTGAAGCCCTACAGGCCACGGGTGGAATTGTGGAGAATGCCATAGATTGGCTCCTAGAAAAGGCAGAAGCGGGAGATACGACCACAGCTATAGCAGCGGCAGACAAATTTGCAGCAGAGGCAGAAGCGGAAGATACGGCCGCAGCTATAGCAGCGGCAGAAAAATTTGCAGCAGAGGAAGAAGCAGCGTTTAAGGCTCAATTAGAAGCAATGGTCCAATCGGATACAGGTTATGGAACGGGGTATGGACCGGGTGATAAATCTCCCACGGTGTGGACATGGTCAGGGCCAACAAGGATGACGTCAGAAGAGATGAGACACTTGTCAAAAGCACCTGCACCTGAACCCGCACCTGCACCTGCACCTGATCCCGCACCTGAAGCAACATCAGTAGCGCCTACACCCGTAACACCCGAACAAGCGGAAATTATTGAATATATTAAGACTCAAAAAATTTTACAAGACTATGTAAGTAGTACAGGTGAAAAAATAAACACTTTTCGTGGTTTCTTGCATATGGCAAAATTGTATGATTATAAAGATTTACCCCTTATGGATACATTAACTCTACAAGGCGTAGTAGATGATAGTGACCATATAGATACAGCTTTTGTAACATCACTTGGTATTTTGAAAGAGTTTCATCATAAACGGTTTTTAAGGCAATTAATTATTTTAACGGAAGATGATAGTCCGGAAGTAGGTTTACGGATAAAAGATACATCTAGAATGCTGGGACATCTCACACTTGCCGAAAAATTACTAATAGTAGAACATATTAAAAATAATGAAACAATCCAGGTAAAGGATGAACCACCACTTATCATGCAACTGTTACCAGGAGATGTTATAGAAGCCGCTTTAGATAAAGCTGAATTAAAGGAAACATTTGAGGGAAAATTACTGATAGCACAACTACTTAACATAAAAGCACGGCGTCAGACTCACTTCCATGACAGTGAAACTATATTTAGAGAAGCGATAGATTTGTTGAATAGTATAGGAGATATGGCGGATATACAAGTAACTAAAAACGCTGATATATTATGGAGACTACAAGGAAATTTAGCAATGTCACAAATTGCTCAAAAAAAATATGAAGATGCAGATGCTACACTTAGAGATATGAGTATGACTTGTGCGGGTGCTAGTAATATTCCTAACTGTGAACAAAGAAAGACAGACTGTAATACTAAAAAGGGTCAAGATAAGTTAGCAGCAGACCGGAGTGCGCACGTAGCTAAGTATGGGCATATCGCTGAAGGAAAGAATCTAGAGCAAATGACAAGCGAAATTAATGAAAAAGAGAGAGTTTCAAACAAAATCGGTTTTATAGAATTTTTATTAAATTATTTACCGGATACGCTGAAAACAGAATCAGATAAACTCCTAGAGAAACTTATAGGGAATAATAATTATAAAAAGTTTTATAAGTTAGTAGCGTTGCTTCTCCACCCTGATAAATTTGAGCATTCTCAAGATGATAAAAAAAAAGGGGAATTTATATTGAAAAAAATACAAGAAGTAGTTAATGATGTGGAAAGAGTTGGTGATATAGATGAAGGTGGAAAAGATAATGAGGAGATTATCGCAATACAAAAAGGTGTTACAGAAGGTTTGGAACAAGTAGAGATAGTTTTACCAATAGATGAATCTATTGGTCCTGAATTTGCTCGAGACATAATAACTCAAATCTTAAAAACTAACCATTTAAATGACTTATTGGATGAGGTTCAACATGATAGATCTTATTTAAAATCGTCTAGAGATATGATAGAATTGTGTATTAAAGCACTACGTGGACTATATTTACCGGAAAACGTTATCGCATCATGTCGCGCAAACTTAGTAACGTATTTCCTGGATAAAACAGGTCAGGCTTACGAACAATACTATTGGCCTGCGAGTCGTGGAGGCGGGGCAGCCCATGGACATTCCCTTCATTCCTACAGTAAACCAAAAGAAAAAACACAAAAAAGAAGAACACAAAAAAGAAAAACACAAAAAAGAAAATCAACAAAAAGGAAAACAAAGAAAAGAAAAACTAATAAAAGAAAAACACAAAAAAGAAAAACAAAAAAATCTAAAAGACGTTAAATTATAAGTTATTAGATAATAGTATCTATTATTTCACAATCAACTTTAAATGAAATAATCCTAAAAATGAAATAATCCAAAAATAAAATAATCCTAAAATAAAATCTATGCTAAGGTTATAAAAATGGAAAGAGGATTAGTTATGGTTGTTCACGGAGTAGCTCTAGCGTTAGTAGCATATGTTCTCATGGTTTACGCCCTTAAGCAGAGTCCTGCTATGGCTGAGAACAGATCGGTTCTACTTGGCGCCTTGGCGGTAGCCTACATGTGCGTCTTCGGTCACATGGCGCCCACTATGTCCGCTTTAAAACGAGTTTAAATAATTTAATTTAATAGTATTCTTTTTAATTACCTAAAATAATAACTTTTAGTGTATATAGTTTATGAATATTTATATAGTAAGGATTTTTTTATTAAAAACCGATCAACCCTTAACTGTTGAAAATTTAAAAGTTTTCTCAGAATTTGAGTTAGCAAAGAAATATATAAGTGATTTTTGCGATAAAAATAAATTTAAATTAAAGGGTAATGTAGATGATAATATCTTTAATGAGAACAGTAGATACTATATGTATGAAGATTTCATAGAAGAACAGTTTATATGGATTGAAAAAAATGAATTATAAATATTATCTAACCTAGTATATATGAAAATAGGTTTTATTGTGGGTAAAACAAATGAAGTTTGTGATAATAATGCTCTAAAAAAGATAACACCTAAGAAATTTCTAGCTGATACGTATAATAAAAAAAAACAACTTCACATAGATGTTGCAATCGCTATGACAGTTAAAACTAAATTTCCGGGTCACAAAGTAGATATAATCTTACCCAAAGAAATATCGTTACAACGGTTAAAAAAAAATGATATTAATTTTGTATTAGGATATGATTACATATCAACCATTGAACAAGATCCATGGGTGCCTAAATTTGCGGGTGAAAAGGGACAACAATTATTACTCGATATTTACAAAAATCCAAATTCTAAGATATTCCCCCCTTTTAAGCATCAGGAATTTATTTGGAACAAAAAGAAATATTTGACTAAATTTAAAAATTCTAAGATTCCTATTAATCCTACTATTTTTGTGAAAGGCGGTGTTACTATTCCTAAACTGTTAGCACAGATTAGTAGTTACAAATGGCAACAGTTTATAGTGAAACCTATAGGTGGGTGTGAAGGACACGGTTGTGGTTTCTTCGTTACGAAAGATACTGTAGCAGAACCAACTAAATTGGTTAATTATTTTATAGAAAACGCGGAATTATACGAAGAATTTCTAGTTCAGAGGTTGACTGATGGTTTTAGAAAATATGGAGAAGTTAAAAGTTTTTGGTTGGGCGGGGAATATAGTTATGCGATAGTTACTAAAGACGTGCCTTACGGTGATTCTATAGTAACACCCTTAACCGATAAAAAAATTCTAGAAAAATGTTTAGAATTAGGTTCCAAAGTAAATAAAGCAATACCTAAGTTAGAATTTAATGGTAGAAAGACTTTACCCGTGATGACTCGCGTAGATTTAGTATGTTGTTTAGATAATAAACCGTTATCATCGTATGATTATTATTTAAATGAAATTGAAGAAGGTGGTTTGGCTGGTTCATATACAGATTTTAAACAGATAACCTTTCCGTTTGTAGAAGTGTTATCGGAGGCTTACGTTCGGAAAGCACGAGAGTTACTTGAATGATTTACTTTAATTGAATTCTAGGATAGATAGACATACATTGTAACTCCTGAAACAATAGTTTACAAGAATAGGGAATATAACATTTTGAAAAGTCCCCATAATTATCACACTTCTTACAACTGTACATATTTTTCTTCGTATCGGCGCTAGCAACCAAACCACACAGATTACATACGTAGACGCTGTATTTATCAGATACATCCATCAGTCTCTCCTTTAGGAATGAGGAAGCACCGTGTGCTATCATACAATCTCGTTCCATTTCGCCAAAACGCAGACCACCGTGACTAGACCTACCTTCAGAAGGTTGGCGCGTCATAGATACAACGGGTCCACCCGCCCTAGAGTGAACTTTATCACAAGACATATGTTTTAACTTTTGATAATAAGTAGGTCCCATAAAGATAGAAGTTTTCAGTTGTTCGCCATTCAATCCTGAGTATAATACTTCATTACCGTTTCCTTCAAAACCTTGTTCCTCTAAAATATTAGAGATATTATTAACGTTGATACGATTAAAGGCGGTTGCGTCACCCACACACCCTAGTTCAGCGCAACTTTTTCCTAGAATACATTCGACTAATTGCGCAATAGTCATCCTACTGGGGACAGCGTGTGGGTTGATAATAATGTCGGGTGTTATACCATCTTTTGAAAATGGCATATCTTCTTGCGGATAAACCATTCCTATTGTTCCTTTTTGTCCGTGCCTCGAAGATAGCTTATCACCGATAGTAGGTTTGCGAATACTTCTAATACGGACTTTACAGAATTTATATCCTTCTGAATTAGTGTTGATGTATTTGTCATCAATATATCCTTCTTCGCTATAACGAATATTTACACTGGAATCTTTGTAATTATATTGTTTATTAGCCTTAATAGGAATTACCTTACCGATAATAACATCACCGTCGGTTACATAGGTGTTCTTAGGTACAAATCCATCTTCACCAAGTTTATCATAATTACAAGGTTTAGGATACAACAATTTTTCCATATTAGGTTTACAGAAAATATCTTCATCACCGGATAAATGATTTTTCTTTTCCTCTGTTTTATAAGTTCTAAAGAAAGTTGAATTAAATAATCCCCGATCAATAGAAGCCTGATTAACAATGATAGAGTCCTCCTGATTATATCCACCGTAGGTAGCGATAGCTACTATAACGTTAATACCATTAGGTAACTGATTACATTTCATATATTCCATAATATGATTAGATACCATGGGTCTCTGTGGATAATATAAGATATGTGAGAATGTATCAAATCTTTTATTAAAATTCGTCGTGTGAATACCGATTGCCTGCTTACCCATAGCCGATTGATATGTATTTCTAGGAGCCTGGTTATGGTGTGGAAATGGAATACAAGACGCCAGTGCACCAAGGATTAAACTAGGGTGAATCTCACAGTGGGTTTTATTTATCAGTGATTCCGAATTATTTGATAGCAATGAACTATTGATTTCATGCATATCTATATATTCAATACACTGTTCGGGTATATCTATCGCAGTTGTTAGTAAACTGTTCCATGATAAATCTTTTAGTTTATCTAAATATTTTTCTACAACTAATGAATTATTAGTAACCTTTAAGAGAGGTCTAGTACATCTACCAGCATCGGTGTAGACAATGATATTTTGATTCATAATATCTAATTCAATAGATGTATAAATATTGATATTACCATTAGACCTATTTAACTTTAACATATCAGTAACATGGACGGGATCATCGGAGTAACCCATTAATTGACCATTAATAAATACTCTCACATAGTTAGATTTATTGAATACATATATATCTATGTCATCCACCTTAATCAGTAAATCATTTAGTAAATATTTGATAGCGTCTGTAGACTGGTAATTTGTAATTTCACAGGCCATAGAAAGATTTTTAACAATACCAACTGATGCACCTTCAGGTGTTTCAGATGGACAAATATAGCCCCACGAAGAATTATGTAGTTTTCTAGGAGGGATCAGTTTACCGCTGGCATCGATGGGTGTAGAAACACGCCTGAGATGTGATATAGTACTCATATATGTCAAGCGATTTAGAACCTGAGAAACACCTTGTCTGTTCACATTATTTTTGAGACCCCAATTTCCGGTAGCCATCGCCCCCTTTAATATGGTTTCTATGAAGTTAGATTTAATAATCTTAGATATATTAATATCATTAATAATATCACTAGAATCACCATTAATGTTCCATAATCCCGTAGAAATTTCTTTTTGAATATTTGTTTTCATTTCCCTAGATAACCTAAGTAAACTCTGGGATAACAGGTTACCGATAAGAGGACCACAGCAGTCTACGCGCTTGCTCTGGTAACTATCCCGATCGGAAATAGTATCTATTTTTAGATAACACCGTAGTAACTTTAAGACCATATATCCTAGATAATGAACTTTATTTGTAAAGGATTTTTCGTGTAAGATAATATGATCTAACACTGTGTCTTTGATATAATTAAATTTAACTTCTTCTGTATTATGAATGTTTGAATTAGATGAATTTATATGACGACTTAAATATTCCATTGCTTCAGTTTGTGTATTAATACACGACGCCTCTATAATAGATGGTTTTAATAGAACGAGCATAGATTGATCGAGTTTTCCACCGTCGTTGTTCAAGATATGATAACATATCTGTTTATCTGTAATACACCCTAGAGCTTTGAATATAATGAATAACGGTATTTCAGTTTTTAAATGAGGAATACTAACTCTAATATGATTCTCGTTTAATCCATCGGTCGGGGTGATTTTTACCGAAGTTAGTCTAGGAACACAGAATATATTTTCGGGAGCCGATCTAACTTCAGCCAAAAGCGCGTATTTTTTATTTTGTTTTTGATTGGGATAAACTTGAACCGTATTATATGCGACTCTTTCTTGTGAAATAATGACTTTTTCGTTACCATTAATAATAACATATCCACCTGGGTCATTACAACATTCGTCACAAGCGTATAAATTAGTAACACAGTATTTAGACTTGACTACTATAGGAATCTTACCCAACAACACATTCTTAAGATTAGTAACAGGTAACTGTGTAATAGATTCGTCTTCTTTGATAGATAATGTGATGTCTAGGTCTAATAGTATACTCAGAGAATATGTATCATTCCGTAACCTAGCTATTTGTGGTGTCATAATTTTAGAACTACCATTATTTTCAACATAGTCTGGTGTTTGTGTTGTGATATTTATTAATTCTATTTTGATTGAACTAAATTTTTCATTAAGATCCTTCACTATAATAGGAAATGTTTGATGGAGTATGTTTGGTAACAACTCATCAATTAAATGATTGTAAGAAGATATCTGATGTTCAGTCAACACGTTTTTCTTTGAGAAGTATGTTTTGATGATACATTCGATATCTTTTTGTGATATCATACTAAATATATATATGTGATTAACTTTTATATAAGTATCAAATCAAATTTAATCAAATTTAAGCAATGCCTTCACTTCATCTGTAACAGTATCGTTATCTTTAATAACATCAAACATATCCGTTACTTCTATATTAAGTTTATTGAGTTTATTTTTCATGTAAGCAACATATTCGTCAAAACTTTCATAAGTTTCGTAGATATTACATAAATCTAGATATCTTTCTCTATACGTTCGGTAACCATCATTTCTAAGGTTATTACCGTTGTTAATATTGGCTAATTTGAGGTATTTGTAACATTGAATAGATACTATGATAATTTGTATCGCAGACGCATCTACGATATGACCGGTATTATTACACACATCAATTGTCAGTTTGAATATTGTTCTAGGATCACAATTAAAGTTGTCGGGGATATACGTTGCTGCCGATAGTTTAAATTCTTCAGAATTATCATTACAAAAATAGGTAACCATCTGAATCACTTTATCTTCATCGTATGATTCTGTTCCGGTTTCTTCAAACATATCGGTCAACATATGTATCATCGGTCTATCGCTCAGTGTTTTTTTGTAACAAAAACCAAAATCATAGACTACGATAGCATATTGATTATCGGTTATTTGTCGGACTTTCCAATTCGCTTTATGTATGTCGTTATGCAATATATCGTAAAATAACTGATTAGACGATATAAAACCGTAAAGTAATGATATTATTTTAGTTTTTTGATAATCACTTATATCCATTTTATCCATTATTTGTCCATCTTCAAAACTCATAACTATACAGTTTTCGCTAAATTTAATCAATTCGGGTATAATAACCGATGGGTTATTCCGATAATTATATTTCATTCGCGATAAATAATTCGCTTCATAGATCAAATTAATCTGTTCTTCAAAATTATCGACAAATTGTTGGTAATTTACCGGCACCAGACCATATAATTTCCGATTTAAGTATGGTATCCATAGACCGAACGCTAACAACTTTTTAAACAAAGCTAATTCATTTCTAACATTAGGATGTAAAATCTTGAGTGCGCACATATCGTTAGTGTGAATGTTTTGAATCTTGTACACCTGTCCGATACTACCCGATCCAATTACATCTACGATTATGTAGTCATCATCAAAATTTTCTTTGAAATCATTTTTGTATATTTCTTTTGAAAATTCGTTAGAATGGATGGGACAATTTTCATATAAATTTTCTAATGATATAAACCAGTGGGGTTTATCATCTCCTTCGATATAAGTGTTATCGAGTATCGGTATCAACCACTGCACAAATTTAATACATATGGCCCCACACTGTATCACGTCAGTTTGTATAATATCAATTAATCTATATGATTCTTCAGTATTAACAGATGCATGTTTGCTATATTCAACCGATAATGAATATAAATGATAACTAAGTTTGGAATAATTCCAAAGTTGGGACATAATATTCATATTTATACTACTATATGTTTATATTCCACCAAATAAACATAAGGTTTATTAACTTATTTAAAATATAACCTTAAATAATAAATAAATGTGTTCCTTAGAAAAGCGAATTAGAGATTTGATTCATTTTTATGTTAGAGAAAATTATAATAATTATTTAACTACGAATAATATTATAGATATACTAGAATCTGATATTCCCAACGTGGTTGAGATTTTATATGATCAAAAAAAAGAACACATACAAGTTTTTGTAGTAGATTCATTAAACATTATGTTAAAAGATGAAATGCCCCAAGATTATATAATCAATAATTTATTATCTGAAATATTTAGAGATGATAAACTATGTAAAAAACGTTTAATTACTGAAATTAAACTTCATCAGCAGAAAGTTCAGACAGGTAAAGTTGACTATAAAAAAATCTAAGTTATAGTAATATGATAAAACAAAATAAATTGAGTTTAACTAAAAAGTTAGATGGAGGATATCTCCATGTTAAAAAATCACCGATCAAATCATCCGTTAGAACTAATAAAGGGGGGTACAGCAATTACTTAAATAAAAATACAACCCACTCTACAATCAACAGTATTTCTCATACCGGTGGTAAGGGTAAATCTGATTCTTCGAAAAAGGTTATATCAGTTAAATTAACATCCCCTAAAAAGAAGATATCCCCTAAAAAAGTTAAACAAACAATTAAAGATATACCTGATATTATATCGGTTAAACAAGCACCTAAACCTAAGTCGGCACCTAAACCTAAGTCGGCACCTAAACCTAAACAAGCGCCTAAACCTAAGTCGGCTCATAAACTAGCACATAAACCTACGTCGACGCCTAAACAAACTGTTCCATTACAAAATGTCACGATTAAAGGGTCTTTAAAAAAACAACAGGTGCTAAAACGACAATCTAGCAAAGGTAAAAGACTTAATAAAAGTTTAACTAAAAGAAGGCATAGTTTAAAAAGATGTACACGAATAAGCGTTACCAAAACTCGTAAATATAGTAACAAAGATGTTTCGATGATTCAAAATAAACTAAAAGAAATAAAAGGTAAATCCGAAAAACAAATCAAAGAGGAGTTAGAAAAACAAGGAGTTAAGTTATCTGGTAAATCTCCAACATTAATGAAAGATATTTATATGTATTCACAATTATGTGGCATAAACATAAAAAGGGAATAAATCTATAAAATTTGATAAATAGTAAGTATAAATACCAATCAAAATGGAAGAACTTCAAATCATTATGGGTATATGGTCACTCTGCTGTTTCTTAGAATATGTACAGGAGCAATTTAATTTATCTTATTTCACTATAATCTTATTTATTAATACAATATTCATGTATTACATATATAAAAGCTTACACATTTCAATTAGAGTTAATCTTCAAATTAACACTTCTAACGATGATTCAGATTAACTAAAATATCTACAAATTTATAGATGGGTAACATAGTATCATGCTGTAAAAAAGAAAAAGAATATGAAGAACATTTAATAAGAGATATAGTATGTGATCAATGCCAAGTAAGATTTTTATCAAATTATGAATATAATAAACATATACCTACTTGTAGACGCGTATATGGTGATATGTAACTTTGAATCTATTATCACAAAGATATTACGGGCTACTTAACTTCCTTCATCAGAATCATATTTTATGAGTGATAAGGGGAAACTAAGACAGGATCGTTCCTTTCATATATGGGGTCAGTGATGGCGATTATTAAACACCCAGCTTATTAGTGGCACGAACCCCACTACCCACTCCACTACTACCCCCCTGATCTTCAGTTAAATGTTGTACTCTACTAGAAGGTCTTAATTTAGTTAATCTCATTATAAAAGCGATTATAGCAGTACTACGATGTTTATTTCCCGCTGTTGCGGGATCTTCCACCTCTCCTACGGCGGCTATGCCCCCGAAGTCTGGCACCGCCGCCATAGAAGAGCTGTTGCTTACAAGGTGACCCAGATCTGTACGTGCTGATACTACTCTTTCTAAATCATCATCCGATAAATTTATCGTTTCTAAATCATTCCCTGAATTATCTTCTCCTACATCTACGACTACATCTACGACTGGTGGTCCCATCATCGGTAAACTCGGTGGCAGGGGTGCTGTTCCCGCTGCTCCCACTACCCCTCGATTACCAATTGTAAGAGGAGATTCAGGTGGAGAAGCAGGTCCAGAATCCACCGTCGCCAGACGTTGATAATCTGGAATAGTATCAATAGGTATATATGTTCCGGTCCCATCATCATATTCTTGAACTTCACATCTAAGTTTACCTTTTTCATCCCAAGAAATGCATACACCACCTTCCCGACCGCCTTTACTTACAAAATCGGTGACTGTTGTGCCCATTCTATCAAAAATAGGTATTGTGGTATTCTTCATTGCCTCCATTTCACTATCTATAGATGCTTTATCACTAATAAATTCTGGTATTTCGTCCATTGGATGTTCGAGAAGATGTTGTAAATTCATATCCTTGATATTATCGTGCTCTATTTTAATCGATGTATGTAATTTATTATATTTATCTATATTTTCTTTATTATCGCTCACCCATTTCTTATGCATGCTGTCTGGTCGTGATTTCCTAAATTCCACTAACGATGAATATAATTCTTTGGTCAAATTCTCTTGTTCTAAATCAAGTTTTATAAGTTTTTCAAATACTTCAGCGTTTTCACGCCTACCCACTCTCTGCAGCGCTAGGAGATCTAGGGACGTACCCGTACGCCTAAATTTACTATGTTTACGAGACCTTTTAAAAGTACCAACAACAGATGCAGCATCATCCACGAATACAGTGTCCACTTCTTCTTGCATTTCTTGCTGCTCCAACACCTCCTGTTGTTCTTCATCTACATCCGCAACAACGGTTGTAGCCACCCCGTGCGCATCATCCCCAGCATCCACATCCCCAATAATCCCTGATGCCTGTGAAGAAGCTTCTTCTGTGACATGAGATAAAACTACCTCTTGAGTCGTTGTTAATATTTTGAGAGCAGCCCTCCGCATATTTCCGTGTTTATACGCAGCATCTAGACTAACCCCCACACGTTTTACATAATCATCATATTCCTTTTGAACGGTTTCATGAGTTCTTCCCTGTTTTTTATCCGATATTCCCAAATACTGTTTAATGATACCGAGTTCCCCGCGCACGCCGGCATTGTATTCCATCATACGATGCGTCATGCGGACCTGATCCGTCTGCATTTTATGCTGTTTTGCACCTGTGGTAATTGCTCCTGATCTAGTATGATCGTCCAATACTGCCCTTTCTTCGTCCGCCTTTTCTCGGGTTATTTCACCCGAATCCTCATCCTTCTGTATTTTTTCATATGTATTTTTCATATACTGTTCACCTCTAAACATTGTACAGCAAACGAAAAGGCAAATACATAACAACGTCAGAGGACCGAGCACGGCCTGAACCAAAGGCAACACATCACCCTTCGGGTCTATTAACGACCATAAATTTTCTTCCCAATCAGGGTCATCGCTTTGTGAACCATCATCCTCCGCCAGCACATACTTCTCTAACCCATGTCCAGTTTCATCTGAATACGAACAATAAGCCTCAGGTGGGTCGACGTCGTGATTAATAGCGCAATTATGTTCTTCAATTCCCGATTCTTTTAATATCCGCCGCAGAAGATCAAGACGTGGATCGCCACCGACAAGCAGTTTCTTTTTAACTGAACGTTTCCTATTGATTTTCTTTTTATTAACAGAACGTTTCCTATTGATTTTCTTTTTATTAACTGAACGTTTCCTACTGATTTTCTTTTTATTAACTGAACGTTTCCTACTGATTTTCTTTTTATTAACTGAACGTTTCCTACTGATTTTCTTTTTATTAACTGAACGTTTCCTACTGATTTTCTTTTTATTAACTGAATGTTTACCACCCCCCACACCTATCATAGGGTGGGCTACTGTTGAACCGTGACTTTCAGGTAAATATAATGCTTCATCAAGTGATCCGTTTGCCTTCGCTACTTTATCTGCTATTTCTTCTAATGTACTTAATATAGAAAGTATAAATTCATTACTAATATGAAAATATATATTACCCCCCCCTAATATAATGTTATTTTGATAGCATCTAACCATAATTGAAAAACCTATATCGTTCACAAATTTATCAATCAATGGATGCAATACGATATGCATAGTGCGTTTCATATAATCTTCTGCTTCTATTTTTAATGTATTAAACATATCATTATCTTCCGCTTGAACTATACGTCTAAAAAAATCCGTGTTATCATCAAAATCTCCACCCTTAGTAACTAATTTAAGTCCTACACTTTCCATAGTATCTAAATCCCATTTGTGCATATATACTAAGTATATCAATTCATGTCCCACGTTATTATGGTCCATGCTCGCTTTTATGGCACCCAGTTGTTCTAATGTGAAATAAGTAAACGGTTCTTCCGTCCCTTCCATCTCCGCCATACGTTTAAATATATCTAAAAACCTTTCATCACGGTAACAAAGCCACACCTTCCTCATCTCTTTAAGGTATTCATTTAAAGTAGAACCTCCATCTTTTACAATTTGTTCTATTGCTTCATTTTTATCTGAATCTGTCATGATAGACCAAGACTTTTCAAGATCTGGATCAGGTGCATCTTGTGCATCAGGTGCAGGTGGTTCAACACGCGCATCATGTTCCTGCATAGGATAGTACTCTGTATCGCTACCAGCATCACCAGCATCACCAGCATCACCGGTATTACCAATTACAGGTGGTACATTAGCCACCCGTTCACTTGCCTGGAGATCTTCAAACGCCCTAGTCAGACTGTCTATATCCGATTCATCTGTAGCCGAAGGATCGGCTATTGGTGGCGCATCCATGCCACCACGTGATAATTTATTACCCCTTATTTTACCTCTATTTTTCTTAATAGTTTTAACCATTTATATATATATATATATATATTTTTTTGGTTAAAAATAAAATATTCATAGATTATAAATGTTAAATGAAGACAGAGCAAATGATCCTAAGTTTGAGCGAATTGGATACAAAGATCAAGTATTAGATATAATTAACTCTTTAGAGTTACCTTCTGAAACAGATAAACATATTTTGAAAAGTCGTTTTTTGTATGAAGTGTTGAATTACGATGCGAGAAGAAATAATACAAAAAAATATTATAATTCTTTTCGTTTCATAGTTACCTTAGGTTCAATTTTATTACCTGCGATAATGTCTATCGGACAAATGGATCCCACAAAGTTACCTAAGCACTTTGATAGATTTTCTTATTGGGCTTCATGGTCTATATCTTTAACTGTCACAGCGTGTAATGGTTTCCTACAACTATTTTCTTTAGATAAAAATTACTTTGAGTATGCGATAACAACCGAACAATTAAAGACAGAAGGATGGCAGTTCTTCCAACTCTCAGGTAAATATGAAGATTACCCAGATCATTCATCAGCCTATCGTAGTTTCTGTAAATCTATCGAGAATATTAAGAGGAAACAAGTTGAAAAAGAATTTTCAGGAAAAGTAGAAGTCAAAAAGAAAAAAGAGTTTGATTTCAAAAAAGAATTAGAAAAAGTCGTTCCAGAAAGATATTCTATCGAAGGATCTAAGAAAGAAGGTTCTAAAGACTTAGATTCAAAGGTTGGGGAACTAGATACATTAATGAAAGATAAAATGGGTAAATTAGATACTCTTATGGGTCTCCTAGAGCAAAAAGAAATTAAAGGAAACGCTGAAGAAAAGTTGGGTAATGTTAGGGAAATGTTAAAAGAATCTATTAAAGAAAATGTGGCGGAGGTCGCTACTGAAGTTGTTTCAGAAGCGATAGATAAAGTAGATAAATAATTATCTTTATATAGAAATTTGATTTAAGTAGTAAAAGAGTTAAGTAAACAAAAACTAAGACAACACTAAGACAACACTAAGACAACACTAAGACAACACTAAGACAACACTAAGACAACACTAAGACAAAAGACTATTTAAACCGATACCTTTAACTATGGAGAATTCTAAGGACATTCAGAAGATGGAAGTTTTGACTACCGGAGAATCAGAGGTGTGGTCTGGAGATGGTATCTGGCTTGATGAACCAGTTGAGAAGGCAGAAGAATCAGTAGTGGAACCTGGTTACGACATGCGGAAACTGTATAGAGAATCCACTCCCTGGGATCTTCAAGTTGCGGTTAGCTCGTGGGAAAACGGTGAAACAGATGTCATCAAGTATTCTGAAGATGGTGAAGAGAAGATTGCTCCCGGCACTTGTCCCGGTGGTCCTAACCTAGGAAAACCATTCTTCCAATTCCTTCCTCTACACAAGACATTTGAAGAGGGTGGGACAAAGGTCGCTGAGTCTGGAAACTGTATCTCATTCATCCCTGCCGGTTTTAGAGGAGGACAGACACCCAATACAATGAATC
>Ga0206130_10004168_pt1 | contig 18055 bp, 19 predicted proteins | sample Helgoland_Spring_9_FD_148637 | JGI IMG/M metagenome (GOLD analysis project Ga0206130, IMG submission 148637) | Pelagic subsurface seawater microbial communities from Kabeltonne, Helgoland, North Sea - Helgoland_Spring_Bloom_20160512_1 | ecosystem: Environmental > Aquatic > Marine > Epipelagic ... | reverse complement strand
AAATAGTTACTGCTGAAAAGATTCTTCCGGTAGAATTAGAGTCTTTTGAAGCTAAAAGTAAGGAAGAAAGCAAATACATGGCTGACTTTTCATTTGAACCTACTAAGAAGGACTTACTCTTTACTATCATACCAAGGGCAGTTAAAACTCAACTGTACCGAACTATGTTAGATTCTCAAGCGTCTGAACACGGTAGCCGAATGGTTGCTATGGATAAGGCCACAGAGAATGCAGGTGATATCATATATGATCTAAAACTACAGTATAACCAAGCTCGACAAGCTGCTATTACTACAGAAATACTAGAAATAGTAGGTGGTGCGGCTGCTTTGGAGGGGTAGTAATTATATTAAATACAATTTTCGAAAAAGCCTTATCTGAGCAATCAGATAAGGCTTTTTCTGTTATATATACATCGCTTATTTACTCAAACCGCCTTTTCATTAATAAAAACCTAGCAGGCAAAATATTTGTAATTGATTTTACGTAATATTGCCATCTAAGATACACCAACAGTTTCCATGAATAAATACGTTATAAGAACAGTACTATTAATCCTAATCGCAGTTTTAGCTTATTTTACATATGAGTCTATAGCTGCTCCTATAAGATACGCTAAGGAGGTTACCAAAAAAGAAGCAAAGGTTATTGCTAAACTTAAAGTGCTTAGGGATGGACAGCTAGCGTACAAAGATGAGAAGGGTGAATTTGCTGGCAACTTTGATGATTTGCTAAACTTCATGGAGAATGGACAGATGACTGTCACCATCCAAACGGGTAGTAAGGACGACTCTACAACTGTTTTTAAATCTGAAACAATGAAGGTAGGAGTACGAGATTCATTATTTAAACAAGTGGATATTCGGAATTTAAGATACGTGCCGGGTCATGATACACTACAATTTAAGATAGCAGCGGGTGATTTGAAAAAGAATAATGTAATAGTACCTGTGTTCGAGATAAAAGATCCAAAGCCTTACAGCAAAGAGCGTGAAGCAAAAAATGATCCTCTTAAAGTAGGTTCTATCTACGACGTTAACTATAACGGAAACTGGAAGTAATTCTTCCGATACGTGATATGGAGTCCTATCACAATGCTGTAAGCGACAAGCTTGTAGTAGTATTATTCGAAAATCTCACGATTTATCAAGTCTTTAAGAAAGACAATCTGCTTAAGTGGAAGACTGTAATACACGGTCAAGTAATTCCTGAGCAGCTGAAAGATGCCATTTTCACGAGTAGCACGTTAATATCCTGTAATCAAGATTTTACTTTAGCTCCTTTGCAGTTGGAGGATTATTCCAATTTCTATTCTCTCAACTTTCAGGATAGCTCACCTATCAAATGTTTTGATACGGAAGAGTTTACCATAGTGTCAAAAGAGAGCAGCAGTGTAAAAAAGGTTGCTGAGCACTTGGTGGGAGTACAAGAAAATATTGACATTAACCTTGTCTTTGCGTATGCAGCAGATAAGGTCAAAAAAGATGCAGTGTATTTCTACAAACAAGCAGATAGAATAACTGTACTTGCTTGGAAGGATGGGAAGTTTGCACTAGCTAATAGATATCCTGCGGATAACCTAGATGAGGTGTTTTATTACATCATGTTGGTAGTAGAGCAATTGGAGTTGCACCCAGCAGATATCTATTTCGAGGCTATTTGTACAAAAGGGCAGCATGAAAGCTATCATGCTTTATTCAAAAACTATCTGGCTCCTTTGCACCTAAGTTCAGATGTATTGACTTATACTACTTCTGTTTCAGAAGAAGACGCAGAAGCTATTTGTCTAGCCCATTTTTTTGCTCAATGCGTATTATAAGTGGAATACATAAGGGATTTCGCTTTCCCCAAAAGAACATGCCTCACGCTCGACCCACTACAGATAGAGCCAAGGAGTCATTATTTAATATTTTAGATCAAAAATATTACTTTGAAGACATACAAGTATTAGATTTATATAGCGGTTTGGGTAGTATGGCATTTGAGTTCTGCTCTAGAGGAACTACAGAAATTACAGCAGTAGAATGGAATGCTAAGTCCATTGGCTACATAAAAGAAATCATTAGCAAGCTGGGCGTAAAGATGGTTTTGAAACAAAATAAGGTTTTAAAATATCTAAAAAAATCTGAGGATAGCTATGATATAATATTTGCTGACCCTCCTTATAACGCAGCACAGGAAATAAAGGAACTTATAGATTTACTGGCCAGCGGTCAGTATCTGAAACCGGGAGGCGTATTCATTTTGGAGCATCAGACTATGGCTGCTATACAACATCCTGCTATTATAGAAAAAAGAGAATATGGTCAGAGTACATTTTCTTTCTTTAAATTTGAAGATAAACAATGAGTAAAAAAGCAATATTCCCTGGCACGTTCGATCCGTTTACTAATGGTCATCTTGACATTGTAAATAGAGGTTTAAAGATGTTTGACGAGATAGTAGTTGCGATAGGTGTACATAGCGGGAAGAATCATCTTTTTACGTTAGAACAACGCACAGTATGGTTAGAGGAGCTATTTGTACACGACCCAAGAGTGAGCGTGATTCATTATGAAGGTTTGACAGCCCCTTTCGCTGAGTCTATAGGAGCTCAGTTTATCTTAAGAGGTTTGCGTACCACTCAAGATTTTACCTACGAGCAGCAAATTGCGTATGTAAATGAGGATTTGACAGAAGCCGTACAAAGTGTCTTTGTAATGAGTGACCAAAAGAATGCTTCTGTGAGTTCAACAATAGTTCGAGATATTATTCGGTATAAAGGTGCTTATCAAAAGTACTTACCACAACCTATCTATAAGGCTATAGAGGCGAGGTCCTAAATTAAGCAGAGAACTTCTTTTTATAGAGTTTCAATAATTTTTTGATGGCAGGGTAGGTGTCAAGCTTAGCGATTTCTATTGCTGAGGGATCCATCCAAGTTACTTCTTCAATATCCTCTTCCGTTTCAGGAGTTAGCTTATTATCTTCTTTACAGTTTACGATGTACCAATGAGTGTGTTTTATCATCCATTTCTCATTGCGATAGTAAGTATGGTACGTTTCTGAAAATGAAGAAACGATACTCAGTCCCTTTGCTCCGGTCTCTTCCTCTATTTCTCGCAAGGCACATTCCTCTATGGTCTCACCTTTGTCAAGCTTTCCTTTAGGAAGATCCCACTTGCCTAGTCGTTTCATTAAGAGAATTTTACCTTCTTTATTCTCTACTATACCACCTCCAGCTAATTTGTATTTAAATTCTAGTATAACACGCTTTAGAATCTTATCCGGATTGCCTAGAAGTATTATTTTAAGGGGCTTTGTGGATTTTTTAGCCACCTTTAGAGCTTCTTTTATTTGCTCTTCTTTAGGTTTTTTAAAAATAAAATCTGGTTTATATCTTGTTATATCTTCTTCGTCTCTTGATAGATAAATACGGTGTTTACCGTGAAAAATTCGATACATTTGCCTCCTTTATATGGTCTATACAGAAGCAAAAATCGCCAAAATACTTTTAGAAACAAGTGCTATAAAATTATCTCCTGATAATCCTTTCAAATGGAGCAGCGGATGGAATAGTCCAATCTATTGTGATAACCGAACAGTGCTGTCTCATGCAGAGCATCGCCAAGAGATAAAGAAGATGCTATCGGCTAAAATAAAAGAAGAATTTAAAGGTGTAGATACTATCGTAGGTGTAGCTACAGCAGGTATCGCTATGGGTGCTTTAATAGCAGATGAGTTAGGTCTCAGCTATGCATATTGCAGACCAGAGCCAAAAGCTCATGGTTTAAAACGTCAGCTAGAAGGCAGAGTAGAGAAGGGTGCTAAAATAGTAGTGCTAGAAGACTTAATAAGCACTGGAGGCAGTAGCTTAAAGGTAGTGGAGTATATGCGATCAGAAGGCTATACTATAATGGGAATGGCTGCTATATTTACGTATGGTTTTCAAGTGGCAGAGGATAATTTTAAGAATGCAAACTGTAAGTACATCACTCTTGGAAACTATGCCAGTATGATAGAAGAAGCTGTAGCCAGTGGATATGTGAAAGAAGCTGACCTAGTGAGTCTGGCCAAGTGGCGGGAAAACCCTTCTACGTGGGGTTAGTTAATATACCAAAAAGTAGGATAGGACAAATATCGCTGTCCATATAGCAGTTCTGTACCAGTTTATTTTTACTACATTAGTACGTATGGCCAACCTTAACCACTAAGTTTCTCCATTAATTTTTAGGTTATCTTTTTTCTATGTAAGCAATAATAAGGATGGGACTCCGTAGGAAATGAGAAGTCCTTTCTCATTTTTTTACCTTATTCGCAATGCGGAAATTTCCGATTCTGAGTAAGTCTAAAATCTCACTTTTAACATTACAACACAATAGCATACCATGGAATCTAACTAGTTCTTATACCCTACTTTTGTACCAATGATATCAGGCATCAAAACAGAAGCAGAAATACTAGCCAAACTGGGCATAGAGAAACTAAACCCGATGCAGTTAGAGGCTCAGACGGTGATAGCCGAAAACGATGGCACAGTGCTGCTATCTCCTACAGGCACTGGCAAGACAGTAGCTTTCTTAATGCCTCTTATAGCTCATCTTAACCCAGAGATAAGCGAGCTTCAAGCCATTATCATAGCTCCTACTCGTGAGCTAGCCATACAGATAGAGCAGGTGCTAAGAAATATGGGCACAGGATATAAAACCAACGTAGTATACGGTGGCCGAAGTGGCTCTCAAGATCGAAGAGATATGGAAACCAGACCCACAATATTGGTAGGTACGCCTGGCAGAGTAGCAGACCATCTTCGCAGAGAATTTTTTGATACTGAGCACATTAAGATGCTTGTACTAGACGAGTTTGATAAGTCACTAGAAATTGGTTTTGAAGGTGAAATGATAGAAATATTAGATTCCTTACCACATATAAAAAAGAAAATACTCACCTCTGCTACTCAAGAATTTAAAGTTCCTGCATTCGTAGGTTTGAATAATCCTGGACGAATAAACTATCTACATGAAGCGGTACAGAAACTTGAAATAAAAAAGATAGTAGTAGGCAATGATCTGCTGGAAGGACTTGCAGATAGTCTGAAAGCCATTGGCAATAAACCCGGCATCATTTTCTGTAATTACAAAGACACCATAGCGGGTATTAGTGAATTTATAACTTCTAAGGATATATCACATGGCCTATTCTACGGCGGACTAGAGCAGATAGACAGAGAGCGAGCACTTATCAAATTCCGAAATGGAACGCACCAGCTTCTACTAGCTACAGACTTAGCTGCTAGAGGTATAGATGTGCCAGAGATTAAGTTTATCATTCACTACGAGCTACCTTATAAAGAGAAAGAATTTACCCATCGTAATGGACGTACCGCTCGTATGAATGCGGAAGGAACTGCATATGTTCTTACTCGAAAAGGAGCCCAACTCCCTGAATATATGCCTGAGCTAGAAGATGCCAATCTCGCCGGAGGAAAAGATCTTAAGCCATCTGAATGGACCACGCTGTACATCACAGGAGGCAAGAAAGATAAAATCTCTAAAGGTGATATAGCTGGCTTATTTATGAAGCAAGCTGGTCTAGAGCCTTACGAAGTTGGACATATAGAAATAAAACTGGACTCCACATTTGTAAGTGTACACAAAACTCAGCTGAGCAAAGCCATAGCCAAAACCAACAATACACGTGTAAAAAAGAAAAAAGTACGCGTGAGTGAGGCGTAAAGACTGATAGGAAAAATTTCTTTATAACTTCGTGGCATATATGAAGTCAAAACTGAATCCAACAAAACTTATCTTATTATTCGTTTCTTTAGCTATCCTAGGTTGTGCTAAGCAGCAAGAATCTTATACTCATACTATTTCTTCTGTAGATGGCATCTCAAATGCAGAGATCACCTACCTACAAAATGATTCTATGGTAATGACTTCTAGTCTTGCTCCAAGTGAAATCCAATATCAAAGAATAGAAAGCGGGGACGTAACAGTGCTGGTAACAGATGCTAACGGCACGTCTGCTTTTAATGAAGTGCCAAGCAAATACATAAACTTAGATGCTACGGTAGAAGTAAGCAGAAATGTATTTCAAGACTATTTTCCAGAAGAGTGGAGCCTAATGAAAGGACAGCCATACACGACGATATACATCAAAAGTAAACAAGATAATCAGGTCTTTTATATGAAGTGTATATTTACTAATTCTGATAAAGAAATAGGCAAGTATTCTGAAGATTTTTAAGAACACAACACGTTGGGCTAAAGTCATTTCCTTTTACTAGATTTTTTTTGGGGCTAAATCCGTCAGTAACAACAGCATTCATTTTCATTGGGATTCAACCCGATTCAAAGTCCCACAGCATATTGCATCACATCCTTCTATTCCCTACCCACACAAATCTTCTATTTATAAAAGAAGCATCTGCAAAGGTGGCATTGCCTGCAGGGTTTCCTCCTGTGACATGAAAGTCTGAAAAGGCGGCATGCTGATTTACGAATCCTGCACCAGTCATATTTAAACTTACCGGCACAAAAACTTCATTCATTCGCTCTTTTATTTCTTCCTGAGTCTTTATTTTAGTTGAGAATGCAAGACAGGTAATCGCTCCTTTTTCGGAAGCTAACTTACTTGCTATTTCTACTGAATCCTTCGTATTCTTTGTCTTCACTAAAAACACCAATGGACCGAAGGACTCTTCCTTATACTCTTCGGAAATCGCATCAACAGCTATAATCGTAGGACTCTGGATACGAGCATTGGCCGCTTCGGGATTTTCTACTTTTTGCGGAGCCAAAAGAATACTTCCCTTTACAATATTTATTCGCTTAATCGTAGCATCATTTTGTACAGAGCCGAGTGTACCAGCACCCATTTTAGGATGACTGATTACTCCTTTCACGGCTTCTGCTATCTCGCTAGTTACCTCATCAAATGACAAAACACCATCAGCAGTTTTAACTTCTTCAGGGATGAAAATATTTTGCGGAGCAGTACACATTTGCCCACTGTACAGACTTACTGAAAAGGCTATATTCTGGGCTACCGCTTTTATATCATTTACTGAGTCTATGATCACAGAGTTAATTCCTGATTTCTCTGTAAACACTGTCTTATCTAGGCCTTCTAAATACTCTCCAAAGAAATTACCGCCCGTATAATCTACTAGCTTAACATCTTCATGTTCTACTAATTCTATCGTTATGGGGTTTGCTAATGTGTCAGGTGCGAGTTGCACCACATTAGCATCAAAACCCTGTTCCACCAAAACTTTACGAAGCTCAGTTAAGAATATAGCTATGGCCAAAATAGACTTTGGATGCGGTTTTACTATTGCAGTATTACCACATATCAAATTAGCATACACGCCCGGCACCGTATTCCAAGTAGGGAAAGTAGAGCACCCTATCACCAGTCCTACTCCTTTAGAAATTGGTTTCCAACTTTTTTGTACATCAAGAGAATATTTACCTAATGGTTTGCTAAAAGCTAGCTCCTTAGGATAACGAGTGAGTTCCTGTACGCCCACGGCTATAGCTTCTAAGGCCCTATCTGCAGCGTGTGGACCACTGGCCTGAAAAGCCATCATAAAACTTTGCCCTGTAGTGTGCATAGTAGCATACGCCAGCTCAAAAAATCTAGCTCGTACTCGCTCTAGACTTTCTATAAGCACTCCTGCTCGTGCTTCTATGCTCGCCTTTTTCCAATCTCTAGCTGCGGTTTTACTATTGGAGATATACTTTTCTGAAGAAATAGAAGGGTACCTAACTCCTATACCATACTGCCAAAGTGGGGAGACTTCCTCTCCTATCCAAGCATCTGCTTCTTGGTTTAGTTGCTTGAAGTTTTCATTCAATAATCTACCAAACGCATCCTTACCTTGAGCATCTAGCTCGGGATTATATGCTTTAGGATGTTCAGGATACGGTGAAAAAAACTGTCGAGTAGCCAGTGCTTCTATTGCCTGAGAAAGTAGCTTCTTATGTTGTAAGTAGAATGCTGTATGGGCCATAGCCAAGACTATGTAAGTTCTTTCTTGTGCGTTTTATTGAAAACGATGATACCAATGACCCCTAGTAGCATCATTGTCATAGAAATCCACTCAGCTTGAGTAAATCCAACTTCTCCAAATTGCGGTGGGTTCACACGTATGCTCTCTATAGAAAAACGCTCTATCCCTGCGAATATGAAATAAATAGAGAACAGCACTCCTGGTACAAATTTCTTGCGTATGGACCATAAAATGGCAAAAATGGCAAGTGCCATTGCTATCTCATATACGGGTGTAGGCCATACTGGATCTTCTAGTATAATACCATGTACATTATTAGGATAATCATAAGCCCAAGCCCAATCAGGTAACCAACTAAGCCAGTTTGGTTTAGGAGCCAGATTTTTTACACCCCAATCTCCATCCCCACTAAAGTGACAGCCCATTCTACCTATACCATAGGCTAGCATCATTGCGGGACCACCTATGTCGAGCATATGCTTCCATTTTACTCCGTGTTTATTAGCATACCAAAGTACTCCAATAGCTCCCGTTATGAGTCCACCAAAAAAGGTAAGTCCACTAAACGGATCTCTAAATAATACCATTGGATCTTTTACTAAATCTCCAAAATGCTCTAAATGATGAAAAAGCTTAGCCCCAGCAAAACCTGTAATTGCCGCTATAAGGGTAAGATTACCCATCATCATATGGGGATGGAAGATATGTGTGCTCCCCTCTATATAAGGAGGTTCTTTTTTGAGCTGAGAATATTTTAAGGCTCCAAAACCCACTGCCCCAAGGATACCCCAAAGCCATGAGCCTTCAAAGGATAAAATGAATGCTTGCGGATTATCTGCTATATCTCCAAAATTAAGTCCTAGGTAGACCAACTTATAGCCTACGATAAAACCAATCAAAATATTAGAGATGAACTCCCAAGCTAAATTGGGTTTAGCTATAGCTTTTTCGAAAGCTTTTATTTTGCCTTCGGCTTCGTATCTTTTGACCTCAAGAGTCATTACCCAGCTAGCTGCTAAAAAGGCTAGGGCTACGAAAAAACCAAACATCATAACTAATTTGAATGCTGGAATACTAATGCCAAAAATGTCAAGTACTGCGTCGTATAAAGTAGGATACATATTATTGTCTTAGTGCGAAGAAAGCCATGAATATTATAAATCAAGAAGAAGATAAAGTTAAATGTAGGAATAGTCTCGTTGAACGTCACTTACGAAGTGTATAAAGAGTACCGTTTCTGTCCTCTTTTATCAATGCAGGTAAAGACTCTAGCATTTTTATTTCATTGGAATCCACACTCCTGTTTTTAGGGACATATATTATATCAATATTATTCGTTAGAAGATTAGTATGCCAATCGAAATCTATAGCAGCACTATCCTTCTGCACATTCACTAAGTTGATATACAGCTCATTACTCTTATAGTATTCCCACGTATCATCACTTAGCCTAGATAAATATCCGCTTGGCATTTTAAACCAGTATTGGGTTTGCTGGAGTACTTGACTTTCATCGAAATCGCCAAACTGCTGATATCCATCGCGTATACCAAATGGCAACATCAATACTGTCTTACCTCTACATTCCTCCAAAATGTCACTAGCCAGTGGCTGCTCCACTACGTTCATATGTACTTGCTCGTGATCCAAATAAAACCAGGCTAGTAACGTGACTGCAAACGCTGTGTATTTGCTCCACCCCTTGCTATAGTTAGTCTGCAAGAAAATAACGCGACAGATAAATAGACTTGCTGTCACAAAAAACAGAAGTATGAACCTATCTGGAGCTCTAACATTATTCACAAAAGGGATATAATGCACGATGGAAGTAAAATTATAGAATAGACCCTTTCCTCCTATCTTGATAACAGGCAGAGTCACTAAAAGAAATACGACACTTGCGAATAAGAAAAATCTGCTTTCCTTATCCCTTCTATTGTCTTGATAAAAGAAAATAAGTGCAACGATAAAATACACGGCTAATGAGATTCCAATATATATCTTGTTATCATTTAAGGTATTAGAAAGGCCCTCCAATATCCATTCTTTTTGATTTGCGGCATTACTCCCTGGAGTGAAAAGTAATCGCAAATCTGCAGCTCCCCATACTGCACCTTTTTCCTGAAAACCTCCAATACGAAGTAGTCTCATCACAATATGCCCTACGCCAAATAACCCTATTATACGTATGGTCTTCTTCCAACTCCAAGTATCAAACCAAGTAGAGATAAAGCCATACCACATTAGATAAACCAACATGAAAGCTAGTGCATAAAACACCATATAGTATTCCATGAAAAATGCCAAAACAAATAGGACTACAAAACTTAAAATATGTTTCTTAACTACAGTAAGCCTCTCCTCTACTATAGGAAAAAGCTTAACTATGTAGAGTAGCAAAAAGGGCAATACTCCTATCATCACCAAGTTATAGTGAACGCCACACTTAGCTAATATGTACGTATTAAATACAGCTATGTAGGCTACTGTAGCTGCAAAATAGTGTCGCATCACAAACCGTTTGGCTAGATAATAGAATCCAACGAAAGCTGCGACCAACTGAATAGCAATGCCTAAGTTGATAGATACATTTATATTTTTTATAAAAACATTGAGCAGGCCAAACCAGACCGTATATGCGTGCATCCACAAACTAGTGCACTCGGGCCAGCAGATAAAATCTGTGTAAAAGGGATTGCTCCCATTGCTAAGCTGATGAGCAAAGTGCCAGGTATTCCAAGAATATATTTTAGCATCGTCAGGATCGTTAAAGAAAAAAATATCAGAACTGAATGAGGTAAAGTATGGGTGAAAATGAAGTGAATAAAAAGCAATCCCGACTAATACGACCAGCCCTAATTCTAGCCAGTTATATTTTTTCAATCGTGCTAACATAGCGGCAAAGTACTCATCTTTACTGTAGGTGTTCTTTCAGACTAGCTTTAGCAAGTCCGCTCTCATTTATATTTTCAAATCTTAGCCTCTCCACTATATTCACACGACTGGCATCATACGGTGCTTCAAAACGAACATAGTTTTCCGAAAAACCTTGCATATTTTCACCTTGCTTTTCTTCTTCCCAGAGAACGTTCATTTCTCTCCCTAGCTGAGTCTCGTAGAAGTAGCGTTTCTTTTTAGTGCTAAGTATACGCAGTCTCTGAGCTCGTTCAGTTTTCTCTGCTTTGGTCACTTTATCAGTCATCTTCTTAGCTGTAGTATTATTCCTTTCGGAATAAGGGAATACGTGCAGATAACTGATATCTAACTCGTTTAGAAAATTATACGTAGTAAGAAAATGCTCTTCTGTCTCGCCGGGGAATCCCACTATCACATCTACACCGATACAGCTATTTGGCATTTGCTTCTTTATACGTTTAATTCTGTCTACGTATAAATCACTGAGATACTTTCTACGCATTTTGGTGAGTATCTCATCATCACCACTTTGTAGTGGGATATGAAAATGAGGAACAAACTTATCACTAGCCGCTACGAAATCTATTATCTCATTGCTCAGCAAATTGGGTTCTATACTGCTTATGCGATAGCGTTCTATTCCTTCCACTTTATCTAGCTCTACTATAAGATCGTAAAATGTCTCGGCATAGTCTTGGTCTGCACCAAAATCTCCGATATTTACTCCAGTGATTACTACTTCTTTGATATCTGTAGCAGCTACTTCTTTAGCCTTAGCTACAGTCTCTGCTATAGTAGCATTTCTACTTTTACCTCTGGCCAGTGGTATAGTACAAAAAGAGCAGAAATAGTCGCATCCGTCTTGTACTTTTAGGAAACTACGGGTTCTATCTCCGTAGCTGAATGCAGGTACGAAGTCCTGTGTCTCTTTTATATTTTTATTAAATACGATAGCTTCTTCCTCTTTTTTCAATGACTGAAGATGCTCTATCATATTGAATTTTTCGGCAGCTCCTAGCACCATATCTACTCCCGGTATTTCAGAAATCTCCTTAGGCTTAAGCTGTGCATAGCAGCCTATTACCACTACATATGCTTCCGGATTTTGCTTCAGAACACTCTTTACAGTAGTGCGGCATTTCTTATCTGCATTATCTGTAACAGAGCACGTATTTATGATGTAGATATCTGCTTCATCAGAAAAATCTACCCGGGAGAATCCATTGTTTTCCAATTGGCGAACGATAGTACTACTCTCCGAATAATTGAGCTTACAGCCCAAAGTATGTATGGCTACACGAGACATTAGAGTACAAAGTTAGTTTTTCAAGTTCAAACTCAAATACAAGTTACAAAATCAAAAACAGAAAAGATCTATGACCTATCTTCGCAATTCCATATATGACCACTAACGATATATTACGCCGCACACGATACGCTTTTGACTTCAAAAACCAAGAGATGCTAGAGATATTCATCTCCGGTGGCATAGAACTTAAACTCTTTGATGTAAAAACAATGCTCTACAAAGATGAGGACAACGGATTTCGCGAAGCTACGCACAGAGAATTGGCAGGATTCCTAAATGGGTTTATCAATCTAAAAAGAGGAAAACGTGAAGATTTACAAAGCGAGCCAGAAAATATATTGACCAACAATGTAGTTCTACGTAAGTATAAAATAGCAATGAATTGGCGAGATGAAGATATCCTAGAAACTCTTATGCTCGGCGATATGAAATTTAGCAAACACGAACTAAGTGCACTTTTTCGTAAACCTACACACACACACTATAGACTGTGCAAAGACCAGCTTATCCGTAAATTACTGATAGGTATGCATAGAAGATACAGACCCACTTCGGACATAGAAGAGTAATTACTTCTTCTGTCCCCCCTCTTTGCTTTTAGTATCCTTATTGTATCAGTATCTAAAACAATTTACATCAAATCAATGTATATACATATATATAGCAAAACATAATGACATCACGAAGCCTAAAACATACGATAGCAGCAGATAAAGTAAACATGGGCGGCCACTTATTAGACCAGCCTTTACCTAGTGCTAAACTAGAGAGCTTAGACCCTTTTCTACTAATACACCATTGGCACCAAATGCTTCCTGGAGGCCAGCGACAACAAGATCTAGGTGTGGGGCCACACCCACATAGGGGGTTTTCTCCAGTTACTTTCGTCTTTAAAGGTGCGGTGAGTCATCAAGATTCGCTAGGTGAGCGAGCTACCGTAAGTGCAGGTGGCACGCAGTGGATGTTTGCCGGCAGAGGAATAACCCACAGCGAGCGATTTCCCAAAAAACTAGCAGAGGAAGGTGGAGAACTGGAGTTCATCCAATTTTGGGTAAATGCTCCTGCAGCAAACAAAATGGCTGCTCCCTATTACCAACCCATTAGTCTAGAAGACACTCCTTTGGTAGAAGAAGAAAAAAGTAAAATCTGGGTAGTAAGTGGCAAGTTCAAAGACACTAAAGGAGCAGCCCCAACCTATAGTCCTCAGCTATTGCTGCGTGGTGAGCTAGCTAAAGGGGGTTCTGTCTCTATTCCTATAACTGCTTCTTTTAATGCTCTAGTGTATGTACTAGAAGGATCTATAAAAACAGGAGGTGGTCAGCTACTTACTAAAGACATGGGTGTATACCACCTAGACGGCGAGTCTATAGAACTACACGCTACTGCAGACACTCGCTACATACTACTAAGTGGAGAACCTATAGGTGAGCCTGTGGCACAATACGGTCCGTTTGTGATGAATAACCAAACACAAGTAATGGAGGCGGTGCGAGATGCACAAATAGGCAAAATGGGTGTACTGATAGAGGAGTTTGAATAGGTGAAAAGTTAATTAATTCTAAAGTTTAGTTAATATTGAAAGTTGTACTTTTGGACAAAAGAGTTCCAAAACAATAAACTTAATCTATCGTAAAAAACTAAATCAAACTGAAACTACTCAAATGGATTATTAAGAAATCTGTAAGACTTATTATTTGGCTTCTAGCATTTATTGGCATCTATATGCTTGCTGCTTTTTTAATACCAATGCTATCTGTAGGTCCAGATAATAGCGAAGAAAACTCTGACATATCTATCTATATACTTACCAATGGAGTACATACCGATATAGTAATGCCGTGTAAAACCAATCTGCATGATTGGACTGCAAGTATCCCATTCGAAGACACTAAAAACAAAGACACTACGGCTCAGTATCTCGCTGTGGGATGGGGCGACAAAGGCTTTTACCTAGAGACACCCACGTGGGCTGACTTAAAAGTATCTACGGCCGTAAAAGCCGCCTTTGGTTTAAGCACTACTGCCCTGCACACCACCTATTATAAAACTATGCTAGAGTCTCCAAATTGCAGAAAAATAGTAATCAGCAAAAAGCATTACCTACAACTTGTGAAGTATATCAACTCTAGCTTTGATATGGAGCAAAATGGAAGTCCCGCACTAGTAAAGTCAGATGTACGATATGGGCTGAGCGATGCCTTTTATGAAGCCAAAGGAAGCTATAGCTTATTTACCACGTGTAATACATGGGCAAACAGTGCTTTAAAAAGCTGTGGGCAAAAGGCATGTATCTGGACTCCTTTTGATACGGGCATTTTTGCTTTATACGAATAGTCCGTGCTGTTGCTAGAAAATATGTAAGCAATACCTCGCCGACCCGTAATCCCAAGTAAGTCTAACCTTTCTTTAATGTGAAACCAAATGTACTACCTATGCCTATAGTGCTACGTACATTAATAGTTTGATTGTGAGCCTCGATAATGTGTTTTACTATTGCTAAACCTAGTCCTGAGCCACCCTGATCTCTACTTCTTCCTGCATCGGTTCTATAAAATCGCTCAAAGAGTCTTGGTAAATGCTCCTCAGCTATACCTTCTCCATCATCTGCTATTTCTGTCAGGATATTTTTATCCATATCAAAAAAATTAACCCGTATGCTTCCTCCTACTTTGCCATATTTAATAGCATTTACTATTAAGTTTACTAGGACTTGATGTATTTTAGCTTTGTCAGCTTCTACGAGCACCTCTTTAGGATTCTGCTTTGCAATCTTTAAGCTTATGTCTTTTTCCTTTGCTCTAATCTCTAGCATCTCAAAAACATCATGGGTTAGTTTTACTAAATCAATAGGCTCTGTTTTGAGTAAACCTCTATTTTCTAAAGCACTAATACTTGTAAGGTCTGTTACCAACTCTGCCAATCTATCCGTACTTTTGGCTGCTTTATTAAGAAAAAGGCTATTCACATTCTTGTCATCTAAAGCCCCGTCGAGAAGTGTATGAATGTATCCCTGTATTGTTTGTATAGGTGTCTTAAGCTCGTGTGATACATTACCTAGAAACTCTCTTCTGAAATTTTCTTGTTCTTTAAGCTCATTGACCTCCTTACGGTTTTCTATCATCCATTCTACCACCTCCTTACTGACTGCACCTATAGGATCTGCCTCATTTTTTTTAAAGGCTCCATAACTTTTACTCCCTTGCGTTTTAAACTTATAAATATTTTTATAAATGAGCTTTATACGATCGTGAATAAACTCCTTGAGCAAATAACTAAAAACAAAGTAACACACTGCAAAAACTAGCACAAAATTAGCCGCAGTAGCTCGAACTTCTAGTGTGAATACACCCACCCCAATAGAGGAAAGCGAAGCTGCTAAAAGACTTGCAATGAGAGCTATGAACTGTGGACTAGAGTTTTTACTCACGCTTCAAATTTATAGCCAACTCCTTTGATAGTTCTAATTCTATTCTCACCTATTTTTTCGCGTATTTTTCTGATATGAACATCTATAGTTCTATCTACTACACTTACATCTAGACCCCACACTTTATTTAATATAGACTCTCTAGAATACACCTTGTCAGGTTTGGATGCTAGCAAATACAAAAGTTCGAATTCTTTTTTGGGTAACATTAATTTTACCCCTCGCACAAAAACATTATATGCACTGCGATCTATTATAATATCTCCTATTTCTATACTTTCCTTCTTCTCTTCTTCTTTTTGACGGCTTAATATAGCTTTCACTCTACTAATCAACACTCTTGGCTTGATAGGCTTAGTGATATAATCATCTGCCCCAGCATCAAAACCTGCAATTTCTGAATACTCCTCACCTCTGGCAGTCAAGAAAGCTATAAAAACTCCATGTAAAGACTCTTCTGCACGTATCGCTCTACACGCCTCCATGCCATCCATATTTGGCATCATAATATCCAATAAAATGAGATTAGGTTTTTTGATTTTAGCTTTTTCGATAGCCTCTAATCCATCACTGGCAACGTAGCACTTGTAGCCTTCCTTCTCCAGGTTGTACTTTAAGAGCTCTACTATATCTTGCTCGTCGTCTACTATAAGTATCTTTTTTACCATAATTATACCTCGCAATATTGCTATTACTAAGCCAATTAAACGTTGTCTCAAAGTTAAGAGAATATTATTAAAGTTACGGTTTACTTATTACGGTGAATTGTTGTAAAAATGACGTAATCAGAAAGGTTTGAAGTGGATTTTTCGACATACGAAAGCTCATACAATTGTGTGATAGTACATTGCTTTACCATTCTTTCTGCACCCTCAGCTATTGACTTATTCTTTGGGTTCTCCGCTATTTTTACGAAGGTTAATGTATAGGTACTATCGGTAGTCCAGTCTATATCAAACTCTACTATCATGCCCGTACTTTTGATAAATTCCTCTTGTATACTATCTGTTCTATTGACCAAGAAAGTGCCTATTTTCGGCTCTTTATAATAAAACTTTCCGGTATGCCAGTCTTTAAATGGCTTCTCAGAAATTACGAATTCAAGCTCCTTTATTGGCTCCTTTTTAGGTTTCTCGCTGCACCCATAAAATAAAGCCAGCAAGGCTATTGCAGCGTATCTCACTACTTTAATAAGGGCTGTATCAGAGACTCTAGCTCGTGGCTTCTGAAGCCGGTTTTTACTATTCTTCCTTCTTTGTCTAGTAAAAATGTTTGAGGGATAGACCCTACTCCATAAGCCCTAGAAACAGTACCCTTCCAACCTAACAATTCACTTACGTGTTTCCAAGCTAGTCCATCCTTGGCGATAGCTCCCTTCCACTGTGCTTCGTTGTTATCTAGTGATACTGCATAAATTTCAAAACCTTGGTCTTTATATTTCTCATATATTTTTTTTACGTTTGGATTCTCCTTTCTACAAGGACCACACCAGCTTGCCCAGAAATCGATTAGCACTACTTTGCCTCTCAAAGAGGATAGTGCTAATATTTCTCCTTCTGGAGTTTTAAGTGATATCTCCGGAGCTATTGCACCTTCCACTGTAGGTCCAATATTAGCTGCAAGCGATACCAAATTTTTAGTGTATAATGAGTTGGGCAACTCTTTTTCCATTTTATCCGCGGCTATCAATATGAGCTTAGATGCGGGTTTTTGGAACAAATATTTAACAGCGAAGTACGTAGCAGGAGAAGCTGGCTCATTTTGAATAAATTGCTCTATTGCTTCGCTTCTTGAGCTAATCATTTTATTATATCTCTGTGTAGTATTCGTGCGTATTTCTTCCGTAACAGTAGTAGCGTCTATAGTTGCCACCTCTGCATTGAAAGCTTCCATTTCTTTCTCAAAACCGGTATACAGATTATACAACGAAAGCATTGACTTATTGTATTCACCTCCTACCAGAGTAATGTCATATGCTCCACCAACTTTGGTCACACCTAGCTTTACTTGTGCTCCGTTTTCTAAAATTACAGGTATTCCTGGAGGGGTAGTATTTCCAAATGTAAGGTAGTACAATGAACTCCCTTCAGATCCGGAACCCGTAAACTTAAATGCACCATCTTTAGCCGCATACGCACTGTCCTGAATTTCTAATTTAGCATCTGTAATTTTACTCAAAACTACCAGCGTTTTTTCTGCTAAATTACTAGTTACTTGTATTTTGTATCCTTTTGCACCATCACTTGTCTTGGTAGCAAATACTACTGACGCTATACATACTATAGCCAACACACCTATCCAATTTTTCATTTTATATATTCTTCTTATGCTCATTCTAGTTTATCTTTTGCAAAGAGTGTTCCGTTTTATCCGTTAAGTGCTTTCGCAAGCAATTGACTTGTTTTCT
>Ga0206130_10004165_pt1 | contig 18065 bp, 12 predicted proteins | sample Helgoland_Spring_9_FD_148637 | JGI IMG/M metagenome (GOLD analysis project Ga0206130, IMG submission 148637) | Pelagic subsurface seawater microbial communities from Kabeltonne, Helgoland, North Sea - Helgoland_Spring_Bloom_20160512_1 | ecosystem: Environmental > Aquatic > Marine > Epipelagic ... | reverse complement strand
TTATTGTGCTTAACGAGGGAATAAACGTATTACGTTTATTTCTGAATTTAAATATCAAATAAATCACAATATTTTGGCAGTCTACCCAATATTGAATTTCGTTATGAACGATTTTAGTGTCTATTTTAGCAGAACTCTTTATAAGCCGCAGACAAGTTATTTGCAATCATTTCAGCAGAACCACCTTCGATATGATGTCTTTCTAGAAAGTGTACCAATTTGCCATCTTTAAATAAAGCAACGGAAGGAGACGATGGAGGGTAAGGAAGAAAATATTTTCTAGCTTGGGCTACGGCATCACCGTCAACCCCAGCAAAAACAGTGGTTAATTTATCCGGGGCGTGTTCACCGGTAACAGATAATTTTACACCAGGACGCATATTCCCGGCCGCACATCCACAAACTGAATTCACTACTACAAGTAGGGTTCCATTGTTATTTTGAATGGCTTGATCGACAGCGTCAGCATCTAATAATTCGTCAAATCCAACAGCTGTTAGATCTTCTTTCATCGGTTTTACAAGTTCTGGTGGATACATTTTTTAATTTTTATTTTACGCAAAGTTAAGGAATAGAAATAAAAGCGAGGCCTCTTCTAAATAAGTATTTTAGGAAACACGAACAGAAACAATCATATCGAACTTGGCTACAATTTCTTGTTGGTCATTTTTAGCCAATACCTCAATCGTTTCATTTACTCGCGATTTTTCAGAGATACTTTTATCAATTGCTGCTTTTACCAAATCTCCTTGGTTACTTTCAAAAATGATATCACTTTCAGCTCGCTTAATAAATTCTGCATTCATACCTTTAAAAGCGAAAGAGATGTCTCGTCCAATTAATTTAGAGAAGTAAAATACCTGAATACCACCAGCGATGTCTGCTCCAACAGCTAGGGCTCCGAAATACATCGAGTTTAAGTGGTTTTTAGTACGTCTTCTAAGTTTTATTTTAACGCGAACAGTTTGGCTATTTATAGCAATTAATTTGGGGTTGGTGTAGCCAATTAATGGTATTTTGACACGCCCAAGTAAAAACATAAGCCATCTCATTTTCCGAATAGATACTTCCATATTAATTTCCAATTAGTTTTTTGATTTCATTGAGCTTTAACAATGCATCCATAGGTGTTAAACCATTGATATCTACATTTTTTAATTCTTCATGAATTTGCTCTAGAACAGGGTCATTCAACTGAAAAAAGCTGAGCTGCATGGAGTCGTTCAAGGCTGCCTTAATGTCTTCTTTACCCTTTTTTCGACCATCGGAATGTCTCGACTCTAGCTCTTCAAGCATTTGTTCGGACCTCTTAAGAACACTCGTAGGCATCCCCGCCATTTTCGCCACATGAATACCAAAAGAGTGTTCACTCCCCCCTTTTGTAAGTTTTCGGATAAATAGAATTTTCTTTCCTACCTCTTTTACTGCAACATTGAAGTTTTTAATACGCTTGAATTTGTGCGTCATCTCATTGAGTTCATGGTAATGCGTTGCAAACAAGGTCTTACACTTTGCTTTTTTAGACTCATGCAAATACTCTGCAATTGCCCAGGCAATAGATATTCCATCGTAAGTGCTTGTTCCCCTGCCGATCTCGTCTAGTAAAATCAGGCTTCTTGGTGATAAATTATTAAGAATACTTGCTGTTTCATTCATTTCGACCATAAATGTAGATTCGCCAGAAGAAATATTATCTGATGCACCAACTCTTGTAAATACCTTATCTACAACTCCAATAGCTGCTGCTTCTGCAGGAACGAAGCATCCCATTTGTGCCATAAGTACAATAAGTGCAGTTTGTCGTAACAGTGCACTTTTACCACTCATGTTTGGCCCTGTAATCATCATAATTTGTTGTGTATCTGGCTCCAGGATCAAGTCGTTAGATACGTATGGCTCCCCAAGAGACATAGATTGTTCGATAACCGGATGCCTGCCTTTGGTGATTTTTAATGCGGTCCCTTCGTTAATTTCAGGTTTGCAATAGTTGTACTTTTCCGCGACCATAGCAAAAGATAACAGGCAATCAATACGACCAAGTATTTGAGCATTGGTTTGAATAGGACTTATGTATGCTGCCATCTCCAAGATAAGTTCTTGAAAAAGACGTTGCTCAAGTGCAAGAATTTTTTCCTCTGCGCCTAGGATTTTCTGTTCATATATTTTAAGTTCTTCTGTAATATACCGTTCTGCATTAACGAGCGTTTGTTTTCTAATCCATTCTTCTGGCACTTTGTCTTTGTGTGCATTTCGAACTTCAATATAATATCCGAAAACATTATTAAATGCAATTTTGAGACTAGGAATACCCGTGCGCTCAGATTCTCTTTTTTGCATTTCTGAAAGAAAATCTTTTCCATGATATGCAATCTCCCTCAATTCATCAAGCTCCTTATTCCATCCTGAGTGAATGACCTCTCCTTTTCCAAATTGACCCGAAGGCTCTTCAGTTAATGTTTTCCCAATTAAATTCACGAGTGACGCGCACCCATCAAGCTTATTGAGCATTTGAGTTAATGCGCTGGGGTGTTTTTCTCGTTCGAGTAAGGTTTTGATTTTTGGTATTTCCGACAGTGTTCTTTTTAAATGGGCAACCTCTTTTGGATTCACTTTACCAACCGCAACTTTAGAGATTAAACGCTCTAAATCTCCGATGTTTTTCAATCTTTGTGACAGCTCGAATGAGAGCTCCTGCTCTGTTTTTAAGAAAGAAACTACAGATAAGCGCCTCTCTATAGGGGCCTTATTTTTCAAGGGTAATACCATCCATCTTTTTAGCATTCTTCCGCCCATTGCTGTTTGGGTTTCATCTAAAATATCAGCTAAAGTTTTTGCATTATCGTTGGAAGATGATAAAAGCTCAAGATTTCTGACTGTAAATCGGTCGAGCCACACATAGCGCTCTTCTTCAATTCTAGAAATACTTGTGATGTGGTCAAGTCGTTTGTGCTGATTTTCTCCTAAATAGTGAAATATAGCCCCCGCTGCGATTGTGGCTTTTGGTAATTCTTGAATACCAAAGCCTTTCAAAGTTTTAGTTTGAAATTGTTTGTTTAAGGTTTCTTCAGCATAGTCTTTTGTGAAAATCCATTCATCAAGCCTGAAGGTGTAATGCCCGTCATTAAATAGCGACTCAAAGGTTGTTTTTTTATTTTTTTGAAATATAATTTCACTAGGTCGAAACCCCGAAATTAATTTTTGTAAATATTCTGGATTGCCCTCAGCTACAAGAAATTCACCTGTTGATACATCTAAAAAAGAAATCCCATGTGTTTTATCATCAAGGTAAATACCACATAGAAAGTTGTTTTTCCGTTGCTCAAGAACCTCATCATTAAAAGAAACACCAGGAGTAACAAGCTCTGTTACACCTCTCTTCACAATTTTTTTTGTCAATTTAGGGTCTTCAAGTTGGTCGCATATCGCTACGCGCTCTCCAGCACGCACGAGCTTCGGTAAATAGGTGTTTAAAGAGTGGTGTGGGAACCCCGCAAGCTCAATGTGCGCCGCTGCACCATTTTTTCTTTTGGTAAGAATAATGCCTAAAACTTTTGAGGCGGTAATTGCATCTTGACCAAAGGTTTCGTAAAAATCTCCCACGCGAAAAAGCAATAGGGCCTCTGGATGTTTAGCCTTAATCGCATTATATTGTTTCATCAAAGGAGTTTCCGAACTCCCTTTTTCTTTAGTAGATTTCGCCAAGTGAAATGATTTTGTAACTTTTGTAAAGTTAATGGGCTCCTCTTGGAATTCAAAGCGTTACAAACGGAACTTTAGAATTAGATGAATAAAAAATTAAAACTTTGGGAATTAGAAAGAAAATCCCCCGAGGAATTTAAGTCGCAAGCAAAGTTTCCAATTGTTATCATATTGGATGATATCCGCTCCTTGAACAATGTTGGTTCATTTTTCAGAACAGCAGATGCATTTAACGTGACTCGAGTTATTTTGGGTGGGATTACGGCTTGTCCTCCACACAAGGATATTCGAAAAACAGCCTTAGGCGCCACTGAAACAGTGGAATGGTCTTATTCAGAAAATTTAGAACAGGAACTGGTCGCTTTAAAAAAAGAGGGTTTCACTATTGGAGCGATCGAACAGACAGAACAGACCATCTTATTGCAAGAGGTTGCAGCATTTGATATCAAACCATATGCTTTGATTTTTGGAAACGAGGTAAATGGTGTAAGGCAGGAGTTGGTTGATCTTTCTGATTGTGTTATTGAGATCCCTCAATTTGGAACAAAGCATAGTTTTAACGTGAGTGTGTGTGCAGGAATTGTGCTTTGGGAGTTTTGTAAAAAATTCATTGATTGATGCGATTTCTATTTTCATTCTTATTCATCACTCAGCTAACGATTGCTCAGAATGTAAACATTACCCTCTTAGACAATTGGCAGGACACGAGCCTTCTAAGTAATTCAAGCGGTGTACGCTACAGCGGGTGTTTTTCTTTTGAAAGAGAAAACATTGAATATGTTGTAATGGGAACAACTGAAGGCGCCTCTTTTTTTCAGTTAACTGATGCCGATGAGATAGTTTTTATTGATGATATACCTGCGTCATATATTTCATCACAAGCGATCACCAGAGAATATGGAATATATCAAAACTATGTATTGTCAATAGGTGATGAAGGCAATGCGAGTTTACAAATAATAGACCTCTCTTTTTTACCAGATTCTGTGTCTTTGGTGAAAGAAATTCAAGATGAACGTGTGGGGAAGGCACATACCATCCATGTGGACTCTGAGCATAAACTTTTGTATTTATGCTCAGTAACGCCGATTGTGAATGGTCAGACAGGAAGCCTAGTTCCACTGCGTGTTTTTTCAATAGAAAACCCATTAGAGCCTATATTGATTTGGCAAGGGTTTGAGGATCTTCCTGAGGTACATGACCTTGAGCTAAGAGATGAAATTGCGATTTTGAATTGTGGGTTTGATGGGCTGCGTGTCTATGATTTTTCTAATCCAGAAGCTCCAATATATTTGTCTAATTTGGAGTTTTATTCCAATCAAGGATACAATCATCAGGGGAGCTTAAGTCCCGATAAAGAAACTTATGTTTTTGCCGATGAAACGCCTGGGACACTTCTTAAAAAATGCAACGTTACACAAGATTATGAAATTCAAATCCAGCATAATTTTGGGAGACCTGACATCCCTTATTTAAAGACACCGCATAATATTTACATAAGTAATAACTTAGCTTATGTTGCATATTATAACGACGGTTTGCGGATTTATGATTTACGCGCGGACCCACCTTTGGAAATCGCTTCATATGACACCCATGAGGACACTCCAGGAAACACTTTTTCTATGTGGGGCGCTTGGGGTATCGGTACAGAGCTTCCGAGCAAAAGACTGGTGATTTCTGATCGCATTACAGGCTTATACCTATTTGATTTTGAACGAGACTTATTCGAAATGTCACAAGCCTCTTCAGAACTTTTTGTTTATCCAAACCCTGGGTCTTCTGAAGAACCATCGATACTTCGTTTGCCTGAAGGATCAAGTTTTCCTTGCACTGTTCGTTTATATTCCGCAACAGGAACTCTTGTTTTCAATCAGACCATTCAAGACAAGTCTTATCTAAGCATTAATTGTAACGCTGCAGCGGGACATTATGTGATTGAGGTACAGTCAGCGAATTCATTTGACGGTACTGTTCATAGAAAAAAAATAGTACTTAATTAGGGTTTAGCTATATAACGTGGTGTGCTTCAACAGTTTTGATTTAAACAAATCAGCTATTTTTTTGTTATAAAATTGAAATCAATAAGTATTCATGAAAGGACAAAAAAAATACGATTATATTTTCGCAGGCTTTGGAGCCAGTGCATGTATTCTTGTCCATGAATTGTCTAGAAAAGGGCTGCTGAAAAATAAATCAATCTTGGCCATAGACCCCTGTGAAAAAAAGGTTAATGATAAGACGTATTGTTTTTGGGCAGGAGAGGACGATGAAATCACAAAAGATTTTGCCCCACTTGCCTCTCATTCGTGGTCCAAAGTAGCTATCGATCAACATCCTGCGCAGAGTATTAGTCCCTTAACTTACTATCACATAAATAGCTTAGACCTTTACAATTCAGCGAAAAGGGTTTTAGAAAAGCATAATGGAGTGTTCATAAACACTGAGGTAAATAATGTGTGTGAACAAGAAGTAACGATTATTGAAACGAATGATGGCACATTTGAAGGTAATACAATATATGATGGTCGTCCACCTGAAACAGATGACAGACAGTCTACACACCAAAACATTCTGCAGTCGTTTATTGGATACAAAATTAAATTAAGAGAAAGCAAATTAGACCCTGAATCTTGTACTTTAATGGATTTCAATGTGGCCCAACAAAGCCATACTCAATTCGTATATGTCCTGCCATTTTCAGATCAAACAGCTTTAGTCGAGCTAACAAGGTTTGGCTCAAAAGTCATTTCTCAAAAAGAGTCTAAAACTATTTTAGAGGAATATATAGAAACGCATTATGGGGCCTATGAAATTATAGGGACAGAACAAGGCGTTATTCCTATGTTCATGGATTTAGCAAAACCGCCCTCCCTTAAAAACGTTGTACCTATTGGAACAAGAGCAAACAAGGTAAAACCCAGCACGGGTTATGCTTTTAAGAACATGTATACGCATGCAAAGGCCATCACTAATGATTCCAAACCAAAAGCAATTTCTACTCGCTTTAGACTTTATGACCGCCTTCTTATCTTGATTTTGGCGTTGTGGCCAGAAAAAGGGCGCCCAATTTTTCAACGCCTTTTCGCAGTTAAAAAAACGAGTTATGTGCTGAGGTTTCTAGATGAAAAAACATCATTATGGGAAGACGCATCAATGTTTTATAAACTTCCTGTAGGTGTTTTCTTAAAAGCATGTTTTGTTCTTTCAATTAAAAAATCAAGGTCAATAGCGCTCCTTTTTGGCCCCGTCTTATTGTTTTATATTCTAAACTACTTTAGCCCAAACATTGCAAATATTGTGCTCTATATCTTATTGTTTTTGGGACTTGTTGCTGTAGGCATTCCACATGGGGCAATGGACCATATGACAGAGGCCTTATCGAATACCAAACGTATTACGCTTCCTTTTGTGATGAAATACATGGGCTTAATGGCATTGGTATATGTTCTATGGGTTGTTTCCCCTGGAATAGCCGTGTTAAGTTTTATACTTTATTCTGCTTGGCATTTTGGAGAAACAGATACACAAGAGTGGGGGATATATTCACCGCTAATAGGTTTGTGCTGGGGGGTGCTATTTTTTATTGGCCTTTTTGCTTCTCATTTACCAGAATTAAATAACGTTTTGAGTCTTCTAGGGGCTGGCGTCATAGACTTATACATAAATCCTCAAGATTTATTTTTAGCAAGCATAGCCCTATCTGTATTATTAGCGAGCTATAATAAAAGTATGCAATGGATCTTTTTATTGGTTTTTTTATTACTAAGTCAGTGGATGCCGTTAATAATATCCTTTGGGATATATTTTATTTTTCATCATAGCTATAAAGGTTGGAGTCATTTAAAACAAGCGCTCGGTGAAAGTGATATTTCTCTTTTTAAGAACGCCTTACCATTTAACATCGGGGCTATTGTCTTGTTTTTTATCTTCTTTTTAAATCCATCAGCTACCTTTGAGGCCAATACGTCGGTGTTTTTTGTATTTATTTCTTGTATTAGTTTTCCTCATATATTTTGTATGCATAGATTCTATACACTTAAGAAAACGCCGCGAAAATTAAATAGGACGAACCAATAGCTCATCATTCTCCTTCGAAACCTTCAAAAGGCTTTTCTTTGCCAATCCTTTTATTGCAATATCCCATGCCTTATTACTCAAGTCAAATTGAGATTTAAACTCACCCAATCCAATTTGTTCATGGTTTTTGAGCGAATCGTGAATTAGCTTTTCATTTTCAGTAAGGTCAAGCTTTACCTCTTTTTTCTCAGGTCTCATCTGTGGGAAAAACAAAACCTCTTGAATAGAGGAGTTGTTGGTTAGAAACATACAAAGTCTATCAATACCTATTCCCATACCAGATGTAGGAGGCATGCCGTATTCAAGAGACTTTACGAAGTCCTGGTCGATAAACATTGCTTCGTCATCACCTTTTTCAGCAAGCTTTACTTGTTCCTCAAAACGCGCTTTTTGATCTATAGGATCATTCAGTTCTGTATAAGCATTTGCCAATTCTTTACCATTTACCATAAGCTCAAATCGTTCTGTAAGCTCTGGATTGTCTCGATGTTTTTTACAAAGAGGAGACATTTCTACAGGGTAGTCCGTTATAAAGGTAGGCTGGATGTATAGGTGTTCACATTTTTCACCAAAGATTTCATCGATTAATTTCCCTTTACCCATACTTTCATCCGTAGGGACACCAATTTTTTTACAGGTTTCACGAAGTTCATTTTCATTCATGGCAGAAATATCAATTCCAGTGTGCTCTTTGATAGCATCAATCATGGATATTCTTTTAAAAGGTCTTTTAAAGCTTACCTTGTTTTCTCCAATTTGAACATCAGTTGTGCCTAGAACATCGTTAGATATGTTTTCAAGCATTTCTTCCGTGAAATCCATCATCCACTTGTAATCTTTATACGCAACGTAGATTTCCATTTGCGTAAACTCAGGATTGTGCGTGCGGTCCATTCCTTCATTTCTGAAATCTTTAGCAAACTCATAGACACCATCAAAACCACCAACAATAAGGCGCTTTAAATAAAGCTCGTTTGCGATACGTAAGTATAGAGGAATATCTAAGGCATTATGATGCGTAATAAAAGGTCTTGCCGCGGCCCCTCCTGGTATAGACTGCAATATCGGCGTTTCTACCTCTAGGTATTCTTTGCTATTCAAAAAATTCCTCATTGAAGAAATGATTTTTGAACGCTTAATAAATGTGTCTTTAACATGCGGATTGACCACTAAATCAACATACCGTTGTCTATATCTGGTTTCAGGGTCTGTTAATGCATCGTAAACCTTTCCTTCTGCATCCGTTTTTGGAAAGGGTAGTGGTCTTATGGATTTACTTAATAGAGTGAGCTCTTTAACATTTACAGATGTTTCACCAACCTGAGTTTTAAAAACAGTACCTTTTATACCAATAAAGTCACCAAGGTCTAAAAGCTTTTTAAAAACTGTATTGTATAAAGATTTGTCCTCATCAGGACAAATCTCATCTCTGTTCAAGTAGATTTGAATGCGACCTTCGGAATCTTGTAGCTCAGCAAACGAAGCTTTACCCATAATTCTTCTGCTCATCATACGGCCTGCGATACATACCTCTTTGCCCTCGTCATAGTTTTGAAGAAGCTCACTAGATAGTGCATCTACAGGGTATAATGGTGCTGGAAAAGGTTCAATATTTAAAGATCTCAGTTTATTCAGAGACTCTCTTCTCTGAATTTCTTGTTCTGACAATTCTTGGTTACTCATGCTATAATTCGTTATAATGTGCAAAGATAAAGGAAAACCCGATTTTATGAAGGGTTATAAGACTTATCAATTCGTCTTTTGTGAACTTTCTAGAAGCAAATTGAGCCCTTCGAGTTCATCTTTCGTAAATTCTCTCCATTTTCCTACCGGAATATCAAGCTCAATATTCATAATTCTTACCCGTTGTAATTTTGTTACTCGATAGTCAAGGAATTCACACATTCGCCGAATTTGTCTATTGAGCCCCTGTGTTAAAACAATTCTAAATTCGTTTTGGCCTAATTTTTCAACCTTGCAGGGTTTGGTGACCGTGTCGAGAATTGGAATACCAGACGACATTTTTTGTATAAATCTTTCGTCCACAGCTCGATTTACTCGGACGATATATTCTTTTTCGTGTCCATTTCGAGCGCGTAATATTTTATTTACGATATCACCATCATTTGTAAGAAAGATCAATCCTTCACTTGGTTTGTCTAATCTTCCTATAGGGAAAATACGTTTGGGATAATTGATGTAATCAATAATATTGTCTCTTTCTACTCGTGTATCTGTGGTACAAACAATTCCAATTGGTTTATTGAATAGAAGATAAACAGGCTTGTCTGTTCTTTTAGAAATCGTTCTCCCATCTACCTCAACAGAGTCTCGCTCTTGAACTTTAGTTCCGAGCTCAGGTTTTATACCATTAAGTGTAACCCGTCCTTGTTCAATTAGTTTATCGGCTTCTCTTCTTGAACAGAAGCCAACTTCACTCAAGTATTTATTTAGGCGTACAGGAAATTGATGGCTTGTGCGCATGATTCAAAGATACTCAAAGGAAGCATAGCTAAAAATAAAGCGCAATAAAAAAGAGGGCCGAAGCCCCCTTTTATGCTAATCACTAAAGTTCAACTACTTTTTGAAAAACTTACTAGTTTTTGTACCTGCGGCGTTACTTAAAACGAGTGTATACATACCATTTTCTAATGCTGATATAGTAATACTTTGGTTTGCTGATGTTCCGTTTGAAACAACTTGACCTAATGCATTTATGATTGTATAGTCATAGCTTTCGTTACCACTGAAATTGATTGAATTTACTGCTGGGTTTGGATAAACATCAATCGCAGTATTCGTCTCCTCATTAACACTCAAGTTTGGAGGTAGAAGAACACCATCAATTATGTGTACAACGCCATTGTCAGAAAATACATCTGCTGTGGTTACCATTGCATCATTAATCATGACACCGTTGGTTAAATCAACTACAACATCACTACCATTTAAAGTTGGTACCGGTCCGTCCACTAAGTCAGCAGCCGTTACAGGTCCAGCAACAACATGATACAACAATACATCTGCAAGATTTGGAAGCGCCAAAATTCCTGCAAGGTCTGTGTCTAAAGCAGTTGCTAAAGCATCAAAAGCATCGTTGGTTGGTGCAAAAACAGTGAACAAATTGTATGGATCCGACAATGCTGGTAATAATTCTGCAGTTATAACTGCAGTCGCCAAAGTAGAAAAGCCATTATCAATAGCCACGTCAACTACAGTTTCAAATGGTATAAGAACACCATCCAAGACATGAACCACGCCATTGTCACATGAAATATCAGTTGCAGTGATTTGAGCTTGGTTTACAAACGCTTCGCCTGAACCTTTTACAGTTACCTTTAAAGTATTCGTTTGGCTTACTGGAGCTACAATTGCTCCATTCGATAACTCAGCGGCTAGAACTGGAGCACCAAGAACATGATAAGCAAGAACGTCTGCTAAAAATTCTGGTGGTGTAACCGCTTCTGTAAGGAGGTCAGCTACTGAAACACCTACCCACGCTGCTAAAGCTTCAAAAGCTTCATCTGTTGGTGCAAATACAGTGTAAGTAGCTAATGGATTTGTTAAAACAGGCATAAGCTCTGCATATATTACAGATGCTGCTAATGAGTTAAATCCATTATCGATGGCTACGTCCACAACTGTTTCAAATGGTAACAATACACCATCTGTTGCGTGCACAACTCCATTGTCTGCGTTTAAATCCGCAGCAACAACCATTGCCTGGTTGGCGTATACACTACCTGCTGCAGTTTTGGTTAGTTTCAATGTGTTGGTCGTTGATACTGCATCAACTATAGCGCCATTGGTAACCGCCGCGGCTGGGACAGTCGCTCCTACGACATGATAAGTAAGTACATCAGTTAAGTTTGGAAGTGCCAATATACCGTTGATGTCCGTACCAAGCGCTGCAGCTAAAGCGTCGAAAGATGCATCTGTTGGAGCAAAGACTGTAAATTCAGCTGTTCCGTCAGATAAAACGGCATCCAAGCCTTCTTGAACTAGAGCTGCTTCTAAGTAGTTGTGGTCTGGACTTCCTGCAATAACGTCAAAGACTGTAGTTTGTGCAAAAGATGATGAAGCCACAAATAGAGCGGCAGCACCAAAAATGTGTTTAAAGTGTTTAATAATAGTAAAGTTAGTTTTCATTTTGTTTAATTTTTAATTCAAAAGTTTAAACAAACAATAAACACTTTTGTTCTTTTTTCTTTAAAATAATTTCAAAAAAACAAAAAAAAATCTATAAGTAATTGAATTACATACGGTTATAAAAAAATAAATTTTTTAACTTATCCATGTGTATTTTCTGTGACCGTGTAACACATTACTGCCACCTACAGACTTTAAAACAAATTCACTTGCTGGAGTTTCAACAGAATTCTTTTGAAATCCTCTGTGAAGCGCCTCATAAGTTGTCGCATCAATTGCTCTCCGTTTTGACAATCTATCAAACAAATGAAACTCTTTCACTACTTTCTCCCAACCCGGTTGAAGGATTCCTTGAAAAACTTTTGATTTAGCGCCACTTCCATAAGCACAAAAACCAATTTTTTTATGGTTTAACTCTATTTGATCATTCATGTCAATTTCGAGCGTAGACATTAAGGCTAGAAAAATAGAACCTGTATATTGATTGCCTACTAAGGCTGAAGCTTTTTGAGTCTTTTCAAGCTTTTCTTTTGTAAAATATTGGTATTGTGATGTTTTAGAAATAAGTCTGCGATATGCATTTTTCGCTTTTTCTTGTTCCTCAGGGGTTAGATTTGTCATTTGGTGAATGTCAAGAGCTGGGTCTGTACCTATTTCTTTGATAATGGCATTACCTTCATCAGTATCCTTACGATCCATCATGAATATATCTGGAAACATTCTTTTACCCTGAAATGCATATGGCAGGTGGACCACAATTCTTTGCCATGAAGCTGTAATTATTTCTTCATTATTCGCATGCTCTTTAATTTTTGTTTTAAAGTCAATAAATGCCTCTTTGACTGCTTCTGTGTAACATCTGTTTGAGAGCTGACCATCAAAAACAGGAGTGTCTTTATGAATTGTGAGCGCTTCTTCTTGAAATAGGATGTTGTCTTTTTTAGCGGATTTCGGAATGAGTGTTACTATTTTTTCCGCAACATCATGAGGTATCGCGACCCCAGTCTCTTTGGCAAGATCTATTACTTCTTGCACCATATCAATAAGTGCTATCTTTCTCTTAGGTTTAAAGAAGTCATGAACAGGGTTCGTAGCGACACCCCAAATGTCTTCTATTATCATTAGTCTTGGGTTTTGCTTAATGAGCATAGCTCCAGCACCTGCGCCCTGTGTATATTCTCCGGGTGAATTTAAATCGTATTTAGCATCATCAGAGAAAATAACAATGCCTTGTCTGTCCTCAGCACCTCCGCGGGCCACCCAGTCTAAGGTGTTATGCATGGCATCAACACCTCCGATACAGGCAAAAGTAAGGTCAGTAACATCACAATGACTAAAGCTCCCCGCACCATATTTTTGTTCTAACATTTCAACTATGTATGTTGCAGTGGGTTTCGCTCCGTCCAGAGCAGATTCTGTACCAAGGTAAATACGTCCTATATCTTTTGGATTGAGCTGATTTCTTTCAAAAAGTCTCAGACAAGCATTCGCACCCATCGTTGCCGGATCTTCATGAACATCAGGAATGGACATGGATTCAAGCCCAAGCCCCTTATTTAGTTTTGCAAATTCTAAATTTCGAAAATCAGCAAAGTCCTCTATTTTAAAATGTAGCTTTGGAAAATAAACGGCAATATCATCAATTCCTACTCCTTCCATAGTTTGTTTTTAGTTTGACCCGGTTTTGTTGCAGTGCAAATTAGTTTAAGCGGGCTAATTTAATTGAAATACTTACAATTGTGCGTAGTATTTGTTCTTTTCAATTTAAATATTCGCGAATTACTTTTCAAACTGAACAAGAGAACGGAATAGTTCTTGCTAATAAATAATTGTGCTCAAAATGTGTTACGAACTCACAAAGAAGAGTTGATAATTAGCGGATGCGTTCCTTCAGGAGTTGAGGGAATGCATTTAATTTAGAAGTGTAATGAAAGCAAAGGCAAAAAAGATCTTTAAATGGTTTTCCATTGTATTTATGGCACTACTTGTAATCGTAAGCACCGCAGTTTACCTTTTGCAGGATAAAATTATAAGTACAGCTATAGATGAGCTCAATAAAAACCTAGAAGTACCAATGAGTGTAGATAGGGTTGAGTTTGCATTTTGGTCAAGCTTTCCAAATATTTCAATTGATCTTTTAGATGTTAAAATACCTGGGAAGCTTATGAAAAGCGACCTTTTAATTAGTGAAAAATTTAATTTGAGATTTAATCCGCTTGATTTAATTTATGGGGATTATAAGCTCAAACAAATAAATATTACCAAAGGATCGCTTAACCTCATCGTTGATTCTTTAGGCAATGAAAACTTTGACATTATCAAAGATTCGAAGGATGGGAATGATTCAGATTTTAAACTCGCTTTAAAAGCTGTTAAGCTTAAGGAGATGAATGTACGGTATCAAAACCAAGTTACACATCAAGATTATCGAAGCTATGTTAATTTGGTTTCTTTATCAGGAGAGCTTTCGACAAGCCAATTTGAAATGTTGACCACTGGAAACATTCAAATGCTTCAGGCAACGAGCTCGGGGGTTTCTTTAATAAAGAATCAGCTTCTAGAGTTTGATCTTAAGCTCAGCATTGATAAGACGAAAGAAGAAACTAGTATCCCAAAAGCAGTAATAAACATTGGAGGCCTTCCTTTTGAAATTGATGGTCATGTTGATGCAGACAGTCTATTTTTTAATATTACGTCCAAGTCCATTCAGCTCACAGATGCTGTAGAAAAATTAACGATACAAGGATCAAAAGAAACCCTAAACGAGTTTGAAGGAAAAGGACTATTAGATTTTGATTTAAAAATTTATGGGGGAACCGCCAGTACTGCGCCGATGAACATTAATTGTCATTTTTCCATTAAGGATGGTCAGCTGAGAGAACCTATTGAGAATATCCAGCTTCGAAACATTCAGCTGAAAGGTCACTATGTAAAGGAGAATTCTAATAAAGAAGAGTTGGTCTTGGAGAATATTAGTTTAAATTCTGAAACAGGACCATTTAGAGGATCTTTATCAATTTTGGATTTTTCAAACCCAAAATGGACAGGTTCAGCCTACGGAAAGATTAATTTAAAATCAGCTCATCGTATTTTTAAGTTTCCTTCGATAGATGAGGTTAACGGATTTTTGAAGGTATCCACCGATTTTATGGCGGTTCAAAACACAAAGTCGCAAAGAATGGTTTTAGAGCGTTGCACAGGTAACGTAAGTTTTGATGATGTTGCCGTAAAACTCAAGGATGATAAAAGGTTATTCGAAAAGGCAAACGGGAAACTAGAGTTCACCAAGCAAAGTATTCGAGTAAATAATTTTGATTTAAAGGTCAATAAATCAGACATGTCGCTTGCGGGAGCAGTATCAAATGTTTTTAATTACCTCTACAATGACGAAAAATTAGATGTGGATTTAGCTTTAAAAGCATCGCAAATTCTGATAACTGATTTAGGTTCTACTTCTAAGGCACAAAAAAAAGTACAACAAAAGACCTTTGCCCTTCCGAATAATATCAAAGGAGAGCTGGCTGTAGATATCCAAAATCTAAATTATGAAAAGCACGATTTTCAAGATGTTAAAGGCGAACTTGTGATATTAGGAAGGGATTTGAATTTTAAACGAATTTCTATTCTTAATTCAGGTAGTAGAATTAAAGGAGCCCTTCGGATTAATGAAGTGGAGCCGGAACAATTTAAAATGACACTTAATGGAAATACCGCTGCATTAAACGTTCAAACTGCATTTAAAGAATGGGAGAACTTTTACCAAAGTGTATTAATTGCTGAAAATATTTCTGGTAAAGCGGCTCTTAAGCTTTCCTTCGAGGGGATGTTTGATCTTCAAAATGGCCTGGATTACTCTACAATAGACAGTCGTATTGACTTGAATATCTCAAATGGGAATATAAAAAATGCAGGAATCATGGATGACATTGCGAAAAGCGTCAAGGATAGTCCCGCGAAATACATTCTAGGCAAAAAGAACCTCAGGTTATTGGAGCAACGACTAAAAGATGTCGCTTTTGAAAGTTTGGAGAATACAATAACTATTAAAAGCAGCCTGGTTACAATGCCTAAAATGTTCATTGCTTCTTCTGTTTTGGATATGAATGTTTCAGGGACCCATTCTTTCGACAATCAAATTGACTACAGATTTGATTTTAAATTCAGAGACCTCAAGCAAACGAATCAAGAATCGGAATTTGGAGAAATTATTGAAGATGGGTCAGGCTTTAGAATGTATTTGAAAATGTATGGAGATCTAAATGATCCGACATTAGAGTGGGACAAAGAGCAGCAAAAAAAGAGTGCTCAAGAGTATCGTCAAGAGGAAAAGAAACAAATTAAGGAAATGTTGAAAACGGAATTCGGGGCATTTAAAAATGACACCACGGTGGAAGAGTACATACCCGAAGAGAAGCCAAAAGAGGAGATTAAAATAAATTGGGAACCAACAACGAACGAACCAGGGCAAAACGATTCGTTAATTCAGGAAGCGGAAAAGCCTGCTGAAGAAAAATCTAAAAAGAAACCCTCAAAATTGAAGCAAGCGCTTGAAAAACTCAAGGAACAGCAGAAAAAAGAAGCGGAGGCGTCAGAGGAGAAGATAGGGATTAAAGGTGGGGGTTAGATTAATTACCGTTTCATTTTATTGACCAAGGATGTTGTTGAAAAACCCTCTACTAAGTCAATTGTTTTTACGCGGCCACCATTTTTTAAAACGACATCTCTTCCTACAATATATTTTGGATGATTGGCATTCGTTTCATCCGGGTCGTAATCACCACCTTTCACAAGTACATCCGGAATTATTTTTGAAATCAGCCGCTCTGGGGTATCTTCATCAAAAACAACAACCGCGTCAACAGCGGCTAAAGCAGCAATGATTTTTGCACGAGATGATTCCCCATTGATTGGACGTTCTGGAGCCTTGTCAAGTGCCTTTACAGACCTATCACTATTGATTCCAATAATCATTCTATCTGCATGCTCTGAAGCTTTCTCTATATAGGTTACATGTCCAAGATGAAGAATGTCGAAGCAGCCATTCGTGAAACAAATACTAAGGTTTTCTGTCCTCCAAGCAGCAACTTGTCTTTGTAGGGCATCAAGATCCATTTCCTTTTCCAAGAAAGTGGTTTTAGCTCTTTTCATCGGTGTTGTATTTTCTAGGCATTAATACCAGAGAGATTAATCCTAAAAGTATTAAAAATATAGTTTGAGTCGCCCAAATCACCATACCCAATGCATTTCCTACAGCTAAGGCATCAGGACCACCGGCTGCATTGATGTAATAAGCGGTTGTAATGCCTATTAAAAGAGGATATGCCCCCATGCCCCCATTTGTAAAAGAGATGCCTACAGCACCAAAGATGAAAGCAAGAAACATTCCTGAAATAGGCACTTCAGCTGTCGCGTCAATTGCCCAAAAAGGAAGTGCAAACATGATTAAATACGAACCCCAAATAAGAAAGGTGTGCAGAATATAGGACCCTATCTTGTTTACTTTGAAAATAGAGAGCAAACCTTCTTTTAGTGATTGCAAAAACCCTAATATTTGAGATCTTATTTTCTTATTTAAGAAAATTATAGTGATAAGTAATATAAGTCCAATCCCAAGCCAAAGATACCCTGAGTTGCTAGTGTCTTCTGTATTTTGGGTGGTTCCAAAAAAACCTTTCTTAAGGTCTGAAATAATAGCATAAGCTTCAGCTTTATTAAAAAAAATGGACAAAAAACTAATCGTTAAAAGAATGAGCATGTCAATAATTCGTTCGGTTACAATGGTTCCAAATGAGCCCGCTACTGGAATATTATCAGATCGTTTTAGCATTAATGAACGTGTAAATTCTCCTGCCCTCGGTATGGTCATGTTCACAAGATATCCAATCATTAGGGAGTGGTATTGGTTTTTTAAAGTGCTATAATAACCAACAGGATGTAAGGTAAGACCCCAACGATATGCTCTTGAGATATAGGAAGCAAAAGCTAGAATTAGTGATAAAGAGATATACCAAGGGTTGGCATTGCGAATGGTTGTTTTAAATACTGCAATATCTTCAGTTGTCATTTTGTCAAAAAGATACCAGGTGAGATAGAGGCCTAGACCAATGGAGAAAATGATTTTAAACGCTGAAAACAAC
>Ga0206130_10004164_pt1 | contig 18068 bp, 14 predicted proteins | sample Helgoland_Spring_9_FD_148637 | JGI IMG/M metagenome (GOLD analysis project Ga0206130, IMG submission 148637) | Pelagic subsurface seawater microbial communities from Kabeltonne, Helgoland, North Sea - Helgoland_Spring_Bloom_20160512_1 | ecosystem: Environmental > Aquatic > Marine > Epipelagic ... | reverse complement strand
TTTCGCCCGTGCGTTTGAAACGCGCGTTCATGCGGCGGGCTTGGAAATCGCCACAAACCGAACAAGACGAAATCTCGCGGTAGGCGTTTTGCCCCGGCAGCCACACTTCGATGTCGTGTGTTTTGCGTGAGCCAAAGCCCATGTCGCCTGTGCACAGAACAACGGTGCGGTAGGGCAATTCTAGGCGTTCCAAAATGCCTTGAGCACATTCGGTCATGCGAACGTGTTCGGCCAAGCTGTCTTCGGGTTTGGTCACGCTGACCATTTCGACCTTTTCGAACTGATGTTGGCGCAACATGCCAGCCGTATCGCGGCCCGCAGATCCTGCTTCGGAGCGGAAACATAGGCTGTGTGCAACGTAACGGCGGGGCAGGGTGGCCTCGTCTACTGTTTCGCCTGCAACGATGTTTGTCAGGGTCACTTCGGACGTTGGGATCATCCACCAGCCGTTGGTTGTCTGGTAGCTGTCTTCTGAAAACTTCGGAAGGTTCCCAGTGCCGAACATGGCTTCGTCGCGCACCAAAACGGGGGTGTTCACTTCGGTCAGTTCATTTTCAGTTGTGTGTGTGTCGATCATGAACTGGGCCAGCGCGCGGTGTACACGTGCCACTGCGCCCGACATCACAACAAACCGTGACCCGCTAAGTTTGGCAGCCGTTTCAAAATCCATTCCACCTTTTACCGACGGTAGATCATAGTGTTCGATCGCCGGGAAATCCATTTCGCGCGGGGTGCCCCAGCGGTGGATTTCAACATTGTCGTTTTCATCTTTGCCAACAGGAACATCATCATGGGGCAGATTGTCGATGGTCGCGAGCAAACCTTGCAAACGTTCATCTTCTGCCTTTGCTTCGTCTTCCAACGTGGCGATTTCGGCCTTTTTATCTGCCACAAGTGCTCGCAGACGTTCGAATTCTTCCTCATCGCCCTTTGCCTTGGCGGCACCCACTTGCTTGCTGGCAGCATTGCGATCCGCAAGCGCGTTTTCAGCAGCCGTGATTTTGGTACGACGGGATGTGTCGATGTCTAGGATTTGGGATGACAATGGTGCCAATCCACGCTTTGCCAGTGCGGCATCGAACCCTTCGGGGTTGTCACGGATTAGTCGAATGTCATGCATTTCCTTAGCCTTTCAAAGTGGGGTGCAAATCGTAGCGCGGGGATACCGCAGCTGACAGTCTGGTGCAATGGGGTGGTGAGCGCGTACGGAAGTTAGGGTTTTATTAACCACAGTGAAGCAGGCTGGGAATTATGAAACATTTCTTAATCTTGTTATGCTGTAACTCCGTCTTTGTGGGATGCGATACGCCAAAATTCGGCTTCAAATACAACACAGTTAAAGACCTGAGTGTCGATGGGAACAAGTATAAGGTCTATTTTAATGAAACCGACGCGCAGGCGGTGCGAACGAACAACGTCAGCCTTCGGTCTCGCCAAGCTGCCGCAGACGGCGGCGTGCAGGCGATAATTTTGGCGACGGAGTGCAAGATAAAACGTGTCGATCCAAAATCAGATGCGGTGTTGATTATTGCGCGGATCAAATGTTGATCACGTCAGGCCTGCCTGTTTTTTCATGCTACGCCAATGACTGAAAAAGGTTTCGGAGGGTAACACCTTGTCTGTCCAAGTCTCTGTGCGTGGCATCAATATGTTCGCAGGTAGAATTGTGGATGCATCCCCAACGCTTTCGGCCAACTGATCTTCGTCTAGATGTTTGGCGTTGGTGAAGTCTGCATTTTTTACCGCTGCAAAGCTCAGTTCAGTCGCAGAAAAATTGGCGTTTTGAAACTTGGCGAGCGACAATTGCGAACCGTGGAACACCGCCCAATCAAGCCAAGCATTAGACAGCTTCGCGCCAGACATCCATGCTTCGGTCAGGTTCGCCTTAAACAGGTCGGCACCTTCTAAGCTGGCGTCCTTAAGGCGGGCTCCGCGCAAATTGGCAACGCACAGCGTGGCCGCGTTTAGGCTGGCGCCGTCCATAATTGCGTAGGCCAAGTTCGCATTGGACCAGTCAATCCGATCCAAATGCACGCCGCGCAAATCAAGAACATATTTTTCTCTGGCCTCTATCTCCAGTGCATCGAGCGAACGACGGCCCAAAATAGTTGCGGCTGCTTGTACATCGGCGCGGGGAACAGCGTAGGTTAGACAGGCCGCCTTGTCGCTCGCATCCAATTCAGCGATTTTGATTTTCAACCGCTTCGCAGCCGCTTTTTCATTGTCGTTTGTGGTCAATTCATCGATGTGCGGGCGATTGGCGTTTTCGCGCATGTAGGCGCAGATGGTTTCTGTGATTGGCACGTGATCGCGCGGGCTGTCTTTGGCGATGCGTTCCAATAAATACAATGCGCCCATGCGAACTTCTAGGTTGGGTTCGGATGATTGTTTATTTTCACGCCAAACGATGCGCTCTGATCCGAGTTTTTCAACTGCTTGGGCGATCCGATCTGTCAGATAGCTTTCTTCGGTAGCGCGGGTGCGGCGCTCTGCATGAAATGCGTTCATCACGAGGAGGGGGATCGACACAAGCCCGCCAAGTGCCGCGATCATGCCAACAATCGCTAAGACGTGCCAACGCATGCTTTCGACCCCAATCGCTTGACCAAAAGTTGTCGCGAGCTTCCAGATTGAGAAGAAAACCAGAAAGATAAGCGCAACCCAAAGCGGGGAAACAAGGATCGAGAGCCAGCCTATAAATTTCAGTAGCGGTTTTTCAGTGCGCCGAAACAAATTCAAACGACGTTTCCAGCCCCGCCAGATTTTGTATCGCAGTGCGATAATCGACAGCAACAACACCGCCCCAAGAACCCACGGGGCAGTATCAGCATTGAGCGAAGTTGGAATAATTAATGGCGGGAGGTCAAAAACCAACCCGGTTTCGGTCTGTTCTATAAAAATGTACCCCCCCAAAAAAGGCACGCGTTAATAAATCATCAAGCAAGCCCCATCATGTTGCACATAATTTCCTGATTTTTCAACTTTATTGAAGGAATTCACCCATTCTGACGCGATTAAATCAGCGGCCGTTTCCAAATTAGAAACGATGACAGGTGTGATGAATTGTTTGCAGCTTTTGTGGAAACAGGGATCAGAAATTGGGCAGAGTGCGCCCGCCCAATCATATTTGCGCGATTCGAAAGAAAAGAAGCTGCTTTAACCCTTGCCAGACGGCTTGCTATCCCCCATCTGAAAGACTAGGTTCCTCGCGGAAAAATCGGTGGTTTTAAAGGCCACCTATCACAAAGGAAAATAATATGTTTGCAAGTCCTGCGTATGCTCAGGCCGCTGGTGGTGGTTTAGGTGGAATTGGTGGTTTTGTACCGCTGATTTTGATCTTTGGTATCATGTATTTCTTGATGATCCGCCCTCAGCAAAAAAAGATGAAAGAACAGCGCGCGATGATTGATGCCCTGCGCAAAGGGGATCAGGTTGTGACGGCGGGCGGTTTGATCGGCAAAGTGACCAAGGTCAAAGAGGAAAACGAAATTGAAGTTGAATTGGCAACAGGCGTTAAAGTCCGCGTTGTTCAATCTACGATTCAATCCGTTTTGAATAAGACCGAACCGACGACATAAAACGCCTGCGTAAGGTGTCGTAAACAATAACGAATTCGCTACAGGGGCAACCATGCTTCAATTCCCACTCTGGAAGAAAATTGTCATTTGGGGCGTCTGTGCGCTTGGTGTTTTGTTGGCCACGCCAAACCTTCAATACACAACTGTTGAACAGTATAACGACGCGCATGCCGTGATTGAGACGCTTCCAGAGGGTGCTGAATTGTCACCCGAACTGTTAGCGCAATCAACGCAGTGGCCATCGTATTTGCCATCGTCTTTGGTAAATCTCGGACTTGATCTTCGTGGTGGTGCGCATCTGCTTGCTGCTGTTCAATTGGAACAGGTCTATGCCACACGAATTGACAACATGTGGACCGAGGTGCGCAATGAATTGCGCGACCAACGGGCTACAATTGGCACCATTCGCCGCCAAAATAGCCCAGATGATCAGTTGCGCGTTCGTATTTCCAACCCTGAAGCAATTGGCGATGCAGTGAATGCAGTACGCTCATTGGCACGCCCAGTTGTATCGCTGACGGGTGTTGGTGCTTTCGATATCGAGGTGTCGTCGGAAGGCGCTGATGTTGTTGTGCAATTGTCAGAGGCTGAAAAGCTGGCGACAGATCAACGGACCATGGCACAAACCCTTGAGATCGTGCGCCGTCGTGTCGATGAAGCAGGCACACGCGAACCGACAATTCAACGCCAAGGCAATGATCGAGTTTTGATCCAAGTTCCTGGAATTGGGTCCGCAGAAGAGCTGAAAGAGCTGATCGGTAAAACCGCGAAGCTGACGTTCCACACCGTTGTCGGGCGCACGGGTGATCAAAATGCGCGGGTCGGTTCGCGCCAAATTCTTTTGCCCGCCGAAGACGAAGCAGGTGTCTTTTATACTTTGGAAAAAACGCCAGTGATCAACGGTGATCACTTGGTTGATGCGCAGGCCTCCTTTGATCAAAACAACCAACCCGCCATTTCGTTTCGTCTAAATCCAGAGGGTGCGCGCATTTTCGGGGAATACACGGCGAATAATATCGGAACGGCCTTTGCAATTGTTCTGGATGAAAACGTTATGTCTGCGCCTGTAATTCGCAGCCATATTCCTGGTGGGTCTGGGATTATTACGGGGCGTTTCGCCGTAGAAGAAACGGCAAAGTTGTCGATCCAACTGCGGGCAGGGGCGTTACCTGCGAAAATCACCTACCTCGAGGAACGCACAATCGGGCCAGAATTGGGCCAAGACAGTATTGATGCGGGGCGCATTGCCTGCATCATCGCGTTTATTGCGGTGCTGGTGTTTATGGGCCTTAGTTATGGTCTGTTCGGAATTTTCGCGAATATCGCGTTGATTATTAATGTCGGTCTAATCTTTGGATTGCTAAGCGCAATTGGCGCAACGCTGACGTTGCCGGGTATCGCGGGGATCGTATTGACCATTGGTATGGCCGTCGATGCAAACGTGCTGGTGTTTGAACGGATACGCGAAGAATTGAAATCGGCCAAAGGGCCTGCACGGGCCATCGAGCTTGGCTATGAGCGGGCATTTTCAGCGATTATTGATGCGAATATCACAACACTGATTGCTGCAGTAATCTTGTTTGTGATGGGATCTGGGCCTGTTCGCGGGTTCTCGATCACCCTTGGCCTCGGGATTATCACGTCGGTGTTCACTGCAATTTGGGTCACACGTCTGATGATTTCAATCTACATGGGCCGTCGCCGTCCCAAAACAATCGAAGTTTAAGGGAGCACTGTTATGCGTTTGAAATTGGTTCCAACAAAAACAAATGTTGATTTCTTTAAGCTGAACAAAGTAACCTTCGGGGCCTCAATGCTGGCGATGATCGCGTCTATTGTGATCTTTTTCGTGATCGGCCTGAACTACGGTATCGATTTTCGGGGTGGCACGACGATCCGCACAGACAGCCAAGTGGCCGTCGACATTGCAGGATATCGCGGTGCGCTCGAGGCGCTGGAACTGGGTGATATTTCGATTACACAAGTATCTGATCCGACCAAGCCAGATAAAAATGTAACGCAAATTCGCATTCAAGCCCAAGAGGGTGATGAAGCGATTTCCAATGACCGTATTCTTGCAGTCAAAGCTGCGTTGAATGTGATTGATGCCACGATGACCTTCCCTCAAGTCGAAAGCGTTGGGCCAAAGGTTTCGGGCGAGTTGATTCAAACGGCGGTAATCGCAGTTGTTTTGGCTATCACAGCAGTTTTGTTTTATATTTGGTTGCGCTTTGAATGGCAGTTTTCTGTCGGAGCTGTGGCCGCGTTGGTGCATGATATTGTGTTGACGATCGGTGTGTTCAGCCTGTTGCAGATCAAGTTTGATCTGGCGATTATCGCGGCTTTGCTGACCATCGTCGGGTACTCATTGAACGACACCGTGGTTGTGTTTGACCGCGTGCGTGAAAACCTGCGCAAATACAAAAAGAAGAATCTAAAGGCGGTTCTAAACCTTTCGATCAACGAAACCTTAAGCCGGACTGTGATGACCTCGGTCACCACGCTGATCGCGCTGATTTCGCTATTTGTTTTGGGTGGTGATGTGATCCGCGGCTTCGTGTTTGCGATGATCTGGGGCGTAATTGTCGGAACGTATTCCTCTGTGTTTATCGCCTCGGCCATTTTGTTGCGCTTGGATGTGAAACGCGATTGGTCAAAGCAAAATGCCAACGCAAGCGGCCAATACGCCAATATCGACGCCTAACATGGATGCCATCACTGCTACCCTCGCCATTGATGGGCTGTGGTGGATTTTGTTGGGCGCTGTTTTAGCAGGCATCGTGCGTGGCTTTACAGGATTTGGCACTGCAATGGTGTATTTGCCATTCGCCGGCGCTGTTCTTAGCCCTGTGAGCGCACTTCTCTCCCTTGTTACTATGGATATCTTTGGCCCCTTGCCGTTGGTGCCAAACGCGGCACGCAAAGGACATCCACGCGACATTCTTCGCATGGGGCTTGGCATGGTGGTCATGCTGCCCATCGGGATTTTCTTGCTCGGCCAGATGGAGGGCAACACCTACCGCTATGTCGTTTCCTTCGTCACGCTGGCCTGTGTTGTGTTGTTGATTTCAGGTGTGCGATACACCCGCCCCTTGACGCCACCTGTGATAATCGCAGCAGGTGGATTGGGCGGTTTCCTTGGCGGTGTTGCTGGCGTTCCTGGACCACCCGTGACCGTTCTGTATATGGCCAGCAGGTTGCCCGCGCAAACTGTGCGCGCCAATTTGATTTTGTTCCTTCTGTTGGCGGATGTATTAATATTTCCCATCATGGCGCTGCAAGGCATGCTCAGCCTACAGCCTATTCTTATTGGATTGATAATGTTGTTGCCCTACATGGCGGGCAGCGCGGTTGGGGTGGCATTGTTTGATCCAACAAAAGAACGTGTGTACCGTGTTGTGGCGTATATTGTAATTGCTGGCTCGGCCCTGATTGGCCTACCAGTCTGGATGAGCTAGGGGGTACAAATGCAAATGAGCGCTGTAAGATATGAAGATCAACTACCCGTGGATTCCTATGGGCCAGGATTTTTTCGTGTCCAAGAAACATTACAAGAAGGCGCGATGTTTCTAAATGCCGACGGTGTTTCGCCTTGGGGCGGATACGATGATCTTGCGCCGCTGATTAACTCGATTGAAAGCTATGACATTGTATTTGTCGGCACAGGCGCAGATATCGCGCCGTTGCCAAAGGACGTGCGAGCCACGCTAGACGAAGCTGGTGTCGCGATAGAGGTCATGTCGAGCCCGAGCGCCTGTCGGACCTACAATGTTTTGCTGTCCGAAGGCCGACGCGTCGCGTTGGCCGTTTTAGCAGTTTAAGGAATAATTCTTGAAACCCCTCGAAACTCAAAGAAATTGATCTAATTTGAAGCGTATGAAAATTTTACGAATATTTCCCATCGCAGCGGCCGCTTGTTTCCTAGCATCGATAAGCAACGCAGAGACCTTTTCATGTGTTTTGAAAGACACCCGAAACAGTGGATGGCTTCCGGATACTTTGGTTTTTGAAACCAACAGCGATGAAACGATGGCCAAAACCTATGACCCGATCACGTATTCTACTTTGGGCGATTTCGCAGATGCGCGTGTTCAAGCAGGAAATTCTGTTCGTGTGGACCTGAAATGGGTCACTGGGCGCTATCAAAATGATAAGCAAGTCGCGAGCCGTGATTACCCAAATGCCGTGCCAACCAAAATTGAATACCGCGCAACGCTATTGCGCGGTGGTAATAAAATACTACTGCGCGCACATCCTGTTGGTATTGCGTCACAATTTTCTGCCAAAGGCGCATGCCAAGTTGTGAATGGCGATATTCGAGGTGTTGTTAAGCCGTAAACTGCCATTGCGTCGAAAACCACCCTTTCCCCGACAGCCAGAACCGATATATAGTTGAGTGGAAGCTGGCATTTTGGCCAGCGCGAACCCTTGAGAAAGAGGCAACAATGGCTTTTGAACTTCCTGATCTTCCGTATGCACACGATGCTTTGGCTGCTGGCGGCATGTCCGCTGAAACCATGGAATTCCACCATGACCTGCACCACAAAGCCTATGTGGACAATGGTAACAAACTGATCGCTGGCACCGAGTGGGCGGACAAGTCGATGGAAGACATCATCACTGGCACCTACGACGCATCTGGCGTGGCGCAAAACGGTATCTTCAACAACATCAGCCAATTGTGGAACCACAACCAGTTCTGGGAAATGATGGGCCCATCGGGTCGTGCGATGCCGTCTGAACTGGAAAGCCGCATCACCGATGCGTTTGGCTCTGTCGATGCTTTCAAAACTGAATTTGGCGCAGCAGGTGCTGGCCAGTTTGGGTCAGGCTGGTGCTGGTTGGTAGTTGATAAAGACGGTTCTTTGAAAGTGACCAAGACCGAAAATGGCGTGAATCCACTTTGTTTCGGCCAAACTGCACTGCTTGGCTGCGATGTTTGGGAACATTCCTACTACATTGATTTCCGCAACAAACGCCCTGTTTACCTGTCCAATTTCTTGGAAAATTTGGTGAATTGGGACAATGTGGCGGAACGTCTGTCAAACGCCTAATCCATCTGATTTAAGTTGATAAAGCCTCGCCTCATTTGGCGGGGCTTTTTCGTTGCGCAGATAGCCTGCGATTGATTCACGTCTTTATATTGGACGAGTTCATGGAGCTATCGCTGCCGTATCACAAACATTGAGAGCGCATCTGTGTCGGAAGCTTGTAATACGGGATCCGTAATGAATGCCGCTAACGGCAAGGACAAAATGCCGTTTGTCCGAAAGCAAATCTGCAAAGATGTTCTTCGGCGAGTGTTAGAAATTTAGTTTTCGCCAATCAAAGAGAGCAGTTCTGGTGTTGTTTCAACAACTTGGAACAATGCACGCAGGCTTTTATCGGCAAATCCAGATGCGATTTGATGTTCGATCAGCATCACAAGCGGATCCCAAAACCCTTCAATGTTCAGCAGATAAATCGGTTTCTTGTGAAGGCCAAGCTGTGCCCATGTCAGCACCTCAAAGAATTCGTCTAGCGACCCTGCGCCACCAGGTAGCGTCACAATGATATCCGCATTCATAAACATGACCTTTTTACGCTCGTGCATGTTTTCTGTAATCACAAAGGTCGAAAGATCGCGTTTGCCGACCTCCATATCCATCAAGTGAACTGGGATAACGCCAAAGGTTTCGCCACCCGCGGATTGGCACCCATTCGCCACTTCGCCCATCAGCCCGACATCACCAGCGCCATAAACAAGACGCAGGTTTTGGACCGCAAGACCCGCGCCAAGGTCTTTTGCTGCGGTTTTATAGGCAGGGTTTGTGCCAAAGCGGGATCCGCAAAATACACAGACGGATTTGGTCGGATTGTTTTTTGGCATGGGTCAGGTCTTTGTGATTGGGGTTTTGTGTTAATGAAGTTTCAGTGTATCACGGTTGCAACAAGGATAAATGCCAAACTGCGGGTCTGCAAAACGATGTTGAAATGTTAATCATGTCTGCACCTCTAAGGATTGCCGCTGGCGCTTCCACTCTAGGCGCTGTTTTCGTTGTCGGTATTTTATCTGTGGGAACGCAATCGACCCAAATTATTGAGCCAACCGTTTCCGCGGTCTCGACTGTAGGTGTTGAGCAAGTCAGTGATCCAAAATCTTTAGTGCCAGATAACGTGGCGGGGCCAACGTTTGATCTGGTACGTGTCGATGACACCGGTTCAGCAGTGATTGCCGGCAGCGCTGAACCTCTTACAGACGTGGCAATTGTCCTAAGCGGAGATCAAATCGAAACGGTGCAGACGGACAATAATGGCGCATTTGTTGCGCTGTTTCAGCTGCCCCAAGCAGAGGCCGCGCTGACCGTTGGCTTGCAACAATTGCGCGGTGGCAGTGTGGTCGCGGTGTCTGTGCAAACGGTGCTGGTCGTGCCGCCATTGCCCGACGCAAATGAAGGCACTGCACCCACGATTGTTCTGGCGGATGGCGCGGGCGCCGAGGTTTTGCAAGGCGGAGCCCGCAGCGCACCCGAACTACCGACCGCGACCAATCCGTTGAGCCTTGATACGATTTCTTATGACAACAGCGGTGCCGTGGTTTTGTCGGGCCAGGGAACAGGCGCGCAATTTGTGCGTATTTACGTGGACAACGAACCGATCGAAACGGAATTGGTACCAAACGACGGTAATTGGCGTGTTGTGCTGCCAGAAATTGCGCAAGGACAGTATACCCTGCGCGTCGATGAGATAAACGATGTGGGTAGCGTTCAAGCTCGCGTTGAAAGCCCGTTTCAACGCGCGGCTCCGCAAGATTTACTGGCTGACGGAGCAACATCAACTGACACGGGCCGCGTGGTTGTTCAGCCAGGTCACACTTTGTGGGAATTAGCACAGGATACCTACGGTGACGGTGTGAAATACGTGCAAATTTTCCATGCCAATCGCGACACGATCCGCGATGCCAATCTGATCTATCCCGGTCAAATTTTTAAATTACCCGAATAAACCGCACGTAACGCGGGCCGTGGTCTGGTCAATCCCAATCGCGCGGCGTATTTACAGGTGTTCAGGAGAATACCTATGCGCAAAACCACCATAACAGATGCCGAGATTGACCGTAAAAGCGGGATGCGTACCGTTCGCAAGGTCGCGCCTTATTTATGGCCAGCAGATAAATCTTCGGTAAAGGTTCGCGTTGTTCTGGCCCTGATTGTTTTGGTTTTGGCGCGGGTCATTTCTGTGGCAACGCCGTTTTATTACAAAGCTGCGGTTGATGCGTTGGCACCTGTTGCAGATGCCGCTGAGCCTGCGGTTTTGTTGGCGATGGGGGCGGTCGGATTAACGATTGCCTACGGTGTGTTGCGTTTGATGTCTGTTGGCTTCAACCAACTACGCGACGTGATTTTCGCCCGTGTGGGGCAACGCGCCCTGCGAAAACTGGCGTTGGAAACATTTGAACACATGCACGCGCTGTCGTTGCGATATCACATAACACGCAAAACGGGTGGATTAAGCCGAATTATTGAACGCGGTGTGAAGGGCGTGGAATTCCTGCTGCGTTTTATGCTGTTTTCAATTGGGCCGTTGATACTGGAACTGATCTTTATTTCCGCGATATTGTTTTTTGTTTTTGATGTCTGGTACTTGGCCGTCGTTGTGCTGACCATTGGGATTTACATTTGGTTTACGTTCAAAGTGACCGAATGGCGCGTGCAAATTCGTAAAGAGATGAATGACCAAGACACCGATGCGAACCAAAAGGCGATTGATAGCCTACTGAATTTCGAAACCGTGAAATATTTTGGCGCCGAACAGCGCGAAGCAATGCGCTATGACGAAAGCATGAAGGGCTATGAGGCAGCGGCGTTGAAAACCAACTATTCCTTGGCGTTTCTGAACTTTGGCCAATCTGTTTTGATCACGGCTGGCTTGGTGATTGTCATGGTTATGGCGGCGATCGGGGTGCAAAACGGCCAGCTGACGGTCGGTGATTTTGTGATGGTGAACGCCTATATGATCCAAATCACGATGCCGCTGAATTTTCTGGGGACGGTGTACCGCGAAATACGGCAAGCGCTGGTCGATATGGGCGAGATGTTCGATCTGTTAGAACAACCCGAGGAAGTGACTGACAAGCCAGATGCCAAGGCTTTGAAAGTGACGGGCGGCAGTATTCAATTTAAGGCAGTTGATTTTGGCTATGATGCGGACCGTCAAATCCTCAAAACTCTCGATTTAGAGGTGAAGCCCGGCCAAACGGTTGCGGTTGTCGGGCCATCTGGGTCTGGCAAATCCACCATCGGACGTTTGCTGTTTCGTTTTTACGATGTGAACGGTGGATCCGTGTCCATTGATGGGCAGGACATTCGCGATATCACGCAAACCTCGCTGCATGACGCCCTTGGTATCGTGCCACAGGATACCGTGCTGTTTAACGACACCATTGGCTACAACGTGGCCTATGGGCGCGAGGGCGCGACCCGCGATGAAGTTATTGCCGCCGCCAAGGCCGCGAAAATTCATGATTTTGTAGTCAGCTTGCCAGACGGGTATGAAACAACCGTTGGAGAACGCGGCCTAAAGCTGTCGGGTGGGGAAAAGCAACGGGTCGGGATTGCTCGCACCTTGTTGAAAAATCCGCCTATTTTGTTGTTAGACGAAGCGACCTCAGCGCTCGACACAGAAACCGAGCGCGATATTCAGGACAGTTTGCGCAGCATGGGGCAGGGACGATCCGTTATTACGATTGCACACCGTCTGTCCACGGTTGTGGACGCTGATAAGATTGTTGTGTTGGAAGATGGTCATTTGGTTGAACAAGGCACCCACGACGAGCTGTTAGAGCTTGGCGCGCGGTATTCCAGCATGTGGCATCGCCAATTGGCAGATGAAGACGAGGGCAACGCGCAGGTTGCGTAACTCTGAGCCTCTGGTGTGCATCATAGATGCGGGTCCGCTCCGCTCGGGGGATATTTAAGGCCAGAAGAAGGGTGGAGCCGCAAGTTTTATTCTGCGGCCTTCATTGCTGTGGCAGGTGCTGGAACCTCAACAAGTGGTTCTGGACCCTCTTCGATCACATCATCCCAAGTGATCTCTTCCAGCCACATTTGCTGTGTTGCACGCGATTGCGCACGGTTCAGCGCTACCTTTGAGGAATGCCCGGCGATCAGGGCCGCAACGAAGCCGCCGATCCATTTGGCGATAACTGTAAACCAAATGCGAAACGCGAGCAGGGATGGCGTGAACACCAGCGTTAGAACCGTCGCGATCCCCAAGCCAAACACAACGGCAGTGGCAAGTTGTTTCCACCACAGCGCGGTTGGCGCGTCGATGGCATAACCACCGTTGGCAAAATCAATCGACAAACCGTACATCATCGGAGCAAGACCCGCCATCGTTGTGACAGTGGTCAATAGAACAGGGCGAATGCGGTCTTCGGCAGTGCGCACAATGGCCTGAAGACGCGGCATGTATTGCGCGTATTCTTGATAGGTGTCGATTAGAACAATGTTGTTGTTCACCACGATCCCAGCCAGCGCAACGATGCCTGTTCCCGTCATGATGATCGAGAACGTCTGATCCATCACAAGCATGCCGATCAGCACACCTGTGGTGGAAAGGATGACCGCGAGCAGTACCAGAACAGAGTTATAAATCGAGTTGAATTGTGCAAGCAAGATCACAAACATCAGGCCCAATGCACCCATGAATGCTTTGCCAAGAAAGGCGCTGGATTCTTCTTGGTCTTCTTGATCGCCTTCCCATTTCCATGTCACACCTGTGGGCAGAACGGCTTCTTCCTCGAGCCATTTTGTGACGGTTTCGATGGCAAGTGGGCCGCTAAAGGGTTTGGCTCCAGCGGCATCGGCTTCAACAAAATTGCCTGTGCTGTCCACAAAAAGATCACCATTCACATCTGATTTCACATCAAAATAACGTTGCGCGTCGGACCTATCAATCTGTCCCAGTTTTTGAACGGGTGTGCGGGTGATAAAATTCGACAACGGGATCAGGCCCGATTGTGTACGCACGCGCAGCGTGTCGATTGTGGATAAGATGCGATCTTGTTCGGGCAAGCGAACGCGAATTTCGATTTCTTCGTCCGAGCTGTCGACCCGCATCGTATCGAGCAACAAGCCACGGGTAACCAGTTGTACCATTGCGCCCACAGACAGCACGTCCGCGCCGAAGCGCCCTGCGCGTTGGATATCAACGTCGATTTGCCAATCAATACCTGGCAATGGCCGCGTGTCTTCGATTTTTGTTAGGCCCTTGGTTTCCTCGAACTTAGCTCGCACATATTGAGCGGCTTGCATCAGATCGTCCCAATCTTCGCCCTTTAGGCGCAGATTAAGCGGCTTACCTGACGCTGGCCCCATGGCCTGTTCGGTGACCTCTGCTTGGATGCCGGGAATGTCTTTGATGCGATTATTGACGTCGTTCAAGATGCCTTGGCCAGACCCAATCGGGCGTTCGCTCCAGTTCATCAGTTCGATCTGGACTTGGCCGATGGTATCAATCGGCGGAGAGGCACCGCTGGTGTTCTGGTTCAAACCGCCTTCACCAGCAAAGGCAAAGGTAGACTCGATGTAGGGAACATCGACAATGCTGGCCTCAACTAGTCTTAAAAGGCGGTCTTTTTCTTCAATCGAAAGGTTGCCGCGCGCGCGAACATAGACGTTTGCGCGTTCGGGTTCGGTGGTAACAAAGAATTCTACGCCTTTGGAGTTTTCGCCAAAATAGCTGAACACGCTTGCAACAAAGAAGGCGACCGCAACGATTGAAACGATCGGCATAATGGGGTTGCCCGTCAGGAAGTGGATGAACCAACCAAATGGCGAGCGGCGATATCCAGCGCGGATTTTCTTTTCTTTTCGGAGCGGCGTGATGGAACCGCCAGTGATTGAAAGCGCCATGCAACTGATGACAAATACCGGTGCCGCAGCCAGCATCGCTCCGCGCAGCATGAATAGGACGCTAACGAACAACAATGCGGCACTTGCGAAGAATAGAATGATCCGCAGGGACCAATGGAGTTTGGCGCGTAGTAAACTGGATGAACTTTCCAGCAGTGCCGACAAGCGGCCCGTGACGCCGCCAACAACGGGTAAATAAACCAGCGCGACCAGCAGGGAGGCAGACAGCACGAAGATCAGTGTGATCGGTAACATCCGCATGAATTCGCCAGGTACACCGGGCCAGAACAACATCGGCAAAAAGGCACACAAGGTTGTCGCGGTGGAGGAAATGATCGGCCAGAACATCCGTTTTGCAGCGGCGGCATAGGCGCGCATAGGCCCTGTGCCTTTGCTGATTTCCTTGTCAGCGTATTCGACCACCACAATGGCGCCGTCCACCAACATCCCGACCGCCAAGATCAGGCCGAACATAACCATATTTGAAATTGAAATGCCCGATAGGGCCATTAAAGCGAAGGCCAGCAAAAAGGACGTTGGAATCGCAAAACCAACGAGCAACGCGGAGCGCACACCGAGTGCTGCAAGAATCACGATCATCACCAACGCGACCGCGGTAAAAACAGAGGATTCCAACTGTCCAACCATGTCAGCGACTTGGTTGCTCTCGTCCATCGAAAAACTAACTTGGATCGAGTTTTGCAGCTCTTCTGGCCAATCTTCTTGGGCTTTTTCCACCAAAGCACGCACGTCCGTGACGGTGTTGATTAGGTTGAAACCTTTGCGTTTAACCACCTGCAACGCCACCGTTGTTTGGCCGTTGTAACGTGCTGTTCCTGTGCGATCTTCAAACGTCAGTCGGATATCGGCAAGATCACCGAGGGTAATTATGCTGTCGCCATTTACTTTGACTGGCAGGCTGTAGACGTCGTTTGGCTCATCAAAAGCGGAGGGAATTTTGACGGAAAACGCGCCGTTGGCGGTTTCAACTTCGCCTGCTGCGATCAACTGGTTGTTGTTGGTCACAACATTGATCAATTCGCCTGCGGTGACGTTATACGCCTCGAGTTTTAGGGGGTCGATCAGGACCTCCAGCATTTCGTCGCGGTGGCCCGCGAGCCCGGCTTCGAGCACGCCAGAGTGCCCCTCGATTTCATCCTGCAAATCTTTGGCGACGCGCAACAGTGTGCGTTCTGGAATTTGACCCGACAGCGAAACAACAAGGATTGGGAATTGCGAGAAGTTGATTTCATCAATTGTGTATTGTTCTGCCCCTTCGGGGAAATCGGCTTCGGCTTGGTTGATTTTATCGCGCACGTTGGCAATTGTCGCGGCTTTGTCCCAACCAAATTCAAACTCCATCACAACCAGTGCATAATTTTCGGATGCGACGCCAGAAATAGCCTTGAGGCCATCCAGTTCTTTCAGTTTGGATTCCATTGGTTTGACCAACAGTTTTTCGCTGTCCTCAGCAGAAATACCAGGGAAGGGAACGGACACAAACAGCGCGGGGATGTCGATGTCAGGCTCGCCTTCTTTAGGTAAGGTATAGTAAGAATACCCGCCTGCTGCGAGGGAAAGAACGATGAACGCAAAGATCATTCTGGCCCGAGCAGAGGCCCAATCGACCAGCCCAGTCATGATGCATCGCCCTGATAGGTGACGGTAACGCGGCGCCCTGAAATTACATATTCTTGGCCCACAACAATCACTTCGACGCTTTCATCAAGCCCCGTGACCCAAAACCCATCCGATGTTTCGTTCACAATTGTAACGGCCACAAATTTTGCGGTTTCGCCGTTTACAATGCGCACGCCTATGACGCCTTCGTCATTCAACGTCAGTGAGGATTGGGGCAGCAAATGGCCAGTTTCACCACTTAATGCGATGAAAATTTCGGCCGTCGAGCCATCCCTAATTTCGAGTTTTTCGTTGGGAATAGTAACTTCGACCTTGAATGTGCGGGTTTCAGGGTCCGCACTGCGTGAAATGAAAGTCAGTTGACCAACGACCGTTTCGCCGCCAATCATCCGCGCGCCAGCCATGCCACCAACGGCAATGCGTCGGACTTGTTGTTCTGTCGCGTAGCCAACCAGTTTGATCGGATTGAGTTCTAAAATGCGGGCGCAGGTTGCGCCTGGTTGCATCAAAGCGCCAAATTCTGCGGTGTCCGTTTCAAGAATGCCAGAAAACGGCGCGTGGATTTCGAGATATTCCATTTCTTTTTCAGCGCGTTCAAGGCCCGCTTGCGCAGCTTCAAGCTGGGCGAGACGAGAAAAAGCCGAGGTTTCAGAGGCATACCCCTTTTGAACAAGCGTCGCTGATGCTTTGTTGTTTGCTTCTGCTTCGGCCAAACGGGCCTTTGCCTCGGCCATTGAGGCCTGCTTTGTGCCAGCGTTTAATTGGCACAGCAATTCACCTTCGCCGACAAGCGTACCAGCGCGCAAAGGCGAGGAAATGACTTGGCCGCTTGTTTCTGCTTTGACATCCAACAAGCGGAACGCAGCGGTTTGGCCACGCAATACAATACCGCGTTCAACGGGTTTGGCGCTTGATTTCATGACTAAAACAGAAACTGGTGGTTTATCTTCGATGCGATCTGAAACCACTTCCTCGGCGATGGTTTCTGCCTCTGCTCCCGCAAAAGCGAGCAATGTTTCGCGTTCCAGAATAAGCATATAAGTAAAGGCGCAGACCAAAGCCGCGGTCAAAAGTGGGGTAAAACGCATGCAAGCAACCTCCAGCCCAGTAAAATAGATCTTTGTTGGGCGTAAATAAGCACTGCTCTCTAAATAGGGTGATGTCGGACCACTGGCAAGAGAGCATTGCTTATTTTCTAAGCGAAACGGCGAAACGTCGCAGCATTTTGCTAAATGCAGCTTGGCAAAGTCACCCGCTTCGCAGTAATGTCCGCGCGAAAACGGGCAGGAGACAGTCGTGAGTGATACCGATTCCTTTATCGAAGAAGTAACCGAAGAAGTTCGGCGCGATCAGTTGTATAAATATGTTCGCAAATACGGCTGGATCGCAATTGCGCTAGTTGTTGGCGTTGTTGGTGTCACTGGGTATTTGGAATATCAAAAGGTAGCGACAGCGAATGCGGCGCAAGCCCTTGGCGATAAGTTGGTTGCAGCACTTGATGAAAAAGAGCCAGCAGCACGTGCCGCGGCCTTGGCTGATGTCGCACCTGATGCAGGGGCAGCGCAAGTTGTTGTAGAGATGCGGCGCGCTGGCGAACTGATCCAAGCAGGCGACATAGACGCAGCGATTGCGGCATTTGAAGGCGTTGCAAACAGTGGCGCTGATCCGATTTACGCTGATATGGCACAGTTAAAGGCGTTGATTTTGCGTGGCGAAGATCAAGAGGCCACAGAGCGTGACGCGGTCTTGGCCCAATTGGCTGCACCTGGTGCCTTGTACCGCCCGTTGGCGTTAGAACAGCAGGGCTTAATCGCCCTGGCCGGTGATGATCAGAGCGCCGCGATTGAGATTTTTACCGAATTGTTTCAAGACAGTGAAATCACCGACGGGTTGCGCAACCGTGCAACACAAATGTTGGTCGCACTTGGGGCGGAGCTGCCGTCAGCACCTGTTT